>WNFF01000482.1_pt1 | contig 29715 bp, 23 predicted proteins | sample 5400441 | NCBI WGS metagenome assembly WNFF01 (sample SAMN13153345, study PRJNA577476) | soil metagenome | isolation source: 120 cm saprolite under Douglas fir tree site 2 hole 3 replicate 1 | place: USA:California | collected 2015-04-18
TGGAGAAGTCAATTCCGCCCAATTGTAGGGACCTTTGGACTGTAGTCAAGTTTGTGAGATAGTCCGGTGGGTACCCCAGGCGCGGGGATGGTTTCCCGCGCGGGATACCAGGGGAGGGGTAAGCGAGAGCCATGCCGTCCATCGCCCGACCGTCCAAGATGGGCCGCTGGTCCGAGCCCGCGCTGCGCGTCCTGCGCGAGCGCTACCTGGCCCGGGAGCAGGGGCAAGTGCGTGAGACTCCCGAGGAGATGTGCTGGCGGGTCGCGCTGGCCATCGCCTCCGCGGAGACTCGCTTCGGGCGCAGCCCGGCCGGGGTCTCCGAGGTCGCGGCCGCCTTCTACGACATGATGGTCGACGGGTATTTCCTGCCCAACTCCCCGACGCTCATGAACGCGGGCAAGGACAACGCGCTCCAGTACTCGGCCTGCTACGTCCTGCCGGTGGGCGACTCGATGGAGGAGATCTTCGAGTCGGTGAAGGCGGCGGCCATCATCCAGCAGTCGGGTGGCGGCACCGGCTTCGCGTTCTCGCGCCTGCGCCCCAAGGACGACGTGGTGCACTCGACGGGCGGGCGCGCGTCGGGTCCGGTGTCCTTCCTGCGGGTGTTCAACGCGGCGACCGAGGCGGTCAAGCAGGGCGGCGCGCGGCGCGGCGCCAACATGGGAATCCTGCGCGTCGACCACCCGGACCTGCTCGAGTTCATCGAGTGCAAGCTCGACGGCGGCATCACCAACTTCAACATCTCGGTGGCGGCGACCGACACGTTCATGGAGGCGCTCGCCGCGGATGAGGAATACGACCTGATCAACCCGCGCACCGGGCAGGTCACCGGCCGGCTGCGCGCGCGCGACGTCTTCGCGCGCATCGTCCGCGCCGCGTGGCGCACCGGCGATCCCGGCATGGTCTTCATCGACCGCATCAACCGGAGCGCGGCGAATCCCACCCCGGACCTCGGGCTGATCGAGGCGACCAACCCGTGCATCGTCGCGGACGCGCTGGTGTCCACCGATTGCGGCCTGGTGCAGATGGAGCGGATCGCGACCCGCTTCCGGGCCGGGGGCCTCGCGGTGAAGGTGGACCCGCGGCTGCTCCCCTCCCGGTTGATGGTCTGGGAAGGCACCCACGACGTACCGCTCTCCGCCTACGCCGAGGGCTGCCTGCCCATCAGCCAGGCCCTCTGCTCGGGCGAGCGCGAGACGGTGACGGTGCGGACCGCGGCGGGGTACGAGCTCACGTGCACGCCCGACCATCGGCTGATGACCGACCGCGGGTGGGTCGCGGCCGGCGATCTCCGCGTCGCGGTCGATCGCGTGTGGATCCAGAGCGATCCGGGCGCTTTCTCCGCGGATGACACGCTCCCGGTCGAGACGCCGACCGAGTTCACGGGGCGCAACGGTCGCCGGTACCGTCATCCCCTCCCGGCCCGGTGGAGCGCGGACCTCGGCTTCATCCTCGGCTGGCTCGTGGGCGACGGGTGGCTTCGCGGGGGAGACGCCACCTATCCGCGAGTCGGCTTCTCGTTCGGCTCCGAGGATGGCGCGGCGCTCGAGCGCATCGCCTCGGTGGTGGACGGCTGGCACGGGCGCCCGTCGAAGGTGTGGCTCCGCTCGCGCGGCGTCCGTCACCTCATGTACCCGGGGAAGTTCTTCGCCGCGTTCTTCGAGGCGCTGGGCGTGCGCCCGGTGAAGGCCGGGCAGAAGACGGTCCCCGAGATGCTCTTCGGGGCCCCCCGCCCGGCGGTGGTGGGCTTCCTCCAGGGGCTCTTTTCCGCCGACGGTACGGTGCGGGAGAACCCCAAGACCAACAGCTCCTGGATCGCGCTCACGTCCAAGAGCCGCGATCTGCTGCGGGGCGTCCAGCTCCTGCTCCTGAACCTCGGGATCAAGAGCAGCCTGATGGACCGGTCGCGGCCGGCCCGCCACGGTCTCTTCGGCTACCGAGCCAAGGACGGTGGGCTCCGCTCGTACGGCTCCGACGGGGTCCTCTTCGAGCTGGGAATCTTCGGCCGATCCCGCGCGCGCTTCCTGCGCGAGGTCGGCTTCCTCAACGACAAGCAGCGGCGTCTCGAGCCGGTGCGCTACGCGGGCGCCTACGCCCAGAAGTGGAGCGACGAGGTGGCTTCGGTGGAGCCGGCGGGCCCGCGGCCGGTCTACGATCTGACCGAGCCGCAGAGCCACTCCATGATCGCCAACGGTCTCGTCGTCCACCAGTGCGGCGAACAGCCGCTCTTGCCCAACGACGCGTGCAACCTGGGCTCGATCAACGTGGCCAAGTTCGCGGTCGAGCGGTCGGGGCGGTGGGAGATCGACTGGACCGAGCTCGAGCGCGTGGTGCGCCTGGCGGTACGGTTCCTCGACGACGTCATCGAGGTGAACCCGTACCCGCTGCCGCAGGTCGACGAGATGGTGAAGGCCAACCGCCGCGTCGGCCTCGGGATCATGGGCTGGGCCGACCTGCTCTTCACCCTCGGCGTGCCCTACGACAGCGACGAGGCCCTCGAGCTGGCCGAGCGGCTCATGGCCTTCGTCAACGAACGGGGCCACGACCAGTCCGCTCGGCTCGCGGAAGAGCGCGGACCGTTTCCGCACTGGGCCCGCTCGATCTACCGGCACGGCCGGCCTCTCCGCAACGCCACCGTGACGACCATCGCGCCCACCGGGACCATCTCGATGATCGCGGGCTGCTCGTCGGGGATCGAGCCGGTCTTCGCGCTCGCCTTCGAGCACCGGGTGAAGGGGCCGGACGGCGAGCGGGTGCTGCCGTTCTTCAGCGAGACGTTCGAACGGCTCGCTCATCGCCGCGGCTTCCACTCGGAGTCGCTCATGACCGAGGTGGCGCGCCGCGGCTCGCTGCGGGACGTGCCCGGCGTGCCCGAGGCGGCCCGCGAGATCTTCAAGACCGCGCACGAGATCGACGCGATCTGGCACGTCCGTCACCAGGCCGCGTTCCAGAAGCACACCGACAACGGGGTCTCGAAGACGATCAACCTCCCGGAGAATGCGGCCGAGGAGGACGTGGCCGCCGCCTACCGCCTCGCGTGGGACCTCGGCTGTCTCGGCATCACCGTGTTCCGCGACGGCTCCAAGGGCAGCCAGGTGCTGAACATGGGGCTGCGACCCGACGCGGCGGTGGGCGAGCCGCCCGCCCGTGGGGTCAAGCCGCGCCCCCACAGCCTCACCGGGGCCACCTACCGCATGGAGACGCCGATCGGCACCGCGTTCATCACGGTGAACGACAACGGCGGCGGGGAGCCGTTCGAGGTCTTCGTGCAGGTCGGCAAGGCGGGCTCCGACACCATGGCGGTCGCGGAGGCGCTCGGGCGGCTCGTGTCGCTCGTCCTGCGGCTGCCCTCGCCGCTCAGCCCGACCCGGCGGCTCGAGGAGGCGATCAGCCAGCTCCTGCGTATCGGCGGCGGGCAGCCGACCGGCTTCGGCGCGGCCAAGGTGCTGTCGCTGCCCGACGCGCTGGCCCGCACCCTCGCCGAGCACATCGGGGTCCCGCGGGCCGCGGCGCCGGCCGACCCCCCCGTGGTGAGCCCGCTTCGCCGGGTGGGCGATCTCTGCCGGGAGTGCGGCCAGGCCACCCTCGTCTACGAGGAGGGCTGCAAGAAGTGTCTCTCCTGCGGCTTCAACGAATGCTAGGGGGCGCCGATGTTCTCCGGAGGTGAGTACGAGGAAGTGGCGCGGTGGCTGCGGAACTTCGTGGCCTCGCACGCCAAGCGGGAGAACCTGCGCGCCGAGCCGGTGGTGGACACCGAGGGCCCGCGCGAGGGGCAGAGCTACGGAGTGCGTCTCCGGCTGGGGGCCGGGCTGAGTCCCGCGCCGCCCGCGCCTCCGCTCGAGCTCGGCTTCCCGGAGGTGGCGCAGAACCGGGGGAGCCTCACGTGGTGCGCCGGTCTCGCGGCGCGCGTGCGCGCGCTCGCGCGCGAGCTGCCCGTGGCCGGGTCGGGCCCGCTCCGCACCGCCTGAGCGGTGAGGGCGGGGCCGGGACTCCGCTGGTGGGCCCCGGGCGACTGGAACGCGTTCTTCGGGCTCGCGCTCGATAACCTGAGCCTGTTCGTCATCCTGTCCGGTCTCCTGATCGGCGTCTTCGGCTTTCCCTCCGACCTGGTGCTGCGCGTGATGGTCCCAGGCACCGCGGTCGGGGTGCTGCTGGGCGATCTGGCGTACACGTGGCTCGCGGTGCGGCTCATGCGGCGCACCGGAAGGAGCGACGTCACCGCGATGCCCTTCGGCATCGACACGCCCTCGCTCTTCGGCATGGTCTTCGGCGTGCTGGGGCCCGCCATGCTCCTGACCCACGATCCGATCCTGGCCTGGAAGATCGGCATGGGCGTCACGGTGGCGATGGGCGTGATCAAGCTCGGGCTCGCGTTCGCGGGCGACTGGGTGCGCCGCCTGGTGCCGCGGGCCGCGCTGCTCGGCTCGATCGCGGGGGTGGCCGTGCTCCTCATCGCCTTCCTGCCCGCGCTGCGGATCTTCGCCGACCCGCTGGTGGGCGTGGTCTCGCTCACCGTCCTGCTGGTGGCCCTGGTCGGCGGCCGGCGGCTGCCGGGCGGAGTCCCGGGCGCGCTCGGCGCGGTGCTCGCGGGCACCGCGATCTTCTGGGCCCGGTGGGCCCTGTCCGGGGTCGGGGGCGGGGAGGCGCGCCCGGTGCTGGCGCTGGGGACGCTCGGGCTCGCGCTGCCGGTGCCCACGCTCGCCTGGCTTCACACGCTCGACGCCCTGCTGCCGTACCTGCCGCTCGCGGTGCCGTTCGCGCTGGCCACCGTGGTGGGCGGCATCGACAACACCGAGTCGGCGATCGTGGCGGGCGACGAGTACCGCACGCGCGACATCCTGCTCACCGAGGCGCTCGCCACCATCGCGGCCGGCTGCTGCGGCGGGGTGGTCCAGAACACCCCCTACATCGGCCATCCCGCCTACAAGGCGATGGGCGCGCGCGCCGGCTACACGCTCGCCACCGGGCTGCTCATCGGCGTCGGCGCCGCGATCGGAGTCGTCGCGCTGCTGGTGCACCTGCTGCCCGACGCGGCGGTCGCGCCGATCCTGGTCTTCGTGGGCCTGCAGATCACCGCGCAGGCGTTCCTCGCGTCCCCCGCGCGCCACGCGCCCGCGGTGGCCCTGGCCTTCCTCCCCGCGGTGGCGGCGCTGGTGCTCATCCAGGGCAACATGCTGCTGGGCTCAGTCGGCAAGAGCGCGGCGGATCTCGCGGGCGAGGGGCGCGCGATGTGGAGCACCCTCCTGGTGCTCGGCAACGGCTTCATCCTCACCGCGCTGCTGTGGGGATCCGCGCTGGTCGCGATCATCGAGCGGCGGCTGCCGGTCGCGGGCGCGGTGCTCGCGATCGCGGCGGTGGCGACGCTCTTCGGCCTGATCCACTCGCCGCTCCCCGACGGCGCCGTCTTCTGGCCGTGGGCCATCGCGAGCAGCGCGCCGCACACGCTGGCCGCCGCGTACGGGGTGGCGGGGGCGCTGCTGGTGCTGCTCGGCCGCGGGGATCGCTAGCCGCGGACCTGGTCCAGCATCTCCCGATCGCTCGAGAACTTGAACTCCTCGACCCGGTCGGCGGCGGCCCGCGCGCGCTCCGCCGCCTCGAGGCGCTGGACGGCCGGGTAGTCCACCACCGCGGTGCCGCGCCCGTCGAGAACCCGGCGCAGCGCCGCGACGGCCCGCTCCGCGTCGGCGAGTGATCGCCTCGGGCGCCCGGCGAGGAAGGCGGCCACGTGCCTGATCCCGGTCTCGGCGTCGAGGCGCGCGCGGCCGACCACGCCGTCGCTCGCCTTTCGCGCCCAGCCCACCACGTAGACTCCGGCGCGCGCCTTGCCCGCGGTCTCGTCGAGGACCTCGTAGGCCCCCGCGGGGTCGTCGCCGGGCACGGTGAGGTAGAGCCCGTCGCGGTAGGGCAGCCCCGCGTGCTCGTCGACGCGATCGCCGACCGCGAACACCACGGTGTCGCACGGGATCACCGACGTGAGCCCGGTGCCCACCGCCGTGATGCGGTCTCCCTTGCGCTCGAGCCGGGTCTCCTCCACCTCGAGCCCGACCACGCGCCCGCCCTCGGCCACCACGCGCCGCGGGGACGCCAGGAAGCGGAAGCGCAGACGGGTCCGCGCCCGCGGGGAGGGCTCGCCGCGGGCCGCCATCGCCGCGATCAGTTCGTCGGCGTTCTGCCCCACCGCCTCGAGCCGCGGGCGGATGCGCTCGATCTCCTCGCGGTAGAGCGCGTGATCGAAGGCGTCCTCGACGTCCTCGAACTCGCGGTCGTCGTACGCCTTCTCGTAGGGGCCGCGGCGCGCCACCGCCACCACCTCGTCGACGTCGCGGAAGTGGGCGCAGTAGTTCGCGATGTCGACCATCACGTTGCCGACCCCCACGACGGCCACGCGCCGGCCGATCGGGAACGGCCGCTCGCTGAAGGGAGGGAGGCGGTTGTAGTGATACACGAGATCCTTGGCGTGGTACGCGCCGGGCAGCCGCTCGCCCTCGATGCCGAGGTACTTGGTGCCCTGCGCGCCGATGGCGAAGACGAGCGCGTCGAAGCCCATCCCGGCCAGGTCCTCGACGGTGAGATCGCCGCCCTCGGCCACGGTCACGTGCCCCAGGTAGGTGACGCGCGGGTCGCTCAGGATCTTCTGGAACTGGCGGCGCAGGCCGCCCTTCATCTTGTACTTGTTGAGGAAGATCCCGTACTCGGCGAGTCCGCCCGGCTTGACGTCGCGGTTGATCAGGACCACGCGGGCGCCCTGCGCGGCGAGCGCGCGGGTGGCGAAGAGACCGGCCGGGCCCGCGCCGATCACCGCGACCAGGTGGACCTGTTCGTCCGCCATATTCGCGTGACGATAGCACACGGGTCCGGAGGCGTGAATCCGCGAAATACCTTGACCCTCTCGCGAGGCCGGGTGTTAAATGAACGTGCCTTTCGTCAATGATGTCGGGGCGATACCTGCACGATCGCAGGCCCGCTCACGCGCTCGCGCTCTCAAGGAGGATTCGATGGCCATTTCGCTTGCGGTCCGCATCGGTGGCCTCGTTCTCGGCGCCGCTCTCCTGCTCGCGCTCGGGCTGTCCGGACCGTCGCCCCGAGTCGCCGACGCCCAGGCCCCCTGGGTGGCTCCGGCCTCCGAAAAGGCGAAGAAGAATCCGCTTCCGAGCGACAAGAAGACCATCGACCAGGGCGAGAAGGTCGCCAAGATCAACTGCGCCTCCTGCCATGGCGCCAAGGGAAAGGGCGACGGCGCCGCCGCCGCCGCGCTCAACCCCAAGCCCGCGGACTGGACGTCCAGCCGCGTCCAGGACGAGTCGGACGGCGAGATCTTCTGGAAGATCACCACCGGGCGAGGCCCCATGCCGTCGTGGCGGCACGTGCCCGAGAACGACCGCTGGGCGGTCGTCCGCTACATCCGCACGCTCGCCGCGAAGTGACCCCGAAGGTGGAGCGGTGAGCGGCGACTCCGGACCGGGCGCGGTGGGGGCGCAGGCCTCCTCCCTGCGCGCGATCCTCGCCGAGATGGGCGAGGTCCTCGAGAGCGCGCGCGAGCGCCTCCGGGAGACGTCGCCCGGTCCCGGGACGGACGGGCGCCGCTCCGAGCTGATCGCCGAGCGCGACGAGCACGCGCTCGCGATCTTCCAGGAGATCCTCTCGGTCCCGCCGCTCGGGCTGCCGCCCGGCGAGCTGTTCGCGCTCGCGATGGACCGACTCTCGCGCCTCCTGGCCGCGGACCGGGCCCTGCTCTTCGTGCTCGACGAGGCCACCGGCCGCCTCGTGCCCCGCTCGGGCCGCGGCTTCCGCCGGGAGGACATGGAGATGCTCGCCCTCGACCCGGGCGGGGGCCTGATCGGCCGCGTCTTCCGGGAGAAGCGCGTGCAGACCCTCGACGCGGCGGCGCCCGACGCCGCGGATCCGTTCGTCGAGCGCTTCCCGGTGCGCCAGGGCATCGCGGTGCCGGTGCGCACCGAGGGCGAGGTGGGCGGGGTCCTCTTCGCCGGACGCCGGGCTCTGGGCGCTCCGTTCAGCACCACCGACGTGCTGCTGCTCCTGGTCATCGCGGACCGGGTGGGCTCCGCGCTCGTGCACCAGCGCCTGCTCGAGCGGCACGGCGAGCACCTGGCCCATCTCCGCGAGGTGCGCGCGCTGGTCGACGAGCAGCGCCCCGGGCGCGAGCCGCACGACATCCTGGCCCGGGTGGGCGAGGCGGCGTGCCGGGTCCCGGGCGTGCGCGCGGCGCTCGCGATCGCCGGCTCCGCGCCGGCCGCGATCACCGCGGCGGCCGGCGCGGGGCGGCTGCGCAGCGTGGGCCCGGAGCAGATCCAGCCGGACGACGAGCTGCTCGCGGAGGGTTTCGCGGCCGAGCGCCCCGTCGCGATCCGCGATCTGCCGGCGCGGGCCGGCGCGCGGCCGGGGGTGCTCGAGCGCGACGGGCTCCGGGCCGCGCTCCTGGTGCCGCTCCGCAGCCGCGGGCGTGTGCTCGGTCTGCTGGCCCTGGCCGACGTCGAGCCGCGGGAGTTCTCCACCGAGGAGGTGGAGGTGGCCCTCACGCTCGCCGCGGTCACTGCGGTCGCGCTCGACACGCGGCGCGGGTTCGAGGACCTGCGCCAGGCCCTGGGCGAGCAGGCCGCGCGGCAGACCGCGCAGGCGGAGGGAGACCAGGCGCGCGCGCTGACCGCCTTCGGCGCCGGCCTGACCCGCGAGCTGAGCGCGGTCTTCGCGCTCCTGCTCGGCAAGTCCCAGCTCATGCTCGCGCGGGCTCCGGACGAGTCGCTCCGCGAGGGGCTGGCCGCCCTGGAGGAGGCGGCGTGGCGGGGAACCGACGTCATGCAGCGGCTCCTCGGGCTGGCCGAGGCTGATCGCGGGACGGAGCTCTCGTGTGACCTGGGCGCGATCGCGCAGGAGGCGCTCGCCTTCGCCCGCCCGCGCCCCGGCCCGGGCGCGGCTCAGGCGGGCGGCCGCGTCGAGATGACCGCCGAGCTGCCGCCGACGCCACCGGTGGACGGGAGCGCGACCGCGTTCCGCGAAGCCATCGTCAACCTCGTGCTGAACGCGATGGAGGCGATGCCCGCGGGTGGGACCGTGACCGTGCGGCTGCGCGCGGTCGAGCGCGGCGTCGAGCTGGCGGTCGCGGACAGCGGTCCCGGCATCGCGCCGGAGGTGAAGCCGCGCATTTTCGATCCCTTCTTCACGACGCGGCCCGGGCATCTGGGGCTCGGGCTCACCGTCGTCCAGGCGGTCGTGCTCCGCGCGGGTGGGCGCGTCGACGCGCGGAGCGGTCCCGGAGGCACCACGGTGGTCCTCTGGCTGCCCGCGGCGCCGAGGAGCGAGGCGACGCGGTCCGACGAATCTCCGGCCGTCGAGCCTCCGCTCGCGCCCGAGCCTCCGCCCGCGCCGGGGTCGGTGGGGTCGGTCCTGGTCGTCGAGGAGGAGGACGACATCCGGACCGCGGTGTTCGAGGCGCTGGCCGCGGCCGGCCACCGCGTGGAGGCCGCGGTCGACGCCACCAGCGCGCTCGATCGCCTCGCCCTGGGCGGCATCGACGTGGTGGTGACCGACCTCGCCCTGCGCGATCGCTCGGGCTTGCAGCTGGCCGCGGCGGTGAAGAAGCGGAGCCCGGGCGCGGCGGTGGTGCTCCTCACCGGCTGGGGCCGCCGGCTCCACGAGGATCGCGTGCGCGGGGCGGGGGTGGACGTGATGGTGGTCAAGCCGGTTCAGCCCGAGCGCGTCCGCACCGCCGTCGCGGAGGCCCTCCGCCTGCACCCGCCCGCGTGACCGGGCGCCTCGCCACCGTCGATCTCGGCACCAATACCGTCCGACTGCTCGTGGTGGAGCCGGACGGCTCCGCGTGGCGCACGCTCCAGCAGAGCCAGCGGGTGACCCGGCTCGGAGAAGGGCAGGGGGACACCGGGCGTCTCGGGCCGGAGCCGATGCGCCGGACCTCGGCGACGGTGGCCGAATTCGCGCGGGCGGCGCGCGCCCTCGGCGCTGGCCGCGTGCGCATCGTGGCCACCAGCGCGGTCCGCGAGGCCGCGAACCGCGAGGAATTCGTGGCCCGGCTCGAGCGCGAGTCGGGCGAGCGCGTGGAGGTCGTCTCCGGGGAGGAGGAGGCGCGCCTGACCTTCAAGGGAGTGGCTTCGGGACTGCCCGGCCTCGGGGGCTCCTTCGTGCTCTTCGACATCGGCGGGGGAAGCACCGAGTTCGTCCTCGCGCGCGCCGCGGTGCCCGCGGCGGCGGTGAGCCTGCGGCTCGGCGTGGTCGCGCTCCAGGAGGAATGGGGCGAGCCGGGGCCGGTGCGCTGGGAGCACTTCGCGCGCCTGCGCCGGCACGTGGAGCAGCGGCTCGCCGCCGAGGTGCCGGAGGCGATCGCGGCCGCGCCGGCCGCCCCACTGGTGGGGACCGCGGGCACCGTCACCACGCTGGCCGCGCTCGAGCTGGGGCTCCGCGCCTACGACGCGGCCGCCGTCCACGGCTATCACCTCGAGCGGGCCGCGGTGGAGCGGCAGCTCGCGCGGCTGGGGGCGCTCGACGTGGCGGCCCGCGGCCTGCTTCCGTGTCTCGAGCCGGGCCGCGCCGACGTGATCATCCCCGGCATCGCGATCTGCCTGGCCGCGATGGCGCGCTGCGGGCGCGAGACGCTGGTGGTGAGCGACCGGGGGCTCCGCGAGGGCATTCTCTGCGAGCTGCTGGGGACCGCCGCGTGACCGCGCCGTCGGCCCGCACCCTGTCGGTGATCGACTACCACACCGAGGGGGAGCCCATGCGCATCGTGGTGGGGGGCGTGGAGGCGGTGCCGGGCGCCACCCTGATGGAGCGGAGCGAGCACCTGGCCGCGCACGGCCGCGACCTGCTCGGCTTCACACTCTACGAGCCGCGGGGCCACGCCGCGATGTGCGGCGCGATCCTGACCGAGCCGGTGGCACCGGAGGCCGACGCGGGCGTGCTCTTCATCGAGCCGCTCGGTCCCGTGCACATGTGCGGGCACGGGGCGATCGCGCTCGGCGCGATGCTGGTGGAGAGCGGCCGCGTGGCCGCCCCGGGGGGCGACGCTACCGTGACCCTCGAGACGCCCGCGGGCCTCGTGGCGTGCCGGGTGCGGGTGGCGGTCGGGCAGCCGACGTCGGTGACGATCCGCAACGTGCCCGCCTTCTCGGTGGCCCTCGACCGGACGGTGGAGATCGCGGGCCTCGGGGCGGTCCGCTTCGATCTCGCCTACGGCGGTCACTTCTACGCGCTGGTGGAGGCCGCGCCGCTCGGGCTCACCCTGGAGGCGAAGGAGGCGCCGCGGCTCGTGGAGATCGGCGAGCGGATCCGGCTCGCCATCGAGGCGACCGTGCCGCTCGTGCACCCCGCGATGCCGGCGGCCCGCGGCCTGCTCTACATCCAGTTCTACGAGCCGGCGCGGCGGCCCGACGCGCGGTACCGGAATGCGGTGGTGGTGGCTCCCGCGGGCCTCGACCGCTCGCCCTGCGGCACCGGGACCTCCGCGCGGCTCGCCAACCTCCACGCGCGCGGCCGCCTCGCGGTCGGGGAGGCGTTCGGGCACGAGTCCATCATCGGCTCGCTCTTCATCGGGCGGATCGCGGGGCTGACCCGGGTGGCCGGGACCGCCGCGGTGGTGCCCGAGATCACCGGCCGCGCGTGGATGACCGGCCGGTCCACCCTGACCCTCGACCCGAGCGATCCCTTCCCGGGGGGCTTTCTCCTCTAAACTGCGCGCCGCGGCGACCCGTTTTGTTGACACTCCCACGGGTCGTGTGATGTTCTAGCCAGGATGAGCCTCATCCCGCGGGTCGTGGTCAGGCGATGGCTGGAGACGCTCCTGGCTCTCTTCTCGCTCGCGGTGCTCTACGTGAACCAGCATCGCGAGGCCATGCCGCGGGCCCTCGATCTCAAGGACGACACCAACCTCTCGCTCCTGGACTGGCTCTTCCGGGGCGTGGTGTTCGGCATGATGGGGATCCTGGGATTCTCCGCGCTGGTGGTGGTCTTCTTCCTGGTCTACTCCCCGATCTACCTCATCAACAAGATTCCGCATCTGGTCGGCAAGGGCGGCTGGCTCGACAAGCGAGAAGTCCGTTTCTACCTGGCGTGCTTCGCCTTGATCTGCCTGCTGATCAGTCTCCTCGCGTGGTCGAGCGAGGCGTTCACGATGCTCCTCGTCCTCCTCGCCGGCTTCGGCCCCCTCGTCTGGCGTCTCCTGGTGTAGCCCCGCTGAGTTGACAGGTTCCGGGGCCCCGCTTATCCTTTCGGGGTATATGGATGAAATCGCGGTCCTGGTGCTGAACTACACCTACGAGCCGCTGCATTTCACCAACGCCAAGCGGGCCATCACGCTGCTGCTCGCGGGCAAGGCCGAGAGCGTCGAGGCGTCTCCCCGGGTGGTCCGCTCGCCCTCGCGGAGCTTCCATCTCCCGGCGGTGATCCGGCTCGGGGCCTACATCCGCAAGCCGTTCCTCGAGCGGGTGGCGTTCAACAAGAAGAACATCTTGCGACGGGACGGCTACACCTGCCAGTACTGCTCGCGCCGCGGGGAGAAGCTCACGGTCGACCACGTGGTGCCGCGCTCGCGCGGCGGCCAGACCACCTGGACCAACGTGGTGGCCGCCTGCCTACGCTGCAACCTGCTCAAGGGCAATCGCACCCTGGAGGAGGCCCGGCTCCGGCTGATCCGCGAGCCGGTGCACCCGCAGTTCCTCTTCTCGGTGCACCTGCTCCGGCATCCGCACGCGACCTCGTTCCTCGACTCGTGGCGGAAGTACCTGGTGGCGGTGCCGTCGACGTCCTGAGCGGCGGTTCCCAGACCCATCAGATGTTGTTCACGCTCGCCTCCGAATTCGCCCCCTCCGGGGACCAGCCGGAGGCGATCGACCGTCTGGTGTCGATGGTCGGCGCGGGCAGCCCCCACACGGTGCTGCTGGGCGTGACCGGCAGCGGCAAGACCTTCACCCTCGCCAACGTGATGGCCCGCCTCGGCCGCCCCGCGCTGGTGATCTCGCCCAACAAGACGCTGGCCGCGCAGCTCTACAGCGAGTTCAAGGCGTTCTTTCCGCAGAACGCGGTCGAGTACTTCGTCTCCTACTACGACTACTACCAGCCCGAGGCCTACATCCCGCAGTCCGACACCTACATCGAGAAGGACGCGCTGGTGAACGACGAGATCGATCGCATGCGCCACTCCGCCACCGCGTCGCTCTTCGAGCGGCGGGACGTGGTGGTGGTGGCCTCGGTCTCGTGCATCTACGGCATCGGCGAGCCCGAGACCTACCACGGCATGCACGTGGCCCTGCGGGCGGGCCAGAGCATGGACCGCGACACCCTGATCCGCTCCCTGGTCGCGGTGCAGTACGAGCGCAACGACTACGACTTCCGGCGGGGAACCTTCCGGGTGCGCGGCGACGTGGTCGAGGTCTTCCCGGCCGCCGCCGAGTCGGAGGCCCTCCGGGTCGAGTTCTGGGGCGACACGGTGGAGCGGCTGATGACCCTCGAGCCGCTCCGGGGCGTGACGACCGGCAGCGTGCCCGAGGTGCGCATCTACCCCGCGAGCCACTACGTGACCCCCGCGGCCCAGCTCGAGCGGGCGATCGAGGGCATCATGGACGAGCTGCGGGAGCGGCTCGGGTTCCTCAAGGCGCGCGGGAAGCTCCTGGAGGCGCAGCGGCTCGAGCAGCGCACCCTCTTCGACATGGAGATGCTGCGCGAGCTCGGCTACTGCCACGGCGTCGAGAACTACTCGCGCCACCTCTCCGGGCGCCGGCCGGGACAGAACCCGCCGACCCTGATGGACTACCTCCCCAAGGACGCGCTGGTGATCCTCGACGAGTCGCACGTCACCGCGCCCCAGCTCCGCGGGATGTACCCGGGGGACCGCTCGCGCAAGGAGGCGCTGGTCGAGTACGGCTTCCGCCTGCCGTCCGCGTTCGACAACCGGCCGCTCACCTTCGAGGAGTTCGTGCGCCTCGTGCCGCAGACCCTCTACGTCTCGGCGACTCCGGGGCCCTACGAGCTGGAGAAGGCCGGCGTCGAGCGGAGCGGGATCGGCCGAGGCCTCGCCGGCGGGACGATGGCGGAGCAGATCATCCGGCCCACCGGCCTGATGGACCCCCAGATCACGGTGCGCCCGGCCTCCTCCCAGGTGGACGACCTCATGGCCGAGGTGCGGGCCCGGGCGGAGCGCGACGAGCGGGTGCTGATCACCACGCTCACCAAGCGCATGGCGGAGGATCTCACCGAGTACTACCAGCAGAACGGGCTGCGGGTCCGTTACCTGCACTCCGACATCGACACCCTGGAGCGGGTCGCCCTGATCCGCGACCTGCGCCTCGGCAAGTTCGACGGCCTGATCGGCATCAACCTGCTGCGGGAGGGTCTCGACCTCCCCGAGGTCTCCCTGGTCGCGATCCTGGACGCGGACAAGGAGGGCTACCTGCGCTCCGCGACCTCCCTGATCCAGACCTCCGGCCGCGCGGCCCGGCACGTCAACGGCGAGGTCATCATGTACGCCGACACCGTGACCGGCTCGATGCGCGAGGCCCTCGGCGAGACCGAGCGCCGCCGCGTGGTGCAGGGGGCGTACAACCAGGCCCACGGCATCACCCCGGAGTCGGTGCGCCGCTCGATCCGCGACCTGCTGGCGTCGGTCCCGGAGCGCGACTACTACACGGTCGAGGTCGAGCCGGCGCCCGCGACCCAGTGGGAGAGCCCCGCCGCCCTCGCCGCTCACGTGACCGAGCTCGAGACCGCGATGAAGGACGCGGCGCGACGTCTCGACTTCGAGCGGGCCGCCGAGCTGCGGGACCGCATCAAGTCCCTCCGCAAGGTCGATCTCGGAGTATGAAGCCGGGAGTCTGATGCTCTTCAAGTGGGTGCTGATCTTCTTCTTCGCGCTGTCGATCGCGCTCTTCGTGCTCTCGAAGGCCATCGCGTTCATGAACCCGCCGCGCCCCGGCCGCCCGCAGCCGGCCCTGCTGGGGCGCGTCCAGCGCACGCTCACCTGGACGGTGCTCGTGCCCGCGGTGGCCGCGCTGCTCCTGCTCGCGGTCACGCTGCTGCGCCAGCCGCCGTGACCGGCGAGGGGCGGACCGGGAGGGGCGGGATGGGGGAGGGGCGGAGTGGGGAGGGTAGGACGATGACCCTCGAGGAGAAGGTCGACCAGGTCCCGGCGCGGCCCGGCGTCTACCTCTACAAGGACGCCAAGGCCCAGATCATCTACATCGGCAAGGCCGCCTCGCTGCGGAGCCGCGTCCGCTCCTACTTCCAGGAATCGCGCACCCCCGACCCCAAGACCGACGCGCTGGTCGGGCACATCCGGGATCTCGAGTACATCGTCACCGCCAACGAGCTCGAGGCGATGATCCTCGAGTCGACGCTGGTGAAGAAGCACCGGCCCCGCTACAACATCATCCTGCGGGACGACAAGCACTACCCGTTCCTCAAGCTCACCACCAACGAGGAGTTCCCCCGCCTGGTGGTGGCCCGGCGGGTGCAGAAGGACGGCGCGAGCTACTTCGGCCCCTTCTATCCCGCCACCGCGATGCGGGAGACGCTGCGGCTGGTGCGCCAGCTGTTTCCGCTCCGCACCTGCCGGATCAAGATCGACGGCACCCTGTCGCGGCCGTGCCTGCAGTACTTCATCCATCGGTGCAACGCGCCCTGCACCGGATGGGAGACCGCGGAAGGCTACGCCAAGACGGTCAAGGACGTGGAGCGCTTCCTCGAAGGCAAGAGCGACGACCTCGCGGCCCAGCTCACCCGCGAGATGGAGACCGCGGCGGAGGAGATGAAGTTCGAGCGGGCCGCCGCCCTGCGCGACCGGGTGCAGGCGCTCCACACGGTGCGAGAGCGGCAGCAGATGATCTCCACCGAGGAGGAGGACCAGGACGTGGTGGGGGTGGTGCGGCAGGGGTCGGAGGCCTGCGTGCAGCTCTTCTTCGTGCGCAAGGGACGGCTCCTCGGGCGCGAGTCGTTCTTCTTCGAGCGGGTGTCCGGCTGGAGCGACGGGGAGATCCTCTCCGCGTTCATCCGCCAGTTCTACGCGCGCAACGTGGCGCCCCCGCCCGAGATCCTGCTCTCGGAGGCGGTTCCCGAGGCGGACCTGACCGTGGAGTGGCTGGTGAAGCGTCGGGGCGGGCGGGTGGAGCTCCAAGCGCCCCAGCGCGGTCGCAAGCGCGATCTGGTGGGAATGGCCGAGGAGAACGCGGCGCTCGCGCTGCAGACGCACCTGCTCGCGCGCGGCAACCGCCAGCAGGTGGTCCTGGAGGACATCGAGCGCTCGCTCGGCCTGCCCGGTCCGCCCCACCGGATCGAGGCCTTCGACATCTCCACCCACCAGGGGAAGGAGACGGTGGCCTCGATGGTGGTGTGGCAGGACGGAGACATGAAGAAGGACGACTACAAGCGCTTCAAGATCCGCACCGTCATCGGCACCGACGACTTCGCCTCGATGCAGGAGGTGCTGACGCGCCGCTACGGCCGCGCGCTCGAGAGCGAGGGGGTGATGCCCGACCTCATCCTGCTCGACGGCGGGCGCGGCCAGCTCGGCGCCGGGCTCAAGGCGCTCGAGGGGCTCGGCCTCGACTACGTCCCGGTGGCCGCGCTGGCCAAGCGGGCCGAGGAGGTCTACACCCCGGACCGGCTCGAGCCGCTCGTGCTCGACATGGGCTCGCCCGCGCTGCAGGCGCTCCAGAAGATCCGGGACGAAGCGCACCGCTTCGCCATCACCTACCACAAGAAGCTTCGCCAGCGCCGGGCCATCGCGTCGGTGCTCGACCAGATTCCCGGGGTGGGGCCGACGCTCCGCACCAGCTTGCTCAAGACCCTGGGATCGGCCAAGGGCGTCCGGGAGGCCTCGGTGGCGGACCTAGCCTCGGTGCCGAAAATCACCCCGAAGCTGGCGCAACGCATCTATGATTTCTTCCACCCGGTCCCGGAAGCAGGGGAACCTTCCCCGGGGCAGGGGGGTTTACGGTTGGAGACCGAACCGAAAGGAGGTGACGTCAAATGAAGATCCTCATGATGGCGCTCGCGATGGTGGCGTTCGCGGTGGCTCCGGTGCTGGCCAACCAGTGCCCGCTCCTCATCAAGCAGATCCAGGACGCGACGGCCGGCAAGACCGACGATGCGTCCAAGAAGGCGAACGCTCTGGCCGCCGAGGCCAAGGCCCTGCACGACTCCGGCAAGCACGCCGAGTCGGTGGCCAAGGCGGACGAAGCCGCCCAGGCGATCAACCTCACCCTGAAGAAGAAGTAGGCCGCTTCGCCCCCGGGGGCCGAGTGGCCCCCGGGGAGCCGTTTCTTGCGCCCCCCGCCTAAGCGTGCAAAAATCAGGGCCAATATGGCCCTCGACGAGCGCCCGGATCGGTACCCCTTCCCCGAGATCGAGGCCCGGTGGCAGAAGGCCTGGGCGGACCGCAGGCAGTTCAAGGTCACCGAGGCGCCCGGCCGGCCCAAGTACTATTGCCTCGAGATGTTCCCGTACCCGTCGGGCCGGATCCACATGGGCCACGTGCGGGTCTACGCCATCGGCGACCTCCTGGCCCGCTACAAGTGGATGCGCGGGTTCAACGTGCTGCACCCGATGGGATGGGACGCCTTCGGCCTGCCCGCCGAGAACGCGGCGATCGAGAACGGGGTCCACCCCGCGGTGTGGACCTACGAGAACATCGACAACATGCGCACGCAGCTCAAGCGCATGGGCATCTCCTATGACTGGGACCGCGAGGTGACCACCTGCGATCCCGCCTACTACAAGTGGGAGCAGCTCGTCTTCATCCGCATGCTCGAGCGCGGCCTCGCCTACCGGCGGCGCTCCCGGGTGAACTGGTGCCCCTCGTGCCAGACCATCCTCGCCAACGAGCAGGTGGAGGCGGGACGCTGCTGGCGCTGCGACTCCGAGGTCGTCACCAAGGAGATCGACGGCTGGTTCTTCAAGATCACCGACTACGCCCAGGAGCTGCTCGACTGGTGCGATCGCCTCCCCGGCTGGCCCGAGCGGGTCCTGACCATGCAGCGCAACTGGATCGGCCGCAGCGAGGGGGCCGAGTTCGCGCTGCCGGTGGCGGGGCGCCCCGACGTGAAGATCCCGATCTACACCACGCGGCCCGACACCTCCTTCGGCATGACCTACGCGGTCCTGGCCCCCGAGCACCCCCTGGTCGACACCCTCGTCGCCGACGCGGACGAGCGGCGGGCGGTCGACGACTTCCGGGTCGAGGTGGCGCGCGAGTCGGAGATCGAGCGCCTCGCCACCGACCGGCCGAAGCGCGGCCTCCGCCTGCGCGCGCGTGCGGTCAACCCGTTCACCGGGCAGGAGATCCCGCTCTTCCTCGCCGACTACGTGCTCATGGGCTACGGCACCGGGGCGATCATGGCGGTGCCGGGCGAGGATCAGCGCGACTGGGATTTCGCCAAGACGCACGATCTGCCGATCGTCGCCACCGTGAAGCGTCCCGACGACTGGGCCGACGAGCAGGCGTACACCGGCGACGGGGTGAAGATCAACTCGGGCTTCCTCGACGGGCTCGGCATCGAGGAGGCCAAGCGGAAGGCGATCGACTGGCTGGTCGCCCAGGGGCTCGGCCAGGCCAAGGTCAACTTCCGGCTACGGGACTGGGGGATCAGCCGGCAGCGCTACTGGGGCGCGCCGATCCCGGTGCTCTACTGCGAGAAGGACGGCATGGTGCCGGAGCGGGAGGAGAACCTCCCGGTGGTGCTGCCCCGCGACGTGCAGATCAGCGGCAAGGGCGGCTCCCCGCTCGCGGAGGTCGCCGGCTTCGTCAACGCCACGTGTCCCAGGTGCGGGGGCAAGGCGCGGCGGGACACCGACACGATGGACACCTTCGTGGAGTCGTCCTGGTACTTCCTCCGCTACTGCTCGCCCGACTACGACCGGGGCATGTTCGATCCGGCCGCGGCGGCCTACTGGATGCCGGTCGACCAGTACATCGGAGGCATCGAGCACGCGGTGCTGCACCTGCTCTACGCGCGCTTCTACACCAAGGTCCTCCGGGACCTCGGCATGCTCAAGGTCGACGAGCCCTTCCACGCCCTGCTCTCCCAGGGCATGGTCATCAAGGACGGGGCGAAGATGTCGAAGTCGAAGGGCAACGTGGTCGATCCCGACGAGCTGATCCGCCGCTTCGGGGCCGACACCGCGCGCCTCTTCTCGCTCTTCGCGGCGCCCCCCGAGAAGGACCTCGACTGGAACGACCGCGGGGTGGAGGGCGCCTCCCGCTTCCTGAACCGGGTGTGGCGCTTCGTCCACGCCAACATGCCCGAGCTGAAGACGGCGCCGCGGGAACCGCACGGGGCGGGCTCGGACGCGGGGCGCGCCTTCCGCCGGGTGATCCACGAGACGATCCGGAAGGTGACCCACGACATCGAGCACGACTTCCACTTCAACACCGCGATCAGCGCGGTGATGGAGCTGGTCAACGCGCTCCACGAGTTCGAGCGCGCCTCCCTCGACGGGATGCCCCGCGAGGAGCGCTCCGCGCTGCTGCGCGAGGCGGTCGAGGCGACCGTCCTCCTGCTGGGGCCGGTCTCGCCGCACATCACCGAGGAGCTGTGGGCGGCCCTCGGCCACCGTGAGAGCCTGTTCAAGCAGCGGTGGCCCGAGCCCGACGCCGCCGCGCTGGCCCGCGACGAGGTGGAGATCGTGGTGCAGGTGGATGGCCGCGTGCGCAGCCGCCTCACCGCTCTCGTCGGGGCCCAGGAGGCGGAGGTCCGGGAGCAGGCCCTCGCCGACGACAAGGTGCGCCCGTGGCTCGACGGCCGCCGCATCGCGAAGGTGGTGGTGGTGCCGGGCCGCCTCGTCAACATCGTGACCCGTGGCTGAGCGCCGCCGCCGGGCCGGGCGCGCGCTCGGCCTGATCCTCGGGGCGGTCGTCCTCGCCGGCTGCGGCAACGGCACCCGCGGCAGCCTCCCCGACCACATCAAGACCGTCGCGGTCCCCATCTTCAAGAACCGCACCCTCGAGCCCGGCGTCGAGAGCGCGATCACCTCCGGGGTGGTCAACGCGTTCTCGAGCGGAGGGCGGGTGAAGGTGGTCCCGATCGACCAGGCCGACGCCATCCTGCAGGGGGAGGTGGTGTCCTACAGCCTCGACGGCCTCGCCTTCGACCAGACCGCCAACGTGCGCGCCTACCGGCTCCGGGTGGTGCTCAACGTGGAGTTCCGCGACGTGCGGAAAAGCGCGATGCTGTGGCGTCAGGAAGGCCTGTCGGAGACCTCCGACTTCCAGGTCCAGGGGCAGGTCTCCGACACGATCGCCCGCGGGCGGGGCGCGATGAGCCAGGCCGCCGCCGAGATCGGGCGGAAGGTGGTCAACCTGGCGTTGGATCGCTTCTAGGTGGACTACGCGGGGTTCGTCAAGGCGGCCGACGCCGGGCAGGCGCCGCCGGTCACGCTGCTGCACGGCTCCGAGCCCTTCCTCCTCCACGACGCCCTCGCCCGCCTGACCCGGGCCCTGTTCCCCGGCCAGACTGAGCTGTCGCTCGTGCGCGAGGTCTTCGACGCCCGCGCGGCGGGCGCCGACCCGATCGTGCAGTCGGCCCTCATGCTGCCGTGGCTCGGTGACCGCCGGCTCGTGATCGCGCGCGGGGTCGACGGTCTCGCGGCCAAGGCGGGCGAGTCGCTGGCCGCGTACGCGAAGGCGCCGAACCCGTCCACCGCGCTGGTCCTGGTCGCCGACGCCCTTCTCGAGGGCGGGCACTGGCTGCTCCGGGCGCTGCCGGCGACCGCGGTGGTGGCGGCGCCCGCCCTCGGCGGGCGCGCGCTGACCGGCTGGCTCCGCAATCACGCGCAGGCCCAGGGGTACGACCTCCGGGAGGACGCGGCCAACCTGCTGGTCGAGCTCTCGGGCGACGATCTCACCCAGCTCGTCGGCGAGGTCGAGAAGGCGGCGCTCGCGGGCGGGCCCGACAACCGCCGCGTGGGCACCGCCGAGGTGCGGGCGGTGGTGGGCGAGCACCGGCTGCGGCACGTGTTCGACCTGACTCGCGCGCTCACCGCGCGCGACGCCGGGACGGCCCTGGCCCTGCTCGAGTCGCTCCTCAACGCGGGCGAGGAGCCGCTCGCGGTGCTCGGCATGCTGGCCCGCGAGGCCCGCGCGACGTGGCAGGCCGCGGGCGCGCTGCGGGCGGGCCGCCCGGCGGAGGAGATCGCGCGCGCCCTGCGCCGACCTCCCGCCGCCGCCGCGGCCCTGCTGGACCGCGCGCGCAGCGTGTCGCCCGCCGCGGCGGCCCGTCAGGTGGCTCGCTGCTGGGACGTGGAGCGCCGCCTCAAGCTGGGCGGCGCCGCGCGCCCCGAGCTGTCCCTGCTCGTCGCCGATCTGTGCGCGGTCTGATGGCGCGCGCCCTGCGCGCGCTCGCGGCCGCGGTCGTGCTCCTGGGGTCGGGCATTCAACCCGCGGCGGCGGCCCCGTCGGCGCGCCTGCTCGCCGGGGCCATGAGCGTGACGGTGAGCCTGCCCGACGACACCCCGCTCGGCGGTTACGGCGGCTTCCCGCGGCGCGCCTGGCTGCCCGACCTGATCGGCCGATACCCCGACACCTTCTGGTTCCGGCCCTCCACCGGCGAGCACGATCCGATCAAGGTGCGCGCGCTCGTGCTCGAGGCGGGGAGCGTCCGGGTGCTGTGGCTCACGCTGGATCTGGTCGGCATGGATCCCACGCTGCTCGCGGATCTCCGGGCGCGGCTCGACCAGCTCGGCCTCCGCTACGCGGCGGTGATCGCGGCGGCGTCGCACACCCACTCCGGCCCGGGGGCCTACGCGCGCTCCGATCTCTTCGGGCTCCTCGCCCTGGACCGGGAGTCGCCGCGGGTGCGGGGGCGCATCTTCGCCGCCATGGAAGAGGCGGCCCGCCAGGCCGAGCGCCGCAAGCGGCCGGCCAGCGTCGGGACCGGACGCGCGGAGGTTGCCGGCATCACCGACAGCCGCGTCCACGGAGCGCTCGATCCGGAGCTGGGCGTGCTCAGGGTCATGGGCGCGGACAAACGGCCGATCGCGGTGGTGTGGAACTACGCCATCCACGGGACCATGCTCGGACGGGAGAACTCCAAGCTCTCGGGCGACGTGATGGGCGACGCGGCCGCGCGGATCGAGGAGCAGCTCGGCGCCCCCGCGCTCTACGTCAACGGCGCGGTCGGGGACGTGAGCCCGCGTCAGCGGGGCTGGGACGGCGTGGCCGCGACGGGCAAGGTCCTGTCCGCCGCGGTGCTCGCGCTCTGGCCACGCATCGCGGCCGACCCCGACCAGCGCGTGATCACCGGGGCCGAGACCGCGGCCCTGCCCGCGCCCGGGCTCGAGCTGCGCAACTGCCTCGGCCGGTGGATCCCGCGCGGCACCCGCCTCGGGCTCCGCTCGGCGCTGCCGTCCACCGCCGAGATCGCGGCGGTGAGCGTCGGGCGGGGGGCCTGGGTGGCCATCCCGGGGGAGCTCGACACCCAGCTCGGGCTCGAGATCAAGACCGCGGGACGCGCGCGCTTCACGCACACCTTCGTGGCGGGGGTCGCCAACGGCTACCAGGGATACTTCATCGCCACCCAGCACTTCCGGGCGCCGAGCTACATCTCGTGCGGCAGCCTCTACGGGGAGCGGGGCGGGGAGATCGTCCGCGACGCCGCGCTGGGCGCGCTCCGCGAGGTCGCCGAGCGGCGCGCGCCGCGTCCGGTCAGGCCGGCGCGTTGAGCTTGCGGGCGAGCGCGGACTTGCGGCGGGCGGCGGTGTTGCGGTGGATGATTCCCTGGGTCACCGCGCGGTCGATCGCGCGGATGGCGTCGTGCACCGCGGTGGCGGATTCGGCGCTCTTGCCGGTGAGGGCCTCGCGGGCGCCCTTGACGCTCGAGCGGACCGCGCTCCGCACCGCGCGGTTGCGCAGCCGGCGTTTCTCGTTCTGCTTGATCCGCTTCCTCGCGGAGCGGGTGTTGGCCACGGTGTATCTCCTTTCAAACGTGAGCGACACACGAGCCTACCGTCCGGACCTCCGGGTGTCAAGGACGATGTCCCCCCGGTGAGCGACTCCCCCGAGGGCCACGAGCAGGTCCAGCGCGGGGTCGTCAGCGCGGTGGGCGCGATCGGCGTGGCCACGCTGGCGAGCCGCGTGCTGGGCTACCTGCGGGACATGGTGGTCGCTCACGCCTTCGGCGCCGGGCCGGTGACCGACGCCTTCCTGGTCGCGTTCCGTATCCCGAACCTCCTGCGGCGGCTCCTGGGGGAGGGCGCGCTCTCCACCGCGGTGATCCCGGTGTTCACCGAGACCCTCACCCGGGGCGGCCCCACCGCGTTCGGTCGCCTGGCGCGCGCCGCGACCGGCGCGGCCATCGTGGTGCTCTGCCTGGTCTCGGCCCTAGGCGTGCTGCTCTCGCACCAGGTGGTCGCGATCATGGCGCCCGGCTGGCGCGCCGACACCGGGCTGTTCGACCTCGCGGTGACGCTGACCCGGGTGATGTTCCCGTATCTCGTGCTGGTCGGGCTGGCCGCGCTGGCGATGGGCGCGCTCAACGCCCATCACCGCTTCTTCACCGCCGCCATCGGCCCCGCGGTCCTCAACGTGGCCATGATCGCGGCGGTGCTCGGGCTCGCCGGCCACATGAACCCGCCGGTCATGGCGCTGGCGGTGGGCGTGCTGGTGGGCGGTCTCGGACAGCTCCTCGTCCAGCTCCCGGAGCTGCGGCGGCTCGGGGTGCCGCTGACCCCGTCCGCCGAATGGCGCCACCCGGCGGTGGCCCAGATCGCCCACCGCCTCTGGCCCGCGGTGTTCGCGCTCGCGGCGGTGCAGATCACGGTGGTGGTGAACACCTTGCTCGCCTCGCTGCTGCCGACGGGCACCGTCTCGTATCTCTACTATGCCGACCGCGTGATGGAGTTCCCGCTCGGCATCTTCGGCATCGCGCTCGCCACCGCGGCGCTGCCCAGCATGTCGGCCCAGGCCGCGCGGGGCGAGCTCGCGGGCCTGCGCGCGACCCTCGAGTTCGCGCTGCGGATGGCCGCCTTCGTGGCGATCCCGGCCGCGGTGGGCCTCGTGCTCCTGGGCGGGCCCATCGTGCGGCTGCTCTTCCAGCGCGGCGAGTTCAGCGCCGCCGACGCGGTCCTCACCGCGCAGGCGCTGACCGGCTACGCGGTGGGGCTTCCCGCGTTCTCCGCGACCCGGATCGCGGCGCAGACCTTCTACGCGCTCGGCGACACGCGCACGCCGGTGGTGGTGGGATTCCTCTCGGTGGCGGTCAACGTGGTGCTGGCCCTGCTCCTGATGTGGCCGATGCGCCACACCGGGCTCGCGCTCGCCTCGTCACTCTCCTCCTACGTCAACGTGCTGGGCCTCTGCTGGCTGCTGCGCCGGCGCCTCGACGGCCCTCGCGGCCGCGATCTCTGGCGCTCGCTCGCCCGCACCCTCGCGGCCTCGGCGCTGCTCGCGCTCTGGTGCGCGTGGACGAGCGGACTCGTGCCCGGCGTGCCCGGTCCGGCCCGCCACGGCCTCGGGTGGACGGTGGTGGCGCTGATCGGCGGCGTGGCGGTCTACGGGGCCGCCGCCGCCGCTCTGGGATCGACCGAGCTGCGAGGGCTGCTCGGCCTGCTGCGGCGACGCGGCGGCCCCTTGCCTCCCGCGGGGGGGCGATGATAGACTCCCTCATGCTCCTGGAGTTCGCAGGGGACGCCTCGGTGATGGTCCGAGCAGCACGAATCGGCCGACACCGGGGCCGTCGTTTTTTCAGACTCCCACTCCGGATGTGACCGCGTGGCCTCGCGACCTGGCGTGTCCGCGGACCGGAGGGCGGTGGGAGCCGTGTCCGCACCGACCCGGGTCGTCGCGTCGCCCCCGCCTCCCGCCTCCGCGGCCCCTCTGATCGCCGACTATCTCTCGAGCCTCCAGGTCGAGCGGGGCGCCGCCCGGAACACCCTCCTCGCGTACCGGCGAGACCTCGCCGGGTTCGAGCGATTCCTCACCCAGGAGCGCCGCGGCCTCGAGGCGGTGAGCGTGACCGATCTCTCCCGCTACCTGGGCGCGCTGCGGCGGCGCGGGCTCGGGGGCCGGAGCATCGCGCGGCATCTCTCCGCGGTGCGCGGGCTCTACCGCTTCCTGCTCGACGAGCGCCGCATCACGCGCGACCCGACCGAGCACCTCGACAGTCCCCGGCCGGCGCGCCGGCTGCCGCGCACGCTGTCGGTCGAGGACGCCGCGGCGCTGGTCGAGGCGCCCGATACCACCCGGCCCGACGGGCTGCGCGATCGCGCGCTGCTCGAGCTGCTCTACGCCTGCGGGCTCCGGGCCTCCGAGGCGCTCGGGCTCCGGGTCGAGGACGTCAACTTCGCGGCCGGCTACGTGATCGTCACCGGGAAGGGGAATCGCCAGCGCCTCGTTCCGGCCGGCGCGCAGGCGCTCGACTGGGTGCGGCGCTACTCGGGCACCGTGCGCCCGCGGCTCGTGCGGCGCGAGAACGCGCCGCTCTTCCTCAACCGATCGGGCGGCGGCCTGTCGCGACAGGCGCTCTGGGGTTTGATCCGGCGGACCGCGCGCCGGGCGGGCATCCGGGCCGCGGTCTCGCCGCACACGCTGCGGCACTCGTTCGCGAGCCACCTGCTCGAGCGCGGCGCCGATCTCCGCTCGGTGCAGGCCATGCTGGGCCACGTCGACATCTCGACCACCCAGATCTACACGCACCTCCCGTCGAGCGTGGTCCACGACATGTATCGCAAGTTCCACCCTCGGGCGCGGCGCGCGGGCGCGCGGCGGGCGGCGGGCTGAGATGGCCCGGGCCGGACACGCCTACCCGCAGGTGGAGCCCGGGGCCATCGCCCTGATGGACGGGCGCGTGGTGGCGTGCGCTCCGCGGACGCGGGTGGCGCGCGCGCTCGAGCGCGCCCGGGCCGCCGGCGCGCGGGTCGTGCTCACCGGGCCCCGGCAGGCGGTACGAACCGCCGAGCTCGCGCGCGCGGTCGACTGGGGGCTCGGTGCGCGCCCGGTCCGCGAGATGGCCTGGCGCGAGCTGCCCGCTCTGCCCGCCGATGCCTCCGAGATCGAGGTGCGCCGGCGGCTGCTGGCGGGCGCCTCGCTCGTGCTGCTGCGTCGCGCGGGGCGGATTGTCGGCGCGGTGGACGGCGAGCCGGTCGCCCTCGTGCATCCGGAGTCGTCGCTCCAGGGCCGGCTCGAGCGGACCGCGGACCGGCACGCCGAGGCCCGGCTCTGGCTGCTCCGCTCGGCCGGGAAGATCGGTGAGGGCCTGGGGACGCCGGTCCACGCGGTGGGCGGCTTCGTGCGGGACCTGCTGCTGGGCGGTGACGCGCCGGACGTGGACCTGGTCGTGGAGGGCGACGGCGTCGCCTTCGCGCGGCGCCTCGCCGAGGAGATCGGCGGGACGGTGCTGGTGCACGGCTCATTCGGGACCGCGTCGATCGAGGGCGGGCGCGCCCCCGCGGGCGCGGGTGTCGACGGGGCCCCGCTCGGGCGGGTCGACGTGGCCTCCGCCCGGCGCGAGCGGTACGCGCTGGCGGGAGCGCTCCCCGACGTGGCGCCCGCCGGGCTCATCGAGGATCTCCGCCGCCGGGACTTCTCGGCGAACGCGATGGCGATGGCGCTCGCGCCGGATCGGTTCGGCCACCTGATCGATCCGCTGGGCGGACAGCGCGATGTCCGCGCGCGCCGGCTCCGCGCGCTCCGGCCGCTCGCCTTCGTCGAGGATCCCACCCGGATCTTCCGGGCCGCGCGCTACGCGGCCCGGCTCGGCTTGCGCCTCGACCGGCCGACGCGGGCCGGGATCGGGCTCGCGGTGGCCCGACGGTCGTACGTGGCGCTCTCCGGCCAGCGCCTCTGGCGCGAGATCGAGCTGGCCGCGGGGGAGCCTCGGGCCCGGCAGGCCTTCGAGCATCTCGTGAGATGGCGGGCCATAACCCTAGTGGGCGTAAGCAATGCCTCGATCGAGCGCCTGGCCGACGCGGACCGTCTCGGGCGATGGGCGAGAGCCGCTGGGGTGGCGGTCGATCCGGCGGAGCTGTTCATGCTGGCGCTGCTCGCCGGGAGCTCCGCGGCCGCGGTCGCGCGCTGTCTCGATCGCCTGGCCCTGACCGGCGAGCCGCGGGCCAACCTCGAGGCGGGGGTCATGGCGGGTCCGGTGGCCCGGCGCCTCGCGGCCCCGCGGCTTCGACCGAGCGGGGTGGACGAGGTGCTCCGCTCGGTGCCGCCGACCGCGGCGCTCTCGGCCTGGCTCCGCGGGAGCGCGCGGGCCCGTCGCCGGATCGAGTGGTATCTGGCGACCGGGCGCGCGGTGCAGCCGCGACTTTCCGGGGGAGACCTCCTCGCCCTGGGGGTGCCGCGCGGCCCGCAGGTCGGCCGGGCGCTCGCCCGGCTGAGGCGGTGCCGGCTGGACGGAGCGGTGGGCTCGGTGGCCGAGGAGCGCGAACTCGTGAAAGAATGGCTCACATCGGGAAAGGAGGCGTGAGGTGACGACCAGATTCATCTTCGTGACGGGCGGCGTCGTGTCCTCGCTGGGCAAGGGGCTGGCGGCGGCGTCGATCGGATCCTTGCTCGAAGCGCGCGGCTTCCGGGTCACGCTCCAGAAGATGGACCCCTATATCAACGTGGATGCGGGGACCATGAGTCCGTATCAGCACGGCGAGGTCTACGTCACCGACGACGGCGGCGAGACCGACCTCGACCTCGGCCACTACGAGCGCTTCACCTCGGCGCGCATGACGCGGGACAACAACATCACCACCGGGAAGGTCTACGGGACGGTGATCGAGAAGGAGCGCCGCGGGGACTATCTCGGCCGCACCGTCCAGGTCATCCCGCACATCACCGACCAGATCAAGGCGTCGGTCCGGAAGGTGGCCGCCGGCGTCGACGTGGTGATCATCGAGATCGGGGGCACCGTCGGCGACATCGAGGGCCTCCCCTTTCTGGAGGCGGTGCGCCAGTTCAAGAAGGACGTGGGCAAGGACAACGTCATCTACGTCCACCTCACCCTGGTGCCGTTCATCCAGGCCGCGCAGGAGCTCAAGACCAAGGCCACCCAGCACTCGGTCAAGGAGCTGCGGGCCATCGGGATCCAGCCCGACGTGCTCCTGTGCCGGACCGCCAAGGACCATCCGCTGACGCCCTCCACCAAGTCCAAGATCGCGCTCTTCTGCGACGTCGAGGAAGAGGCGGTGATCGCGGCCCGGGACGTGGACACGATCTACGAGGTGCCGCTCGCCTTCCACGACCAGGGCCTGGACGAGTCGATCGTCAAGCTGCTCGGCCTGCCCTCCCGCCCGATCGATCTCTCCCGCTGGGAGGAGATCGTGCGCCGGGTGAAGGCGCCCCGCCGCCGCTGCCGCATCGGGGTGGTCGGCAAGTACATCGAGGTGAAGGACTCCTACAAGAGCCTCTACGAGGCGCTCGCCCACGGGGGCATCGCCCACGAGGCCGCGGTCGAGGTGGTGTGGGTGGACGCCGAGCGTATCGAGCGCGAGGGGCTCGCCGGTCACGTGGCCGGACTCGACGGCATCCTGGTGCCCGGGGGCTTCGGGGACCGCGGCATCGAGGGAAAGATCCAGGCCATCCGCTACGCGCGCGAGCAGCGCGTGCCCTACTTCGGCATCTGCCTCGGCATGCAGTGCGCGGTGATCGAGTACGCGCGGCACGTGTGCGGCCTCGAGGGCGCCAACTCCACCGAGTTCAGCCCGACCCCTGCTCACAACGTGATCGATCTCCTGCCCGAGCAGCGTCACATCCAGGACAAGGGCGGTACCATGCGGCTCGGGCTCTATCCGGTGCTGCTGAGCGAGGGCACGATGGCCTCGCGGGTCTACGGGCAGGGGCTCATCGAGGAGCGCCACCGGCACCGCTACGAGGTCAACAACGACTACCTGGCCCGCCTCGAGAAGGATGGGCTCCGCATCTCCGGCATCTGGGCCGAGAAGCAGCTCGTGGAGATCATCGAGCTGCCCGATCACCCGTGGTTCGTGGCCGGGCAGTTCCATCCCGAGTTTCGCTCGCGGCCGTGGGAGCCGCACCCGCTCTTCGCCGCGTTCATCAAGGCCGCGCTCGATCACCAGGGGGGCGCGTGACCGCGACGCGGCCGGTCCGGATCGGCGCGGTCACCATCGGGGGCGGCGCGCCCCTGGCCCTGATCGGCGGCCCGTGCGCGATCGAGAATGAGAAGCACGCGCTGATGATGGCCGAGCGCCTGCAGCGGGTGACCGCGACCGCGGGCGTGCCGTTCATCTACAAGTCGTCCTACGACAAGGCCAACCGCTCCTCGATCCACGCCTATCGGGGGCCGGGGCTGGTCGAGGGGCTCCGCATTCTCCAGAAGGTCAAGGACGAGACGGGCCTGGGCCTGCTCTCGGACGTCCACGACGTCTCGGAGGTGGCGCCCGCGGCCGCGGTGCTCGACGTGCTGCAGGTGCCCGCGTTCCTCTGCCGGCAGACCGACCTGATCGTGGCCTGCGCGCGGAGCGGCCGGCCGGTCAACGTGAAGAAGGGGCAGTTCGTGGCCCCGCGCGACATGGTCAACGTGGTGGAGAAGGTGCGCGCGTCCGGCGGCGAGGACCTGCTGTTGACCGAGCGGGGAACGAGTTTTGGTTATAACAATTTGATCGTCGACTTTCGGGGCCTGCCGATCATGCGGAGCTTCGGCTATCCGGTGGTGTTCGACGCCACCCACTCGGTGCAGCTGCCGGGCGGGCAGGGGGATCGCTCGGGCGGCGAGCGGCAGTACGTGCAGGCCCTCGCCCGCGCCGCGGTGGCGG
>WNFF01000685.1_pt1 | contig 29699 bp, 24 predicted proteins | sample 5400441 | NCBI WGS metagenome assembly WNFF01 (sample SAMN13153345, study PRJNA577476) | soil metagenome | isolation source: 120 cm saprolite under Douglas fir tree site 2 hole 3 replicate 1 | place: USA:California | collected 2015-04-18
TGCAGCGGGGCTCGCTGCTCGCCTGGATGATCGGCTTCGCGGTGACCGGTGCGGTGCTGGGTTCGGCCGCAAAGGGCATTGGCTCCCTGGTGACCAGCCCGCAGCTTCGGCAGGTAATGATCCGGCTGGGCGGTCGCGCCGGCCTGATCAACGCCTATTTCGTTGCCATCCTCGGGCTGCTCGGCGTCATCGCCGCGGCCTACGGGGTCGCGGCCGTGCTGCGGTTGCGCAGTGAGGAGACCGAGCAGCGGGCCGAGGCAGTGCTGGCCACCCCGGTGGGCCGACTGCGCTGGGCCGCTGGCCACCTGGTCATCGCCGCAGCCGGTACGGCGGCTCTGCTCGCAGTGGCGGGCCTGTCCGCCGGCCTCGCCTACGGGCAGCGCTCCGGTGACGTGGGCAGCGAGGTGTCGCGGCTGCTTGAGGCCGCGCTGGTGCAGGTGCCAGCGGCATGGCTGGTTGCCGCGCTCGTGCTGGCCCTGGTCGGCCTGGTCCCCCGGCTCGCCGTGTCCGTGGGCTGGGGCGCCCTCGGCGTGGTCACGTTCCTTACCCTTTTCGGCCCCGTGCTCCAATTCTCCCACTGGGTGCTGGACGTCTCGCCGTTCACGCATGTGCCGAAGCTGCCCGGCGGCACGTTCACCGTCTCACCGCTGCTCTGGCTGGCCGGTGTCGCCTTGGCGCTGACCGGGCTCGGTCTGGCCGGCCTGCGCCGCCGTGATCTGAGCTGAGGCGGCCCTCATCCGGCTGCCCTAGATCCGGCTGCGCACCAGAGCGTCGATGCCGTCGAGGAGGCGCTCCAGGCCGAAGATGAACTCGTCGTCGGGGTCGTCTGCCGTCTCGAAGACCCCCGCCGCGACGAACTTGCTGATCGCCGGGAACCGCTGCGGATCGGCCACTTTCGTGAGCAAGCGGCCGTAAGAGGACAGCCATTCCTGGGGGGTGGTGCCGGACGCCCGGATGGCCGCTTCGATGTCAGCATCCTGGGTGCCGACGTTCCTGACGTAGCCGCTCACCAGCAAGATCACCGATGCCTTCTCCGCCTCCGCCAGGCCGGTGTCCCGCAAGCAGGTCAGCGCCTCTTCGAACCATGCGACCTCATGAGGCCTGACCGGAAGTCCGCTGATCGGGATGCGCAGCGCCCACGGGTGCCGACGCGCGGCGGCCCGCATCGCCCAGGCCCACCGGGACAGTCCCGCCCGCCATCCCTCGTCTGGTCCCGGTGCGGCCGGGGGAGTTCCATAGGCCGCGTCCACCATGAGCGCGAGCAGTTCGTCCTTGGCGGCCACATATCGGTAGAGCGACATCGTGGCGGCGCCAAGCTCGGCGGCGACCCGGCTCATGGAGACCGCGCCGAGCCCCTCGGTCTCGGCGACCTGCACGGCGGCCTGCACGATCCGCCCCAGGTTCAGCGTGGGCTTGGGGCCCTTGTGCGGGCGTTCACGAAGTCCCCACGCCGCCTCGATGCTGGCCGGCAGCCCGGTGCCGGTGTCCTCGTCCATCGTCTCCACTCGCTGTCCTCGCCCGGCTCGCCGCCCTCACCGGGAACTCGCTGTCCTCGCCCTGCTCGCCGCCATGACTGCGAACTCGCCGCCCTCACCGGGGAACCAGATTGACAGTCGCCCCTCTACTGCGTATAACTTACGCAGTAGAGCGTACATCATACGCAGAAGAGGCCGGCCGCAACCGGCCCCGGTAAGGAGTCTGGCAGAAATGACCGACGAACTGGCGATCGAGGCGAGGGGCCTGGAGAAGTCCTACGGCACCGCACGCGTCCTGGCCCGCGTCGACCTGCGGGTCACCCGCGGCACTGTGTTCTCCCTGCTCGGACCCAACGGAGCGGGCAAGACGACGATGGTGCGGATCCTGTCCACGCTCACCCGCCCGGACGCCGGGCAGGCCCGGGTGGCGGGTTTCGACATCGTCGGCGAGCGGCATCTGGTCCGCCGCAGTATCAGCCTCACCGGGCAGTACGCCACGGTGGACCTGCTGCAGACCGGTGAGGAGAACCTGCGGATGATGGGGCGGCTGTCCGGCCTTCCGCGGCGGCAGGCCCGAGGCCGGGCCCGGGACCTGCTCGAGCGGTTTGACCTGGCCGACGTGGCGCGGCGGCGGGTCTCCGCCTACTCGGGCGGCATGCGCCGCCGGCTGGACCTGGGGGCCAGCCTGGTCGGCAGCCCTTCGGTGATCTTCCTCGATGAGCCCACGACCGGCCTTGACCCGCGGAGCCGGCAGACGATGTGGGAGGTCATCGCCAACCTGGCCGGGTCAGGTGTGACCGTGTTCCTGACCACCCAGTACCTGGAGGACGCCGACCAGCTGGCGGACCGGATCGCGGTGCTTGACGGCGGGCGGGTGGTGGCTGAGGGCACCCCGGACACGCTCAAGACGCAGGTGGCAGGGCAGCGACTGGATCTCACGCTGGCGAGCCACACGGCGTTCGGGGACGTCGCACGCTGTCTCGGCGAGCGCGCCGTCATCAGCGAGCCCGGCAGCCTGACCATCGGCGTGCCGACCGACGGGACCGCCGCGCACGTGCGAGCCCTGCTGGATGAGGTTGACCCGGACCGCTGCGCGGTGCAGCGGTTCGCCGTGCACAGCGCCACTCTCGACGACGTCTTCCTGGCCCTGACCGGCCGTCCGGCCGACCGCGCCGAACCGGTGAGCCTCGCCGGCTAGGTCGGTCAATCCGGTGAATGTGCCGTTGTGCGGCTTATGACACGGGCGATGGCACATTCACGGGTGCGGCGGAGCCGACCGAACTGACAAAGGAGATCTCATGTCCGACATGACCGTTCCCGTTGCCGTGGTGCGTTCCACCCGGCGGCCAATGCGCGTGGTGAGCGACTCGCTGACGATGGCTGTCCGCTGCGTCCGCATGTCCAGCCGCGACCTCGATTCGCTGCTGACTTCGCTGATGCTCCCCATCATGCTGATGGTGCTGTTCGTCTACCTGTTCGGCGGCGCGATCCACACCGGCACCAGATATGTGACCTATGTCGTCCCGGGCGTCCTGCTGCTCTGCGCGGGGTTCGGGGCATCGGTGACCGCCGTGAGCGTCAACCACGACATGACTCGGGGCATCATCGACCGGTTCCGGTCGATGGACATCGGCGGGGCCGCTGTGCTCGGCGGGCACGTGGCGGCCGGCGTGATCCGCAACGCCGTCTCGACAATCCTGGTGTTCGGAGTCGCCCTGGCTATCGGCTTCCGGCCGCACGCGGCACTGCCACAATGGCTCGCGGCTGGCGGCATGCTGCTGCTGTTCGTGGTCGCCGTCTCGTGGCTGTCCGCAGCCGCCGGGCTCCTCGCCTCCTCGCCCGAGGCCGCCGGTGGGTTCACGTTCTTCGTGATGTTCCTGCCCTACCCGAGCAGTGCCTTCGTGCCGATCTCCACCATGCCGTCGTGGCTGCACGGCTTCGCGGACAACCAGCCGGTCACCCCGGTGGTCGAGACCCTGCGCGGGCTGCTTCTCGGCATGCCGGCCGGTGCCAGCGCCGGGCGGGCGCTGGCCTGGTGCGGCGGGCTGCTGATCGTCTCGATCGCGCTGTCCAGCGTGGTGTTCCAACGACGCGCGGCGATGTCGGCCCACTGAGAGCCCGGCGGCCGGCGTGTCGGTTCCGGCTCAGACCGTTCCTGTCGGGCACAATGGGGGCGTTCAACCGGACGAGGCCCCCCCATGTATGAGATGGAGGGGCCTCGTCCGGTTTCGCGGCACCGGCTCGCCGATTGCTCAGCGTCATGGCACCACTTGACCGGCCACCAGAGCCAGACACCCGCCCGAAGCCCCGGTCACCCGGTTCTTCCAGCGTCCGGAGTCGCCCCCGGCTGGCATCACAGGGGCATCCACAGCGCGGGCCGCCGTTATCCCCCGAGATGGCTGCCTATCCACCGCGCCGTCCACAATCCGGTCCACAGGCCGCGGGCCGGGCGGGGGGAGAGCAACCCTGGTTATCGTTTGGTAGGAGCGGAGTGGGATTGGTCACCCGGCGTCGGCTTGCTCGCCGGCCGCGCCCCCCTCGGCGGCCAGTTGCGCCAGCTTCGCGGCGGTTCCGTTGCGCCGGGCCTGCCACAGCCCGAACTTGGCGAGCAAGCCGTTCGAGACGAGCAGCAGGTTCTTGCGCGGTGGCGCCACGAAGCCCTTGGACGTGTGCGGCGCGTAGACGGCCGCTCCGTCGCCGGAGACGTCGAGCCAGCCGGTGAAGACCCGGGTGGCCAGGCCGACGAGATGCGGGCGGTATGCGTGGGCGAGCAGGCCTGCGCGGCGCCCGCCCGGCGGGAGCAGGCCCGCCGCCGCCAGCACGCGCAGGCCTTGGTCGTCATGACCGGCGATCTCGACGGGCACCACGACCGGGAATCCGTCGGCGCCCCGGTAGGCCAGGACGCGATGGGGGAGCGTGGCGATCCGCCCAGCCGCCTTGTCCACATCCACGCGTGGGCCCATGCCATTCTTCGGCGGCGCCTGCGGAGCCGGCGGACCAGGCCAGGCGGCCCCGGTCACCTCCGGATCGCCGTGAGCGTCCAGGCCTGGCCAGCTGACCATCCGCTCGACGCCGATGTCGACGAATACCCGCTCCTGGTAGTACTCGCGGAGGAGCCGGTCCCACACCGCGCCGCGCTTCGGCTCGCCGAGGTAGCGCCCCACCTGAGGGCTGAGGGCTTCGAGCCGGGCACGGGACGGCGTGAGGTCCACCGACGCGATCCCCTGGGCCAGCACGAAAGCCTGGTTGACGGAGAACCCGTGCTCGCGCGAGTGGTACGCCAGCGCGACATGCGGGTCGCGGACGATGCGCTCAAGCTTCTTGCCGAATCCCAGCGAGGTGGTGAAGCCGACTACCCCCTGGTCGCGGCGCTCGATGCCGCAGGGAGCCACGGCGGTGACCACCGCGCCGCCCGCGGGCGTGATGTAGGCGACAGCCGCGGTGATGTCACCGGTGATCACCTCGTGGACGTCGTCTGACCAGCGGACGGATTCGTAAGCCATGGTTCACACCCTAGGCTTGGGCGGCGGTCTTCCCGGTCGTCTGGCCCAGCCCAGCCTGAGCGCCTGTCTGCCTCGTTGGCTGGCAGTCCGACTGGCAGTCCGATTGGCAGTCGACTGGCAGGCCGGCTACCCGGCTGGCGCGTTCGTGACGTGGCGGAATGCGGTCCGTGGTGCCCGCGTTACGGCGGAGTGGGTGGAAGCCGCCGCACCGGGTGGCGGGACTGGACAGGAGCGACATGGCAGGCGCAGGGGACTGGAACAGCGGGATTATCGCGCAATTCCGCGCCAATGAGGGCAAGGTCGGCGGCCAGTTCGAGGGCGCGCCACTGCTGTTGCTGACCACCACCGGCCGCAAATCCGGACGGACGTTCACGAGCCCGGTGATGTACCTCGCCGACGGCGGCAAGTTGCTGGTGTTCGGGTCAAAGGGCGGTGCGCCTGATCATCCGGACTGGTACCTCAATCTTGTGAACAACCCGGCTGTGACCGTCGAGGTGGGCACGGAGACCTTCCCGGCCCGGGCCGTCGTGCTGGAGGGCGAGGAACGGGACCGGATGTACGCCGAACAGGCTCGGCGCTTCCCCGGCTTCGCGGAATACCAGACCAAGACCGATCGCGTCATCCCCGTCATCGCGCTGGTACGAGAGAGCTAAGGCCCGCCGCGAGGAGCCGGGCGCCGGTCGCGCCGCCGCCCGCCCGACGCCGGTCGCGCCGCCGCCCGCCGACGCCGGTCGCGCCGCCGCCCGCCGACGCCGGTCGCGCCGCCGCCCGCCGTCCGCGGATCGCCGCAGGGTAAATCTTCCGGTGCTCCCTGAGCACCTGGACCGAAGCCAGGCTGTTGGTCGTTTAGTTGTAATTTAGCAATTATCAGATGACGGTCACCCCTGGGGAGCCTGTGCCACAGCCACAGCCGCAGCCGCAGCCGCAGCCGCAGCCAAGCCGACGGCGGCGACTGCTCATCCTGGCCATCTGCTGCATGAGCCTGGTCATCGTCGCCCTCGACAACACGATCGTGAACATCGCGCTCCCCTCCATCCAGCGTGACCTGCGCGCCTCCGTCTCGGGGTTGCAGTGGACCGTCGACGCGTACACGCTGGTCCTCGCCAGCTTCCTGATGCTCGCGGGCTCGACCGCCGACCGGCTTGGACGGCGCAGGGTCTTCCAGAGCGGGCTGGCCACGTTCACCCTCGGCTCGCTGCTGTGCAGCCTCGCCCCGGGCCTGGGCTGGCTGGTGGCGTTCCGGATGCTGCAGGCGATCGGCGGCTCGATGCTCAACCCGGTGGCGATGTCCATCATCGTCAACACGTTCACCGACCGAGCCGAGCGTGCCCGCGCGATCGGCCTGTGGGGCGGCACCTTCGGCGTGAGCCTGGCGCTCGGCCCGGTCGTCGGCGGGGCGCTGATCGCCTCGGTGGGCTGGCGGGGGATCTTCTGGGTTAATATCCCGGTCGGCGTGGCCGCGATCGCGCTGACCGCGCTGTTCGTGCCAGAGTCGCGAGCGCCGCGTGCCCGACGGCTGGATCCGGTAGGCCAGTTCCTGGTGATCGTGACGCTCGCGTCCCTGATCTACGCGATCATCGAGGGCCCGAGTTCCGGCTGGGGCTCGGGCAAGATCCTCGGCTTGTTCGGCCTGTCCGCGGCCGCGCTGACCGCTTTGATCGTCTATGAACCGCGGCGCCACGAGCCCCTCCTGGACCTGCGGTTCTTCCGCAGCGCGCCGTTCTCCGGGGCCACCGTGATCGCCATCAGTGCGCTCGCGGGGTTTGGCGGCTTCCTCTTCCTGAACACCCTCTACCTGCAGGACGTTCGCGGGTTCTCTGCGTTGCACGCTGGGTTGCTCACGCTGCCTCTCGCGGTGCCCACGGCGCTCTTCGCGCCGATCTCCGGGCGGATGGTCGGCCGCAGCGGGCCGCGGCTGCCGTTGCTGATCGCCGGGGTGGCGATGACCGCTGGCGGCGCCCTGCTGACGGGGCTGACGAACGGCACGTCGGTTGGCTGGCTTCTGCTGGCCTACATCGTCTTCGGCACCGGGTTGGGCATGGTCAACGCCCCGATCACCAACACCGCCGTCTCCGGGATGCCCCGCGACCAGGCCGGGGTCGCCGCGGCCATTGCGTCGACGAGCCGGCAGATCGGCCAGACGCTGGGCGTGGCGGTAGTGGGCTCGGCGGTGACGTCCGCCATGATCGGCTCCTTCGCGATCGCCTTCGTGCACGCCAGTCACATCGGCTGGTGGATCGTTACCGGGTGCGGCGCGGCGGTGCTGATCGTGGGCCTGCTCACCACCGGCCGGTGGGCGCAGGCCACCGCGGCCCGCACGGCGGCCAGCCTCATGTCGGACGAGGCGAGAGTCCCGGCCCGCACCCCGTGATCCGGGTCTGTGGTCGGCGCCGCCGGGTTCCCAATGACACCGGTGCGGAATAGCTGTCGTCCTGACGACAGCGGTGCGGAATCGGTGTCGTTAGTGGCGGGTGTGCCGCGCGCCCGCGCGGGCGGGGTCAGCCCTCGTCGGCGATGGGGACGCTGATCAGCGAGAAGACGGCCCCCTGGTCATCGCTGACCACGGCCATCCGACCGTAGGGCGTATCCCACGCCGCCCGCGCCACGCTGCCGCCGGACACGCTGACCTGCGCGACAGCGGCGTCGGTGTCCTCGACGGCGAAGTACGACGACCAGTGCGCGGGAACTCCGGCCGGGAAGGTGGTGTCAAGCTCACCGATGCCGCCCACGTCGGCGCCGCCGACTTTCAGGGTGGCGTACTTGAAGCTGACATCGCCGATATCGCCGAACTCATAGCCGAAGGCGGCCTGGTAGAACGCCTTGTTCCGGTCGAAGTCGCGGCTGAAGTTCTCGTTCCAGCAGAGCGTCCCCGGCTCGTTAGCCAGCCCGACGCCGATGTGCGTGCGGGCCTGCCAGATACCGAACACGGCGCCGCCAGGATCGGCCGCGACCGCCATCCGGCCGACGTCCATGACGTCCATCGGCTCCATGAGGACCTGGCCGCCCGCCACCTTGACCATGCGAGTCGTATCGTCCGCATCATCGGCGGCCAGGTATGTGGTCCAGGCCGGCGGCGTTCCCGGCGGGCCCTGCTTCGGCCCGATGCCCGCCACAGGCCGGCCGTTCGTCATGCACATGACGTAGCCGCCCGCCTCGGGCGGCCCGGCCTGGATCTCCCAGCCGAAGAGCCCCGCGTAGAACTCGCTGGCCCTGGCGATGTCGTCTACTCCCAGGTCGACCCAGCAGGGCGTGCCGCTGGGCCAGGCGGTATCGCGCGCGACCATCGGTGCCTCCACGTGTCCGGGCCGGCGCATCCCCCGCGCACGGCTGCGCCATCAGCTTACGGAAAGTAAGGCGACGACCGCAGTCCGATGTCATGGGACGCGATCCGGCTGCCGTCCGGCTGCCCCCGGCTGCCGGAACGCCACGGCGTCCGGGCTGCCCCCGGTTTCCGCGTACCGCGCCGGGGGTAGGCAGCCGCGCGTGGAGACATGGGACGCCATCAGGGCGCGCAGGAATGTCCGTGCCTACGAGGACCGGGCCATCCCGCCCGCGGATCTTGATCAGATACTGGAGGCCGGCCGCCGTTCGCCCTCCGCGAGTAACTGGCAGCCGTGGGACTTCGTGGTCGTCACCGGCCGGGATCAGCTGAAGGAACTCGCCGGGGTCTGGCAGGGGGCCGGGCACGTGGCCCGCTCGGCTGCGACGATCGCCCTGGTGGCGCCGGTGCCCGCTGACGATCGCCAGCGCGATCTTTGCCGGTACGACCTCGGGCAGGCCACGATCAGCATCATGATCGCCGCGGCCGACCTTGGCATCGGCAGCGGTCATGCGGCGGTGGGGGACCAGCAACTCGCGCAGCAACTACTGGGCTTCCCGGACGGGAAGTTCCTCGCGTACATGATCGCGCTCGGCTATCCCGCCGACCGGCCGCTGGCGCCGATCCAGCGGCCGAACCGGCGCCCGTTCGACGAGGTCGTGCACAGGGGCCGCTGGTAAGCCCCCGTTACCGGTGAGCGTGCTCAGGGGTAGCAGTACGAGTCGCTGGAGGCGTCGCCACCCTGGAGCCGCACCTGGTGGGTACGGCGGCCGCGGAAGGCGTCGCCCTCGGGGAAGAACCGCTCGTCGAAGGTGATCCCACCGCCGTCGGCGACGTCGAGCTTGGCCATCCAGGCACCCACCCCGTCCGGGTAGAACTGCTCGTCCCACGCGCCGTAGAGCGAGTTCGTGAAGTACACGCGCTCGCCGTCCCGGCTGACCTCGACCATCTGCGGGCCGCCGCTGAGCGGCTGGTCCGGCCGGGCCGGATGCGGCACCCGGCCGACGATGCCGCCGATCCGCACCGATCCTGTCTCGACCGGGTGGAACGGGTCGGTGACGTCGAACTGCTTGAGTTCGCCCGTGCCCCAGCACGACACATAGAGGAGGCGGTCATCGACGGACAGGCCGATGTCGGTGACCAGCGGGGGCACCGCGCCGAAGCCCTGCAGTAGGGGCGGCAACTGCTCGGCGGGGGCCGGCTCGGCGGGGATCGAGATGACCTTGGTCGCGGCCCAGTGGCCGTCTTCCTCATGCCACAGCCAGATCGACGCCGACAGGTCCTCCACGCTCACGACGACGCCGACGAATCCGTACTTCTTGGTCGGGTCGTGCGCGGGCCGCAGTTCCAGTGCCATCTGGTGCTCGTCGCCGAGGTCCACGGTCTGGGTGTGGGTCCGGGTCTTCATGTCCCAGAAATGCAGCCGGTGGCCGTACTTGCGGCCGAGCAACAGTTCCGGCACGATCCCGTCCTCGATCATGGACGGGGTGCCCCACTCGGACGTGATCGCCACGTCGGCCATGACGTGCCACCACATGTCGTAGGCGAGGTACTGGTCACCGCGGTCGGCCTCCCACGCCCCGATCACATCGAACGTGTTCTGGTCGAGCAGCGCGATCCCGCCCGGGCCTTCCTCGCCGTAACCGCCGAGCGAGGAGACGAACACGGCGCCGGGCCCGCAGTGCACCGTGTGCGGCCGGGAGTAGCCGGCCCGCTTGCCGAGCTCCTCGGGGCCGAGCACCTTCACCACCTTCGGTGACGCCGGGTCATCCAAGGTGTCCAGGACATGGATCCGCGACGAGCGCAGCCCGGGGACGATGAGGTAACGCCGGTCGCCGTGGTCGTGGCCGCCGCGCGGGTCCAGGGCGCTCGAGCAGGCATTCCACCCGAAGTGGTGCAGTTCGTCGCCGAGGTTCGGCAATTCGGTGAAGCCGATCACTGAGGCGTAGCGATCGGACGCCGGGTCGACGTCGAGGACAGCGATCGCGTCCGGCTTGTCGGCGGGGCGTGAGAAGACCGCGACGTAGGCGAGCTTCTCCGGGGGCGCCGCGGCGGCATCACGCGGTGAACGGTAGAAGGTGGGGTCGTGGTGATGGTGACCTGTTTCATCTGCCATAACGAAGATCCTTCCCTGCGGTCGTCGGCGTCCCGGGAGTCTGCGTACTAGCTCACAAGCATGTCATCGAGTGCGCACGCGCAGATATGGCGTCCGTAGGCGACCTGGTCAATATAGATTTCCGATCGGTCTACTCAAGTATGTGGCCTGGATGGACGTCCGCCGGGGGATCCGTCAGCCGATCAGCCCGCAGCCGGTCACCCCCCGCAGCCCGTCAGCCCCCGCAGCCGGTCAGCCCCTCAACGAATCAACCAGAGTGCGCTGACGGCCAGTGCGCCCACCGCCACCAGGCCGAACACGAAAACCCAGGCACCGACGGGAATGCGGGTGAGGCGGGCCAGTTGGTCGGCGTCGGAGCCCTTCGCCCGGCCCCGCCGGCGGGACCGGTTGAGCTCCAGCACCGGCCGCACGCCGCCGAACAGCAGGAACCACGCCATGGCGTAGCCGAATGCCCCTTGGACCACGGGGGAGCCACGCCACAGCACCACCGCGACCGCGGCGGCGACCACCAGCACGACCAGCATGCCGTAGAAGTTGCGGATCACGAAGACGAGCCCGGCCAGCAGGACCAGGCTGAGCATGAGGGCACCGGCCAGGTGTCCGGTGGCCAGCAGGGCGGCCGCGCCGAGCCCGAGCAGGGGCGGGGCCAGGTAGCCGGCGGCGGTGGTGAGCACGATGCCCGGGCCGGACGGGCGGCCGGCCGACCAGGTTACCCCGGCGGTGTTGGCATGTACCCGGACCCCGGCCAGGCGCCGGCCGGTCATCAGCGCCACCAGTGCATGGCCGCCCTCATGGGCCACGGTCACCACGGTGCGCGCGAGCGGCCAGATGCGATTTGACGCGACCGCGATGAGCGCGGCCAGCCCGCAGGCCAGCACCAGCGTGCGCGGCGGCAGTGGCTGCGGGGTGATGACGCGATGCCAGATGCTGCTGAGTGTCGCTGTGTTCATGCCCGTCCCTGCCGCCCGCGGCGGACCTCCAGCCGTGCCCGCCGTGCGTCGTCATGGTAGGCCGGACAGCGGAGCGCGCCGGACAATGCGGACGGGATTACCAGCATGTCCTCAGCCAGCCGTGACCGCGCCGGCCCGCTTCGGCGGGTTCCGGATGGCCCGGACTTCACCCCGAATTCGTCAGTCCGTCATGCCAAGCTGCCAGTTCTGTTCACCGTGGGTTCATCTAAGAAGCAGATGACCAGATGAGGGATGTGCGGCGCCGGCCAGACGGGGACCGGCCTGGCGGCGGCCGTGGAGGGAGGCACAGGGGGATGGGCGAGAGCTTCGCGGCCGCGGCCGGAGACCCGAACGGGGAGCGGCCAGCGCTGGTGAACGTGGTGGCGACGCGGTGCAGGCCCGATGGTGCGGCCTACTCGGCCACGATCCTCGATGTCGCGGCCCGGGGTCACCTGGTGCTCACCGAACCCCAGCCCGGACACCTGGCCTGCGAGCTACCGCCCGCCGGCCCGTCAGATTCCGGGACCTTTCCTTCCGAACGTATCGTTCTGGATAATGTCCTATCCAGGCTGGCTGACCTGGATAATGTTCCGTTCGAGGTCCTGGCCGAGGCGTGTTCGGCCGACGTGCGGGGTTGCTGGGACCCGTTCGAGAGAGCTATCCGGTATGAGGCCCGGCACCGCGGGCTGACCAGGCCGCGCCTGCCGGCCGGCGCTGCACGGGTCCTGCTGGTCGGCGCCGTCGCGGTCGGCGTGCTCGCCTTTCTCGCCGTACATGCCCACCCGCACGCCGGGGTCTGGGCCGCGCTCACGGCCGGGTTCTTCGCCATGGTCGTGCCCGCCTCCTGGGTGCGCAGCCTGGGGCGGGAGGACCGGCTGACCGCGGCCGGCGCGGCCCTGGCGGCCCGGTGGCACCGCGTGTCGCTGGACGATCCGGCCACTGTCGTCGCCGACGGCGCCGTGCCCGCCCCGGTGCTGAAACGCCTGGCCTACGCGGTGGCCGCGGGGGTCAGGGTGCCAGTGGCCGGGGCGTCGCCCGGGCGGTCCAGCGGGATCCGGCCCGGGCGTCGGCGCGCCGCGTACCGGGTGGGACTCAGCGGCGACCACGAGGGCACGGGCCAGCCGCGGGCCGCCTGGTCCTCGCTCACCGGCCAGTGGCGGCTGGTCAAGGTCACGGACACCGGGGTCCCGCTGGGCCCCGGCCTGCTACTGGCGTTAAGTGCCTGGGTCGCGTTCTTTGCCCTGCCGGCGTCCTTCCTGCCTGACCCGGCCGGCATCCTGCTGCCGTTCGCGCTCCTGGCGGGCGGGATCGCTGGCGCCGTGCGCGGCGTCCGCGCGCTGGCTCAGCGAGCAGCCCAGCCGGCCGTGGTCCAGTTCGACGGCCAGGCGATCGCCCGCTGGGTGGCGCACGGCGGCGCCGGGGACGACGACGTCTACACACCGTGCATCGCCATCGACGATGGCAGCCGCGCATGGAGTTTCGAGGTTGGCCCAGGTGTGTTCCGGCAGGTGGGCCTCGGGGACAGGGTAGGCGTGCGGGTCGCCCCCCGCTCCATGAAGCTGCTTGGACTAACTCCGGGTGGCCGGCTCGCGGAGGCCGCCGGGGCGCCGGGGGACCGGGTCGGTGAGGTGGCGGGGGACCGGGCCGGCCCGGCGGCGGGAGATCGGCCCGGCCCGGCCGGGGGGACCTGGGCCGGCGGCCTGGTGACGGTGGACCGGGACGGCATTGTGGTGGGGGATCCGGCTGGCCAGCCGTGGCTGCCGGCGGCGGGTCGGCTGCTCACCGCTGATGAGATCAGCGAGGTGCTCGGGCGGCCGGTACGCAGCAGCAATGTCACGATTCCAGCGAGCTCAGCGGTCGTATATCGCGGCGACGGCGTCACGGCCAGCGTGACCGTGGCCAACGGCGCGCTAGGCGGCCTGAGCTCCGGTCCGGCCCGGCGTTTCGGCCGCCCGTTGCCCGGGATCGGCGACGAGGCGTGGATCTTGAACCGTGATCGGACGGCGGTCGTGCGCGTCGGGACGCTGACCGCCAAGGTCACCATCAGCGGCCCAGGCTTCACGGATCAGTCCGTTGCGGGCCGCAGCGGCCCAGGTCGTTACGGAGTCATCAACGAACTGGCGGTCACCATCGCCACCCGGCTGGCCGAGCACGCCCCACAGCGCTGACGACGCGCGCTGACTGCCGCCGTCCTTTCACGTGTTCGGTCACTTTTCACGCGTTCGGCGCTCACAATTCATGACAAAAAGGACGCGATCATGGTCGTAACGCGTGAAAGGTCACGGTGATCATGGCCGCAGCCCCCGGCACCCCTATGGAATTGACCAGCGGGCCGACATGCCGTCGATCAGGGCGATCTCGCCGGCGGTGAGTGCGAAGCCGAACAGGTCAATGTTGGCCGCGATCCGGTCAGGCCTGGCCGACTTCGGGATGACGGCCACGCCGTGCTCGATGTGCCAGCGCAGCACGACCTGGGCTGGGGTCACTCCGTGCCGGGCGGCGATCTCCGCCAGCACCGGATCGTTCAGGTTCGTGTTCTTGAGCGGGCTGTAGCCCTCCACGACGACCCCAAGGTCGCGGCTGGCCGCGAGCACGCCCGGGTCGTACAGCGTGGGCCCCCACGGGATCTGGTTGACCGCCGGGGGCTGCCCGGTGGCCCGGATCAGGACATCGATCTGGGCCACGGAGTAGTTGCTCACGCCCACCGACAGGGCCTTGCCCTCATCGCGGAGCGCCACGAACTCACGCCACACCGGCACCAGTTGCCTGGCCGAGGGCGGCCAGTGCACCAGCCACAGGTCGACGTACTCCGTGTCCAGGGCGCGCAGGCTCGCCGCGAGTGTGGCGCGCTCCCGCCCCGCGCTGCTTGGTGGCATCTTGGTCGTCACGAACACGTCCTGCCGGTCCAAGCCGCTGTCGTGCAGGGCGCGGCCGACCTCGGCCTCGTTGCCGTACATCGTCGCGGTGTCGATGTGCCGGTACCCCACGTCCAGCGCGGTCCGCACCGCGTCGTATGCGCGCCGGCCCCGGATCTGCCATGTGCCGAACCCCAGCAGGGGCATGCTGGCTCCGCCGTGCAGGGTCACGGATGGGATCTCTTGCGGCTTGGTCATAGACGGCATTCTGCCTTGATCATAGACGGCATTCTGCCTTGGTCGTCGACGGCATCCGGCGTCGGCCTCAGACGGCGTTCTGCGCTGGTCGTAGACGGCGCTCTGCGACGGCCAAGATCACGGAAGCGCCCGAGATAGTTCACCTCATGGCTGCTGGAGCGGCCGCAGCTCGAACGTCCCGATCTTGGCGGTCGGGTGCCGGGACGCGACCTTGATCGCCTCGTCCAGGTCGGCGCACTCCAGCACGTTAAAGCCGGCCACCTGCTCCTTGGTCTCGGCGAACGGGCCGTCGCTGACCAGCACCTCGCCGTCGCGCACCCGCACCGTCGTGGCCTCGCTGACCGGCCGCAGCCGGCCTCCGAACAGCTTCACGCCGCGGGCCTCCATCTCGGCGTCCCAGGCCTCCTGGGCCTGCGCCGCCGCCGAGCCCTCCACGTCGCAGTCATCGGCCGGGTCCAGTTCGGCGGTCTCGTCCAGGCAGTGGATCAGCAGGTACCTCATGAGCCCTCCATCGTCTCGGCCATCGTGCCCCTCACTCCGACCAGAACGGCCGCACCTCGATCGTGCCGATCCGGGCGACCGGGTGCCGGGACGCCACCTCGATCGCCTCGTCCAGGTCGGCGCACTCCAGCAGGTCAAAGCCGGCGATCTGTTCCTTGGTCTCGGCGAACGGACCGTCGCTGACCAGCATCTCGCCACCGCGCACCCGCACAGTGGTGGCTTCGCTGACGGGCCGGAGCGGTTCTCCTTGCAACCGCACGCCGCGACCGTCCATTTCGGCAACCCAGGACTCGGTCGCGCTCTGCATCGCCGCGCCCTCTCCGGGGCTGAGCTGCACGGTCTCGTCCACACAGATCAGCAACAGGTACCTCATGGCTTCTCCTTTTCTCCGGCTCGCTCATTTCAGGGTGGACATCGTCCCGGATGACGGTCTCCCCGGTCACCACCACGACGAACGGGAACGCCCACGATGGACCGCCATCTCACGACGGGACGAGGCTGAGGTGCGTCCCCTCACATTCATGAAACCGATGTCCGGTGTAAATGTTGGCGTCCCCCGGGCTCCTCTCCCAACCACCACGGTCCAAGAGGACCAAGTTTTTGCAGCGCTCTTGCTATCCAGGTGCGGGCGCGCGCCGGTTGGTGAGGGGAAGAGACACGGTGGCGGGACCGCGTATCTTGTTCTTTCGGGCGAGCCCGGAAGGACGTTGGGCACCGACCGATAAGGAGGGCTTTACCTCGTCGGCGTTCGAGTCCGCCGCCGGTGGCGAGACCGTGGCGTGGCGGTTGGTCGGCGGGAACAACCGCGAGCTCGGGCGGAGCCTCGGAACCTACCGGGACGAGCCGGCGTGCCGCGTGGCGGTGACCGCGCTGCAGCGAGGACTTGACCGGGCCACGCCGCGCATTGTGGTATCCGATCCCTCGGGGTCGTGGAGTTGGATGCTCAGCCTTGACGGCCACGCGGTCGCGGTGTCCGGCCGGTCATACCGGCGTCATCGTGAATGCCAGTACAGCCTCAGGCAGTTCCTGGCTGCGCTGCCCGTGGCGCAGCTGGGCGAGGGGCCGGATGCCAAGCGGACGCCGCGCGGCATCCGTCACACCGAGCCTGAGCCCCCCGTGACGGCCGCATCCGACGGCAGCCTCCTGCAAGCCCTGTTCCCGGTCGCTCAGCTACCCGCCCCGGCGGGCAACCATGACCCTCGAGCCGACACGACCACGCTGTCACCTGGCGACCCGGATCACGGTGGCGCGGACGAAGAGGATCTTCGCGTCGTCCAGGGCCCGCATGGCGCGAAAGCGAACGTCGGCCCGTCCGACCGTGCCTTCCGGGGGATGATCCGGGCCAGCGGCGCCGCCGTGCTGGCCGTCATGGCGCTGGTCGGGATCTTTCTCGCTTACCGGGCCGCGCAGGCGCTGCATGTCGCCAAGGGCTCGTTCCTCACCACCGCGTCCTGGGAACCCGACTCTCACAACTTCGGCATCGCCGCGGTTCTCACCGGCACGGTCATCATCGGCCTGGTGGCGATCGTATTCGCCGTACCGCTGGCCACCGGGGCGGCCCTGTACATCTCCGAGTACGCCCCACGCTGGATGAAGCGGACGCTCACGAGCGGGATCGACCTCATGGCGGCCGTGCCGAGCGTGGTGTACGGCCTGTGGGGATTCTTCTACCTCCAAGGCCACGTGGTGGGACTGTCCCGGTGGATCTCCACGTACTTCTCGTGGATCCCGCTTTTCAAGGTCACCGGTGCGGATCCGCGCAATCCGCTCGCCTCGGCGACCGTGTACACCTCATCGGCGTTCATCGCCGGGACGGTCGTGTCGCTCATGGTGACGCCGATCGCCTGCTCGGTGATGCGGGAGGCGTTCTCACAGGCGCCGCCCGGCGAGCGGGAGGGCGCGTACGCGCTCGGCGCCACCAGGTGGGGCATGATCAGGACGGTCGTGCTCCCGTACGGCCGGGGCGGCGTTATCGGCGGCACGATGCTCGGCCTCGGCCGCGCGCTCGGTGAGACCATCGCCGTCTACATGATCATTTCGCCGGTCTTCGTGATCCAGCCGCACATCCTCCAGAACGGGACGAATTCCGTCGCGGCGCTGATCGCCCTGCGCTACGGGTCGGCGAGCAACTTTGGCGTGTCAGCACTCATGGCGGCCGGGCTCGCGCTGTTCCTCATGACCCTGGTCGTCAACTTCATCGCCTCCTCGATCCTGGTCCGCAGCCGCTCCGGCGCGGGCGCTGAGGCGTGAGATGTCCGAGATAAGCGAACGCATACCGGTGGGGCCGATCTCCGGTACCGCCGAGCCACAGGCCGGCACCACGGTGATGCCCAAGCCGGCGGCCGGTGACCCGGACATGCCAGCCGAGGCTCGCCGGCGGATCGCGACCCTGCGCGGCCCGGACTACCTGGCGGTGCTCGGCGCCGCGATCGCATCACTCAGCCTCACCGCGGTGCTCTTCACCCGGATCCTGCCGTTCAACGGGTTTCTGGGCTTCGTGGTCATCGCGTACGCGCTGTTCGTTGGGCTGTACGCGCTGCTGGTCTCCTTCGACGGCAGCGGCCTGGCGGTACGCGACCGGGTGGCGTCGGTAGTGGTGCACAGTCTCGGGGCGCTGCTGCTGGCGGCGCTGGTCTTCGTCATCGGGTACACGCTGTGGCGGGGACACAAGGCCCTGCGTCATCTGAACTTCTTCACCCAGGACATGTCGTCGACGGGCCCGCTCCAGCCGCTCACTGACGGCGGCATGCTGCACGCCATCGTCGGCACGCTGGAGCAGATCACCATCGCGCTCGCCGTCACCGTCCCGTTCGCCCTGACCTGCGCGGTGTTTCTCAACGAGGTGCCCGGGACGTTCGCCCGCTTCGTCCGCACGATCGTTGAGGCGATGACGGCGTTGCCGTCGATCGTGGCTGGCCTGTTCATTTACGCCACCGTCATCCTCACCCTCGGCGTCCAAAAGTCCGGGTTCGCCGCCGCGCTAGCGCTGAGCGTCATGATGCTGCCGATCATCATCCGCGCCGCCGACGTGGTGCTCAGGCTGGTACCCGGCTCCTTGCGGGAGGCGTCCTACGCCTTGGGAGCCAGCCAGTGGCGCACCGTGTGGTCGGTGGTGCTGCCCACCGCACGGTCCGGCCTGACCACCGCGGTGATCCTCGGCACCGCACGCGGCATTGGCGAGACGTCCCCGGTGCTGCTCACCGCCGGATTCGCCGACGGGACGAACACAGACCCGCTGCATGGGCCGCAGGTGTCGCTGCCGCTTGAGACGTTTTCGCTGGTGCGTTCTCCCGAGCCGAACATGATCGCGCGCGGCTTCGCCGCCGCGGCGTTGCTGATGTGGCTGGTGCTGGTGCTGTTCTTGCTCGCTCGCTTTCTCGGCGGCCGGGCGCCCGGCGACCTGACCAGGCGCCAAGAGCACCGGCGGGTGCTCGCCTCGCGCCGTGACGCCGACCGCATGGCGCGGCGAACGCTGGCCCGCGCGGGCTCATCTGCCCCGGATGCTGCCGTTATACGCGGCCTGGACCCGCCCGCCCGTCCAGAGCGGGCCCCGTGACCGATCAGGAGGGCCCCAGCATGCCCGGACGACGAGGTCCATCGGGCCTGCGGACAACGCGCAGGAGGGCCTGGGCCGCCGTGGCGCTCATCACCACGTGCCTGGGTGTGGGCGTGAGCGTGGTCGCGCCCGCGCTGCCCGCGGCCGGCGCTATCTACGTGCCGATCTCGGGCGCGGGGTCGACGTGGAGTGAGAACGCCATCGACCAGTGGCGGGCGAATGTCCGGCAGTACGGCATGACGATCAACTACAGCGGCACGGGGTCATCCGATGGCCGCAACCAGTTCCGCAACGGCACCGTCGACTTCGCGGTTTCCGAGATCCCGTACGGAATCAAGGATTCGGGCGTGGTCGATCCGCCCCCGGCCCGGAAGTACGCCTATATGCCGATCGTCGCGGGCGGTACCTCGTTCATGTACAACCTCACGATCGGAAACCAGCGAGTCACGAACCTCCGGCTGTCCGGCCGGGTCATCACCGAGATCTTCACCGGGGTCATCAAGACGTGGAACGACCCGGCGATCAAGGCCGACAACCCCGCCCTCGCGGCGGCGCTGCCGGCCCGGACGATCGTCCCGGTGGTGCGCTCCGACGGATCGGGCACGACCGCCCAGTTCTCGACGTGGATGAGCAAGCAATACCCGGCACTGTGGAATACCTACTGCGCCAAGGCCGGGCGCAGCACCCCGTGCGGGACGACATCGAACTATCCGCTCGTGGCCGGCAGCAACTTCGTGTCCCAGTCCGGCTCGAACGGCGTCTCCGGCTACGTCGCACAGGCCGGCAACGTCGGCGCGATCACCTACGTCGAGTACTCATACGCGAAGTTCACGACCGGCTTCCCGGTGGTCAAGGTGCTCAACGCGGCCGGATACTACACCGAGCCGACCGCGCCCAACGTCGCCGTGGCGCTGCTCAAGGCTCAGATCAACAACAACCCGTCCTCGCCGAGCTACCTCACCCAGATCCTCGACAACGTCTACAACGACGGTGATCCGCGGACTTACCCGCTGTCGAGCTACAGCTACATGATCCTGCCGACGGCGCTGGAGTCCAACTTCAACACCCAGAAGGGGAAGACCCTCGGCGCCTTCGGCTATTACTTCCTCTGCGAGGGCCAGCAGCACGTAGCCGACCTCGGCTACTCCCCACTGCCGATCAACCTCGTGCAGGCAGCTTTCAGCCAGCTCCGCAAGATCCCCGGGGTCAGCGTCGAGAACATCGTCATCAGCAGCTGCCACAACCCGACGTTCTCCAACAACGGCACCAACACGCTGGCCGCGACCGCCCCGTACCCCGCCTCCTGCGACAAGCAGGGCGCGACGCAATGCTCAGCTGGCACCGGCGGCGCCACCACCCCGACCACGATCGGTGCCGGGAGCGGATCCGGTGCCGGCACCGGGTCTGGGTCCGGGAACGGGACCGGCAGCGGGAGCAGACCCGGGAGCGGATCCGGGCCCAGCGGGACCGGCAGTTCGGCGAACCCCTCATCCACACGGGGGACCGCCATCAACCCGGACACCGGCCTGCCGATCGGCACCACGGGATCGGGCGGCAGCGGCGGCACCATCGCGGCGGTCCCAGTATCGACGTCGGAAAGCATCGGCACCGGCCTGGAGCACGCGCTGATGGCACTGGCCGGCCTTCTCCTGCTCATGGTGATTGTCGGACCTCCGCTGCTGTCCCGCTACTTTGCCCGCAGGAAGGCGTCATGAGGATGGTTTCCGCCCGCGGCGATCGTGGTCAGCACCGCTGCCGAGCGATCGCCCTCGTGGCGGCGGCCCTGGCCGGGAGCGCCGCATTCGGCCTGGCGGCCACCTCCTCGCGCGCCGCGGTGACCGCCTCCCCGCCCGCCGCCGCCGCGGTGACCGTCTCCGGGCACGGTCCCTTCGCCAACCTGAAGGTCACTGTCGGCCAGACGGCCCACCTCGTCGACCAGGTGATCAAGGTGTCCTGGACCGGGGGGACGCCCACGATCTCCAGCACCCAGTACGCGGCGGACTACCTGCAGATCATGCAGTGCTGGGGCGACAGCGCGGCCGGACCTGATCCCCGGCAGTGCCAGTTCGGGGGATCGTCGGCGCTCGGCGCGGGGGCCGGCAGCCAGGGGGCCGGCGCCTTCACCAACACGCGGCAGCTGAGCTACGGCAACCTGGTCGACCCGGCGCAGCCGCTACCCCCGCCGCCGCCCGGCGGCCAGTCCTACATGCCGTTCCACTCGGTGACCGGCGACGTCATCACCACCGGCAGCTGGAACCAGTTCTACGACGTGAACACGACCAACGAGGTCCCCTACGCTCGCAGCAACCCAGACGGCACCGGTGAGGTGTTCTTCGAGACCCAGACGGTCCTGGAGGCGCCCGGGCTGGGCTGTGGCCAGCCGCTGACCAAATCGGGCCAGGTCACCGGCCGGTCCTGCTGGCTGGTCATCGTCCCGCGCGGCGAAACCGAGGTCGACGGCAGCTCGTACAAGACCCAGCCGAGCGGCCTCCTGCAGTCCTCGCCGCTCAGCGCGACCAATTGGGCGCAGCGCCTGGTCGTCCCGCTGACGTTCGAGCCGGTCGGCCAGTTCTGTCCGATCGGCGCTGCCGAGCGCAGCACCCTGGGCGATGAGATGGTCAACGAGGCGGTGGTCCGCTGGCAGCCGACCCTCTGCCAGAGCGGTCCCAAGACCATCTACGGCTACCTGCAGGTGACTGACGAGACGGCGCGCGCCAAACTGGTCTCGGGCCAGCCCGGCATGGTCTTCCTCAATCGTCCGGTCCCCCCGGGCCAGGTGCCGGCGGGCCAGTCACCGGTCTACGCCCCGGTCGCGCTCTCCGGCTTGACCATCGGGTTCTCCGTCGAAAGCCAGGCCGGCTTCGGCGCTCCCGCCGGTGTGGTGGCGCAGAACGGGAAGCGGCTCCTCAGCCTCAACCTGACCGCGCGCCTGGTCGCCAAGCTCCTGACCGAGTCGTACCGGGACGGGAACTCCCGGTTCGCCGACGACGTGAAGAACAACCCGTTCAACCTCGGTCACGACCCGGAGTTCCTCAAGTACAACCCCGGCTACGCCAACCTCGACTTCGGCGGGAAGCTCGGCGACGCGCTCGTGCCTGAGCCGCTCGCCGACGCCACCCAGGCGCTCTGGAACTGGGTGGCGCAGGATCCGGCCGCGCGCGAGTTCCTCAGCGGCGTGCCCGACAACGCGGGGAAATACGGTAACCCGAGCTTCTCCGGGATGACGGTCAACCCGAATTACAAGGCGATGGCCCTGCCGATCGACAGCTTCCCGAAGAGCGACCCCTACTGCCAGACATTCCCCGATCACCCGAACAATCCGCTGTGCATCCAGGACAAGCACCCGTACGCCACGGACATGCACGGCGCGGCGCGCGCTGCGGGCCGCGGCGACTCGCTGGCTCGCACGTCCTGGGATCCGACCGCCACACCGCCGGCCTACAAGAAGGACCCCCCGCAGCCAGCCGGGCAGCAAGCCCTGCTCGCCGTCACGGACACCGCGACGGCCGCTCGGTACGGCCTGGTGACCGCCAACCTGCTCAACGCGGCCGGCCAGTTCGTGGCCCCGACGACGGCGAGCCTGCTGGCCGGTGAGGCCGCGATGAAACCCAGCGGGGTCAACGGCGTCCTGGAGACCAACCCGGCGACCACGGCGAAGGGCGCCTACCCGCTGACCCTGCTCTGCTACGCGGCCACCGTGCCGGCGAAGCTCACCGCCACGGCGGGCCGGGACTACGCGGCTTTGCTCAGGTACGCCGCCGGGGCGGGACAGGTGCCAGGTCTGACCCAGGGCACGCTGCCCGCCGGGTACGCCCCGCTGCCGTCCGCGCTGCGGCGGCAGACCCTGGCGTCGGCGAGCACCATCCAAGCGCAGGCGGGCCGATCGCAACCGGGTTCCGGCTCGACATCGCCGGGTGGCGCCGGGTCGCCAGGCGGATCGTCAGCGGGATCGTCAGGCGGCCAGCCAGGTACTGGAAGCACTCCTGCGCTAGGCGGGTTGCGCTCGACCAGGTCCCCCAGCCCGACATCCCCGGCCGGCGTGCCGAGCCTTCCCGCGGCCTCGCCACAGGCGGCGACGTCGCGCACCCCGGCCACTCGCTCCGGCCCCATGCGCGACGTGGTCCTCATCAGCCTCATAGGCGGCACCGCCGCGGCGGCCGCCGGTCCGCTCCTGCCGAGGTTCGCGCCGAAACTCGCGACCCGGCTCACGCCGAAGCCCTGGAGGTGATGCCCGCACTCATCGCCTCGACCATCCGCTTCGACAAACGCTCGCTACGACGCCGGGCACCACCCCGGCGCAAGCTTACCTGAGGGGAAAACTCAGTGAAACGAACGATCGCGGCCATGGCCGTGTGCGCCAGCTTGCTGGCCGCAGTACTAGGTGCGACCGTGGCCAACGCCGATCCGTCGGGATCGCCAACGTTCCGCCAGCTCTCCGGGGTCGGCTCCGACACCGTCCAGGGCGTGATGGACGGCCTGTCCAATACCACCACTATCGCCGGCACCAAGGTGATCGGTTCATACGACGCCGTCGGCACGGCGAACATCACCACGAAGGACCCGACGGTCAACCCGAACTGCACCATTCCCCGGCCGAACGGCTCGAACGCCGGCCGCGCCGCCCTGCTCAACTCATTGCAGCCGGGATCACCCACGGCCGGCTGCCTCGACTTCAGCCGCTCCTCCAGCCTCAACCTCGCGGCCGCATCGCCCGGGCTCACGTATATCCCGTTCGCCGTCGATGCGGTCACCTACGCGATCACGCCCACCAGTTCGATCCCGCGCAAGCTCGCGCTGACCGATCTCCAGGCCATCTACCACTGCAACCCGGCCTTCGTCGGGACCGGCCCGAACTACTCGATCACCGTGTACCTGCCCCAGGCCGGCTCGGGCACCCGGAGCTTCTGGGAGGCCACGATGGGGATCACGGACGCCGACGTGGTCGCGGGCGTCTACCCGTGCATCCATGACACCAAGAACGGGCTGCCGGTCGAGGAGCACGACGGCCGCATCCTCGACGACATCTCGATCGCCCCGTTCTCGATCGCGCAGTACGTCTCGCAGAGCACGCAGACCATCCCCGACATCCGCGGCCGGGCGATCCTCGGCACGATCGACGGCCTGACCCCAGTCACCCTCAACGGCAGCTTCGGTGTGAAGCGTGATGTCTACAACGTGATCGCGACCACCAATGTCGGGGTCGCTCCGTGGAGCACCGTCTTCGTCGGCCCGAACTCGCTGATCTGCCAGCAGACCAGCCTGATCAACAGCTACGGCTTCGCCGCCAACCCGAACTGCGGCAGCACCACGAATCACACGCCATGAGGCGGCCTCAGTTCGTTACGGAGACCGCAAATCTCGTCAAGAGGAAAGCGAGCCCCCTTGTGTTGAAGAAAATGTTCCTGCGGCGTGTCGTGATCGGCGTGGCGGCCCTCGCCACCGCCGCGTCGGGCGCCGTGCTCGCCGCCTCCGGCGCGGGCGCCGCCGTCATCGGCACCGGCACCATTAGTCCGGCCACCGGTACCGACACCACCTCCATCACCCTCACCACCTCCGCGGCCTGCCCGACCAGCGCGACCAACATCATCGAGACCGTCACCGGCTCGGGATTCCCCGCCGCGGGCCAGACGGTCGTCGGCAACTCTCCGATCACCACGTACGGTACGTCGCCGAGCGGCGGGCTCATCATCCCGCTGACGCAGACGATGCGGGACTACGCCAACACGGCCGGGTTCACGACCCTCACGGGCCCGTACACCTTCACGGTCACCTGCCGTACCGCATTCAACGCGACCAGTCTTGGTGACTTCACCGCCACGATCAACTTCACCTCCAACACCACATACGTGTCCGCCAGCGGCACGGCCACGACCACGACGCTGGCGGTCACCCCGGCCAGCCCGGTGGCGGCGGGTACGGCAGTGACGCTCACCGCCACTGTCGCCCCGTCGACCGCGGCCGGCTCCGTGCAGTTCATGGACGGCACGACGGCGCTGGGCAGCCCGGTGACCGTTTCAGGCGGCACGGCCGCCCTGACCACGAGCACGCTGGCGGCCGGGACCCACTCGCTCACCGCGGCGTTCACGCCATCGGACACGAGCAGCGCGTCCACCTCGACCGCCGTCTCCTACACCGTCAGCGGGTCGACCGGGGCGCAGACGACGACCACCGCGCTGGCCGTCACCCCGGCCGGTACGGCGGCCCCGTCCACGCCGGTGGCCTTGACCGCCACCGTCACGCCGTCCGCCGCGGCGGGCTCGGTGCAGTTCAATGACGGCACGACAACACTGGGCACCGTCGCCGTCTCGGGCGGGACGGCGACCTTCAGCACGAGTAGCCTCGCGCTCGGCAGCCATTCGTTCACGGCGACCTTCGTGCCGACGGACACCGCCGCCTTCACCGGATCAACCTCGAGCTCGATTCCCTATGTCATCGCGCAGTCCGGGACCGGGGCCACCGCGTCGGAGACGATCACCAGCACCGTCGCTGCCGGCGCCTTGGTCATCAGCGTCGCCAACCCGAGCGTGACGCTGCCGACACCGGCGCTGAACACCACCGCCTCGCTGTTCACCTCAACGGGTTCGATCAACCCGGTGACGCTGACCGACACCCGCGCCGGCAACCTCGGCTGGACGGTCAGCGGTCAGGTGACTGACTTCTCCGACGGCGCCAGCCACCTCATCAACGGGCAAAACCTCGGCTGGGTGCCGAACGTGGTTGACAACGGCGCTGGCCAGCTGGTGACGCCTGGCGCAACCGTCGCTCCGGCCGCCGGAGTCGCCGCGTCCGCCGCGGGCACTGCGGGCCTGAAGTCATCCAGGACCCTCGCCCAGGGCACCGGCCTCGGTACCGCCCACCTCGGCGCGGCGCTCAACCTCAACGCGCCGACCTCGACCGTGGCCGCCACCTACACGGCCACACTCACCCTCACGGCCATCTGACCCAGTTCGGATGACTCAGGGGTAAGGCCACGACAACGGCCCCGGGAATGCGGGACGGAAGCATCGCCCGTCCCGCATTCCCGGCGGCCTGGCTCACGATCCCACGCCTAGAACGGACGATACCCACATGACCATCACGCCCGGCCGTCGCGCCGTCGCGCTATCCGGCTGCCTGCTTGTCATGACCCTCGTGGCCAGCACCGCGGCTACTGCTGCCGCGAAGCCGGTGACCGCCGCCCCGAGGGCTGCCCTCGGTCAGCCGGTCACGTTTGGTATCCAGCCGTCCGGGCCGAGAAAGCCCGACCTGCGACCTGACTTCTCCTACAGCGCTACCAAAGGCGCGGTAGCCCGCGATTACGTCGCGGTGTCGAACTACTCCGGTGCGCCGCTCACTCTGCGCGTCTACGCCAGCGACGCCTTCAACAACTCGGACGGTGGCTTCGACCTCCTGGCGGCCAGCAAGGCGCCGACCGACATCGGGTCCTGGGTGCGGCTCGGCAAGACCGTGATTACGCTGCCGGGCCAGTCTCGGACGATCCTTCCTTTCACCTTGACCATTCCGGCCAACGCGGAGCCCGGCGACCACGCGGGGGGCATCGTCGCGTCGCTCTCCACGGTGCGCACGGACGCGAAGGGCAACCGCATCAGGGTCGACCTGCGCGTCGGGGCGCGCATCTACCTCCGCGTCGCTGGCCCCCTGCATCCCAAGATCATCGTGTCACGCATGACGTCGGCGTACCACGGGACCCTCAACCCGTTCGGTGCCGGATCCGTCACCTTGACCTACACCCTGCGCAACGTCGGCAACATCCGGCTCGGGCTGCGCCAGGCCGCGCAGGTGTACAACTTCCTCGGCTCGGCCCATGCCAAAGGGCTCCGTAATCTCCGGGAACTACTGCCCGGCAACGCCTGGACGGTGACCACCGTGCTGCCGGGGGTGGCACCGGGGTTCCTGTCGTCGGCGAACGTCACCGCCGACCTCGTGTCGCTGCCGGGTAACGTCGATCCCGCGCTGCCGAGCGTGGCTCAGACCGGGAGCCTGTGGACCGTGCCGTGGACTCTGCTCGCGATCGTTCTCATCCTGGCCGCGGGCGGCGTGGCTGTGATCCTGCTCCGGCGCAGGCGCAAGCGGAGCCGGGGCGATACCACCCCACCGCCGGCGGTGAAGAAAGCGGCCACACGTACCGCGCTGCCGTGACGACCTTGAAGAGATGGAGACTAGCCGTGCCGCTGAAGTCCTGGTCCCCCTCAAGGCCGGTGCGGGCGGTCGCGTTCGTCGCGGCTGCCGTGCTGAGACTGGCCGTGACGACGCTGGCCGTGCTGACGCTGGCCGCACCTGGTGCGCGGGCGGCCTCCGGGGATCCTGTGGTTCGCGCCGCACCAAGGCGCCGATACGGACCCGATAAACCTCACCTCCGGGCCCTGCCCGGCCGGCACGCGTAACCTCATCGTGAGGGTCTTCGGACCGGGGTTCGCGCCCAGCGGCCAGAACGTCATCGGCAACTCGCCGGTCTCCCTGTACTCGCCGGCGCCGGGAGCCGACCTGTCGGTGCCGCTGACGTACACCATGCGCGACTACGCGACCAACGCCGGTATCAAGGCTCTCAAGGGTAGGTACACGTTCACCCTTAGCTGCCTGACGACCGCCTTCGCCCGGGCGAGCGCGATGGACTTCACCGGCTCGATCTGGTTCACCTCCAACACGAGGTACCACGACGATGGCGCCTCCCCGCCGCCTCAATCGCGGTCGACCGCGCCCGCCTCGGCACACTCGGTCACCCCCGGCTCGCCGAACCCGGCCGCAGGCGGCGCCGCCCCCACCAGCGGGACCGGCGGTGGCGCTGGGGGCGGCGGGGCAGGCGGAATCAGCGGCGGCTCAGCGAGCCGCGCTGCAGCCAGCGGATCGGCGGCGAATCGGGGTCCGGAGATCGGCGCGGTCGCGGCGGCCGGAGCAGCCGGGCTCCTGGGCGCCGCCTGGTGGGTGCGACGGCGCAGGCTGGCCACGTTCTCGGACATCCCCGACCAGCCAGATCAGGTCAACCAGATTGAAACCATTGATGGCCAGGAGTGAGTCCTCGTGTTGACGGCCGGGACTGGGCCGGCCGTCGCCGAGAGCGCGGGAGCGCCCGATCGCGTTCCCGCGCCGACGCCGGGCCGGGCCGGGCCCGAGCAGGCTGGCCCCGAGCATGCTGGCCCCGAGCCTCTTGCGAGCGTGGTGCTGCGGGTCACGGGAGCGGCACTGGGTATTGTCGGGGCGCTCCTCCTCGGGTTCGTTGTCGACGTGGGGCTACTCGGCCCGGTCCGCCACGACCGTGACCAGCAGGTGACGTACGCTACCTTCCGCGGCGAACTGGCGAACGCGACGGCCCCGGTCGGGCAGACCGGAGCCGACGGCAAGCTGCTGCCGCTGGGCACGCCGGTGGCCTTGCTGGAGATCCCCGAGATCGGCGTGCGCGAGATCGTCGCCGAGGGGACGACGTCGGCGGTGTTGATGTCCGGCCCCGGCCACCGGCGGGACACCGTGCTGCCCGGCCAGGCCGGTGTCAGCGTCATCATGGGACGGCAGGCCGCGTTTGGCGGCCCGTTCCGGCACCTTGACCTGCTGGTTCCAGGGCAGACATTCACCGTGATCACGGGCCAGGGTGCGAGTACCTATCGTGTGCTCGATCTCCGTCGCGCCGGCGACCCGCTACCCGGCTCGCTGCCGGCCAGCGGCGGGCGCCTGACGCTGGTGACCGGCGACGGCCCGGCGTTCGGGCCGGCCGGAGTCCTGAGGGTAGACACCGATCTCATCTCGGCCCCACGGCCCGCGCCCCCACAGGTCTTCGCCTCGGTGCCCGCCGCCGAGCAGGCGATGGCGGGCGACCCTTCGGCCTGGTTCCTCATCGTCTTGTGGGGACAGGCCCTGGTCCTCGCCGCGATAGCGCTGGCCTGGTCACGGGCCCGCTGGGGGCGCTGGCAGACATGGGTGGTGGGCGTCGCCATCATCGCGGCCGTGGGTCTCGCACTGGCAGACCAGGTCGCCCGGCTGCTGCCCAATCTGTTGTGACCATGCGTGGACCGAGTGAGGCGAGGACATGCCGTGACCGTTGACGAGGGGCACAACGCTGCAGCGCCGACCGCACTGGACGCGGCGACAGCGCTGGCCGGGGGGGATGGCCCGGTCCTGGCCGAGCTGGAGGCGCGCGGGATCTCCGCGTGGTTCGGTGACCACAAGGTGCTCGACCGCGTGTCGCTGGCTATGCGGGCTGGCCAGGTGACCGCGCTGATCGGCCCGTCCGGATGTGGCAAATCGACATTCCTGCGGATCCTCAATCGGATGCACGAGCTGATCCCGTCGGCCTCCCTGGCCGGAACGGTGCTGCTCAACGGCGACGACATCTACGGGCCCGAATGGCGCCTGACCGACGCGCGCCGGCAGATCGGCATGGTCTTCCAGAAGCCGAACCCCTTTCCGGCGATGTCGATCTACGACAACGTGACCGCCGGGCTCAAGCTGACCGGCATCCGGCTCAGCCGCCATGACCGGGATGACTGCGTCGAGGAGTGCCTGACCAAGGCTGGCCTGTGGAACGAGGTCCGCGCCCGGCTACGCCAGCCGGGTGGCGCGCTGTCGGGCGGACAGCAGCAGCGGCTGTGCATCGCGCGGGCGCTGGCCATCCGGCCCAGAGTGCTGCTCATGGACGAGCCGTGTTCGGCGCTGGACCCGACCTCGACGCGCCGGATCGAGGACACGATCCGCGAACTGGTCGACGAGGTGACCATCGTCATCGTCACCCACAACATGCAACAGGCGGCGCGTGTCGCCGACTGGTGTGCCTTCTTCCTCGCTGCGCAGGGCACGCCGGGCGTGATCGTAGAGCATGGCCCGACCGCGATCATGTTCTCGTCGCCGTCCGACCCCCGGACGGCCGACTATGTCCACGGCCGATTCGGCTGACCCAAGAACAGTCGCTCAGAGCTTCACCGCGGAGCTGAGCAGGCCCGGCACCCATGCTGAAACAGATGTGACAGTTGAGGCCATTGTGCTTCAATGAAATTGATCGTGAGGTGGTCATGTCATGCCCGCCTCCATGGACGTGGCCGGGGGGGCCTGGGCTGATGGTGGCCGTCCACAACTTTTCGTACGGGCTGCTGACGCCTGTCCTGGGCTATGTCATGTCCTGCCTGGGCTGCTTCCTCGGCCTGCGGTGCACCATGCGGGCCCGGGCCGGGCAAGGTGCTT
>WNFF01001770.1_pt1 | contig 29697 bp, 27 predicted proteins | sample 5400441 | NCBI WGS metagenome assembly WNFF01 (sample SAMN13153345, study PRJNA577476) | soil metagenome | isolation source: 120 cm saprolite under Douglas fir tree site 2 hole 3 replicate 1 | place: USA:California | collected 2015-04-18
TGCCCTCGATCTTCTCCATCGGCTTGACGCTCTCGCGTACAATGCCCTCGATGCGGTCGAGCAGCTTGCGGCGGAACAGCGAGTAGCGCGCCTGGTCGGTGAGCACGTTCTCGGCTTCGTTGAGCAGCTTCTGCCCCTCGGCTTCGACCGCCGCGCGCACCCGTTCGGCCTCGGCGCCGATGCGCTTCTCCTCGGCTTCCTTTTCCGCGATCAACACTTCGACCGTCTTGCGCCGCTTGGCGATCTCGCTGTCGCGCACGGTGACGACGCGTTCGGCCGCCTCGGTTGCGCGAGCCTTGGCATTCTCGGCTTCCGCCTGCGCGGCGGAATGCTCCAGCGATTTCTGATAGAGAGCAATCGCCTTCTCCATCAGCGCCGTCTCGACCTCCTTCTCGCGCTGGACCTCCAACTTGCGCAACTCCCGCTCGCGGCCGATGCGGGCCTCGTCGAGACCACGGTCCGAGGCGATGCGCGCGCGCTGGACCTCCTCGTTCGCGGCAATCTCGGCTTCCTGCAAGGCCTGGACGCGACCGACTTCGAGCTGCTCGATCACGCGCCTGCGCTCCAACCGAGCCGCTTCGAGCGCCTGCTCCCTGGACACTTCACTGGTCTCGACGTCGCGACGGGCGACGATCTCGGCCTGCTTGACCTGCCGATCGGCGTCGATGCGCTCGGAGCGCTTCGCCGACAGCGCGATGACCCGGTCCTCGTCGGCGAGTTCGACCGTTCTCTTCTGGTCGATGTTGAGCACTTCGCGCGTCTTGCTGGAGGCAATGCGCTCAGCCTCGAGCGCAAGCTCTACGCCGATGCGTTGGCGCTCGATCGCGTCGCGCCGTTTCAGCTCGGCCGCCTCGATCGACTCCGAGCGCTCGATGTCCTGCTCCTTTGTCGCTTGTTCGCTCGAAATGCGGGCGAGGGCGATGTTCTTTTCCTGGGCGATCCTCGCCGCCTCGATGGCCTCGCGCGAGGCAATGTCGGCTTCCTCGACCGCGCGATGGCGCGCGATTTCGAGCGAACGGATGCGTTCCTCCTGCGCGATGCGCGTGGCTTCGGTGGCTTCGCGCGCCGCGATACCTGCAACTTCGAGTGCCTGATTGCGGTCGATTTCCAATTTGCGGGTGCTCTGCTCGGCGGCGATGCGGCTTGAGGCGAGGGCGCGTTCGCGCGCGATCCGAGCGGCTTCCACCGCCTGTTGCGCGGCGATCTCGGCTTCCTGAATCGCGCGGACCTGCTGGATCTCGAGGGAACGGGTGTGCTCGTCGGAGGCGATCCGCTCGGCGTTGACGACGCTGGTCTGGGCGATCCGTGCCTTCTCGGTCGCTTCCTTGGCGGTGATCTCGGCTTCGTCAACCGCCCGGGTGCGTTCGATCTCGCGCCGGCGGGTCTCCTCCTCGTTGGCGATGCGGGCGTCAGTGACGACGCGGTCCTGCTGGATGCGGGCCTTCTCGATGAATTCGCGGGCCTGGATCTCGGCTTCCTCGACCGCGCGACCGCGCTCGATCTCCTTCTGCCGCACCTCGCGTTCGGAGGCGATGCGGGCGGTGTCGACGGAGCGCTGGTTGGCGATACGCGCCTTTTCGATTTCCTCGCGCGCGAGGATCTCCTTTTCCTCGACAGCCTGCGTGCGCTCGATTTCCTTCTGCCGGGTTTCGCGCTCCGAGGCGATGCGCGCTTCCGCGATGGCCTGCTCGTTCGCAATGCGCGCCTTCTCGATAGTCTCACGCGCGGAGATCTGCGCCTGTTCGGCTTCGGTCTCGCGCAACGCCCGTTCGCGCGCGACCTCGGTCCGTTGCAAGGCCCGGCGAACCTCGATGTCGCGCTCCTGGTCAAGGCGCGCGGTCTCGCTCTCACGCTCGATATCGAGCGCCTGCCGTTCGGCTTCGAGATTACGGGTGCGGATCCTGATCATCGAATCCTGTTCGATATCGTTGCGCAGTTTGCGCTTGGCCTCGATGTTCTCCATCAACTGGGTCAGGCCTTCCGCGTCGAAGCGGTTCGACGGATTGAAGAATTCGAGGTCGGTCTGATCGAGGTCGGTGATCGCGACGGATTCCAGCTCGAGGCCGTTCTGGGCGAGGGCCTCGGCGGCGGCGGCCTTGACGCGCGCGACGTATTCGCCGCGCTTCTCGTGCATCTGCTCCATGGTCATTTCCGAGGCGACGGAGCGCATCGCGGAAACGAACTTGCCGGAGAGCAGCGCATGCAGCCGTTCGGGTTCCAGCGTTCGCCGACCGAGAGTCGCCGCGGCGATCGAGACCGCTTCGCGCGTCGGCTGCACGCGGACGTAAAAATCGGCTTCGATGTCGATGCGCATGCGATCCCGGGTGATGACGGCGTCCTGCTTCGACCGCGTGATCGGCATCGACAGCACATTCATGTTGACCGGCGTGAAGTCATGGATGAAAGGCAGCACGAAGGCGCCGCCGTTGATCACCACCTGTTCGCCGAGGAAGCCCGTGCGTACAAACGACACTTCCTTGGAGGACCGGTGATAGAGCCAGTTCACGATGTAGACCGCCACGACGATCACGATCAACGCGACGATCAGCCATAGGATCAATTCGCCAACAGCAATGCCTGACATGGTGCCAACCTCCCGTAACCGGCGCTCAACGCCCGCCGATCGCCTTGAACTTTCGAACCTGCTCCGTCAGCGCCCGCTCCACCGGAAGCCGCTCCATCGAGGATGCTCCGTAGAAGCCGTGACATTTGCGCGTGTGTTTCATGATGAACGCGGCGTCCGCCGGCTCGGCCACCGGCCCGCCATGCGCCAGCACCAGAATCTCGGGATTGACGCCCAAGGCCGCCGCCGCCCAGGCGTCGATGCGGGCGGGACAATCCTCCAGTTTCAGCGCGGTCTGCGCGCCGATCGCGCCGCCGGTCGTCAGTCCGAGATGGCAGACGACGATGTCCGCGCCTGCCGCGGCCATCGCCTTGGCGTCGGCGGCATTGAACACGTAGGGCGTGGTCAGCATGTCCTTGGCGCGCGCCTTGGCGATCATCTCGACCTCCAGCGCGTAGGACATGCCGGTCTCTTCGAGATTTGCGCGGAAGACACCGTCGATCAGCCCGACCGTCGGAAAATTCTGCACCCCGGCAAAACCGAGCGCCTTCAGCCGATCGAGGAAAACGTCCATATCGCGGAAGGGGTCGGTGCCGTTGACGCCCGCAAGCACCGGCGTGTTCTTGACGACGGGCAGCACTTCGCCCGCCATTTCGACAACGATCGCGTTGGCATCGCCATACGGCATCAGTCCCGCGAGCGAGCCGCGCCCGGCCATCCGGTAACGGCCCGAATTATAGATCACGATCAGATCGATGCCGCCGGCTTCCTCGCATTTGGCGGAGAGCCCGGTGCCGGCGCCGCCGCCGACGATCGGCTCGCCGCGCGCGACCATGGCGCGGAATTTCCTCAGGAGGTCGGCGCGTTCAAATCGGGGCATCGATCACCTCACCACCCGCCGGCGCGTGCTTGTGCGTCCGATCAACGAGCGGAACGCGGCGACGGTCGCCGCCGCGAATTCGGGTTCGTTGATGTTGCACCTCAGTCGGATGAGCTGCCGATTGCTGGTCTGGCGTACCGTCCGATCGAGCGCGCGGAACAGCGCGGCGTCGGCTTCGGGATCCCAGAACGGTTGCCCCGGCGCGTCGAGCGCGGAGACGCCGCCTTCAGGCAGAAAGAACCGCACCGGCCCGTCCATCGCGTTGAGGCGCTCGCCGATCCAGCGGCCGATGCGGTCGTTCTCTTCCGCGGTCGTGCGCATCAGCGTGACCTGCGGATTGTGAACGTGCAGCTTGCGGCCACGGTAGCGCTCGGGGATCGTATCGGGCGATCCGAAATTGACCATGTCGAGCGCGCCGGCCGCGCCGACGTAGGGGACGCGGGTGCGAATGATGGCGCCGAAACGATCCTCGGTCGCCGGGAACACGCCGCCCATCAAGAGATCGCAGACTTCCGTGGTCGTGATGTCGATCACCCCCGCCAGGAGGCCGGAATCGACCAACTTCTCCATCGAGCGGCCGCCGACGCCGGTGGCATGGAAGACGAGGCACTCGTAATCGCCGCGCAGTGCTGCCGCGATATGCTGCACGGCGGGCGTTGTGACGCCGAACATCGTCAGGCCGATCGCCGGCAGATGGGGGCTCAACTCGCGCGCATTCGCCGCGCGCGCGTCGAGCCGTGCCTTCACCATGCCGACGAGTGCGTTGGCGCCGTTGGCAAGCACCTGGCGCGAGATCGAGTTCAGCCCCTGCACATCGGTGACCGAGTACATCATGGTGATGTCGGCGTGTCCGACATAGGGCGCGACGTCGCCCGAGGCGACCGAGGAGATGATGAGCTTGGGCACGCCGATCGGCAGCGCGCGCATGCCCGGCGCCACCAGCGAAGCGCCGCCCGACCCGCCGGCGGAGATCACGCCGACGATGTCGGCCTGGCGACGCAGCCAGTTGGCGAAGGCCTCGGCCATCGCAGTTACCGAGGTGCCGCGATCCGGGCCGAACACGGTGCCGCCCCCGCGCGCGTGGTTGAGGGCTATTTCCTGGGCGGAGACGTCGCAGGACGAGGGCTTGCCACTGGTCGAGACGTCGACGAGGCGCGCACGTAACCCGCTGCCGCCGACGATGTCGCGGATGAATCTGAGTTCCTCGCCCTTGGTATCCAGCGTGCCGACGACGAGCACGGTCGGCGGTCCAGAGCTTCGCGCCGCTTCCGTGTCGCGCCGCGGCCGCGCGGTCTCCTGAAGCCGCAACACGCCGCTCGAGAGCGTGCGCGCGCTGGACTCGATGCGCGCGATTGGCGCGGGCTGCGACCACCTGGTCGGCAGCGTCGGATTGGAAATATAGACGCGCCTCGGCGCCAAGCTCAGCGAGCGTGGGGAGGCCGAGCCTGCCGCGACGTCGTCGTTCGCCTCGGCATCGATCTCGAGCTCGGCTTGCGAATGACGTCCGACGCCAAGCAGACGCTGTTGCAGGTCGCGGTCGGCGGCAAGGCGCGAAGATTCGATGAGGCGATTGACGCGGCCATTGACCATGATTGCGACGGTCTTCGAAACCGCCGTCGCCACCCCGATGTTCTGCTCGATGACGAGCACCGAAATATCGCCGTCCTCGCCGAGGCCCGCCAGCATCTCCTCGACCTGGGCAACGATGACGGGCGCGAGCCCTTCGGTCGGCTCGTCCATGATCAGGAGACGTGGATTGGTCACCAGCGCGCGCGCGATCGCCAGCATCTGCTGTTCGCCGCCAGAGAGCTGGGCGCCGCCATTGTTCTTGCGCTCGGCTAACCGCGGGAATGTGTCGTAGATGCGCTCGACGGTCCAGGCGCCGCGCCGCATGCCCGCGGTCATGCGCAAGTGCTCGTCGACGGTGAGCGAGCGCCACAGGCGCCGCCCTTGCGGCACGTAGCCAACGCCAAGCCGGGCGACCTGCGCCGGTTGCAACGACAACAACTCCTCGCCGCGCATGCGCACGGAACCGCCGGTCGCGCGCACGAGCCCCATGATCGTCTTGCAGAGCGTCGTCTTGCCCATGCCATTACGGCCGACGACGGCAAGCACACCGGAGTCGAGCGTCAGGTCGACGCCCTGCAACGCGTGCGAGCGACCGTAATAGACGTCGAGGCCCCTGACCTCGAGAATCGGTGCGGTGCGGCGGGGGTCAGCCATATCTTGCTCCAAGATCATGGCCGCCTCCGAGATAAAGCTGCTGAACCTCGGGATCGGATTCGATTTCCTGCGGCGGCCCCTCCTTGAAGATGCGGCCATTGTGCATCATCGTCACGCTCTCGACGACGCGCAGCGCGACGTCCATGTCGTGCTCGATGATGATATAGCCGATATGGCCGGGCAGGGCCGCCAGGATTTCCACGAGTTCACCGCGCTCGGTCGGTGACAGACCCGCGGCCGGTTCGTCGAACAGGACGAGGCGCGGCGCCCCGGCGAGTGCGAGCGCGATTTCGAGCTGGCGCTGCTGACCGTAGGCGAGTTCGGCAACGCGCCGCTCCCTCACCGCCGTCAGGTGCACCGCCTGGACGAGATCGTCCGCCGATTGCATCAGCGCGTCGTTGATGCGCGGCCGGATTGGGGAAAAGCGGCTGCGCGAAACGCCACAGCAGGCAAGGTAGACGTTGTCGTGAACGCTGAGCCCCGGGAACAGCGCGGAAATCTGATAGGTACGGCGAAGGCCGCGGCGGATGCGCTCGAAGGGCGGAAAGTTGGTCACGTCCTCGCCGAAAAAACGGATCGTACCGGAGGTCGGTGGAAAATCGCCGGTAATGCAGTTGAACAGCGTGGTTTTCCCGGCACCGTTGGAGCCGAGTACCGCGCGCCGCTCGCCGGGGCGCACCGTCAGCGTGACGTCCGTCAGCGCCGCGAGCGCACCGAAAAGCCGGGTCACGCCGCGCAATTCGAGCGCGGCTCCGGCGCCGACTGTTGAAAGGCGATGCGCGACGCTATCCATGGCCGTGGTCTCCGCCCGGCTGCGACTGTCGTGACCCGGCTCGACTGCGCCAGCGCTCCCAAAGCCCGACAATGCCGTCCGGGGAGAACAGCACGATGACGAGGAAGCCGAGACCAATGAGCAGGCGGAAGCGATTGCCGTCGAGCCCGATCGCAACCAGAAAATCCAGCGTGAACGTGCGCAGCAGGACAAAAACCAGGGCGCCGATGAATGGACCGATCGGACGGGTGACACCGCCGACGACGGCGATGATGAGAATGTCGATCGCCCGCTCGACGCCGATCGAACCCGGCGAGATCTGCCGGTAGTTCCAGACCTGCAAAACGCCGCCGAGCGCAGCGACGAAGGAGGCGAACGCATAGGCGGCGATGCGGTGCGCGTTGACGTTGAACCCAAGCGCCGCCATGCGGCGCGGATTGTCGCGCACGCCTTGTAAAGCGAGCCCGAACGGCGCGCGCGCGAGATAGCCGACCGCGCCGAAGCAGAGCGCGGCGACCACGAGTATCACATAATAGAAAGGGACATCCGCGCGCCAGTCGACGCCCCAGAAATGCGGCGTGACGACGCTGTTGATGCCGGTGTGGCCGTTGAAAATGACCCAATTCTGGTTGGTGAAGTAGTAGAAAGCCGACGCAATCGCCAGCGTGATCATGATCGTGTAGATGCCCTCGGTGCGCACCGCGAGCGCCCCGCCGACGGTGCCGAACAGCGTCGCCAGGGCGAGCGCCATCGGCGTCGCCAGCCACCAGGGCCATCCGAGGCTGATGTTCGCATTGCCGCTGGCGCCGAGCACCGCCGTCATGTAGCCGGCAAGGCCCGCGATCGTCAGCTGCATCAGGCTGACCATGCCGCCATAGCCGGCCAGGAACATCAGGCTCAGCGCAACGATGCCGAGAATCAGGGTCGTTCCGAAAATCTCGATGAGGAAGAAGCCGTTGGCGATGAGCGGCATGGCGATCAGGAAGAAGGCGACAACCCAGGCGGCGGGATGACCGAAATCCGCGCCAGCGAGACCGGTCAAGGACGTCGCCGCGGCGGGTTCGGGCTGCAGTCGCGCGTCTTGCGTGATCGACATGGCTAGCGGCCCGCCAGCAGGCCCTGCGGCCGAACGGCCAGCACGAGCACCATGATCAGAAACGTCACTACGATCGCATAGGTCGGAATGTAGACCGAGCCGAGCTGCTCGGCGAGGCCGACAATAAGAGCGCCCAGCGCCGCGCCGGGGATCGATCCCATGCCACCGATGATGACGACGACGAGCGAGGCGAGCAGGAACCGGATGTCTTCGCCGGGCGAGATCGACTGAAACGTGGCGCCGACGACGCCGGCCATGCCGGCGAGACCGGCGCCGAGGGCGAAGACGAGGACGAACACCAGCTGAATGCGGACGCCCATCGCCGCCAGAATGTCGCGATCATCGACACCGGCGCGCACGATCATGCCGATGCGCGTGCGATTGAGCCCGAGCCACATGGCGACGCCGATGACGACGGACGCTACGAAGATGACGAGGCGCACCATCGGGTATTGCAGGTAGACCGCCTCGCCTGAAGACTTTACCGCGGTGACGAACGGGAGTGCGATCGGGCCAACCAGCGCGCTCGGCGTCTGGATCTGATAGAAGTCGCCGCCGAACGCCCAGAGCATCAGGTCGGCAAACACGATCGACAGTCCGATCGTCACCATGGTCTGGCGCAGGTCCTGCCCCTCGATGCGGCGGAAGACCAGGATTTGCATGGCGGCGCCGACCAGCGCGACGACGATGAAGGCGACGACGAAACTCAGCATCCAGGACCCGGTCGCGACGCTGATCGCATAACCGACATAGCCGCCGAACAGATAGAGCGAGCCGTGCGCGAGATTGACGTTGCGCATCAGGCCGAAGATGAGGGTGAAGCCGCTCGCCACGAGGAAATACAGGCCGCCGAGCGTGATGCCGTTAAAAACGGCGCTGAGGAACACCTTCTTCCGGCCGAAGGCGTCCTCCAGACTTTGCGGCCAGGTCGCGAAAATCAACCACAGCGCCGCCGCGACTGCGATCAGGATGACGAACGCCCATAGCGGATTGCGTTCGATGAACTTTGTCATGAGCGCCGCCCATGCCCTGTCAGGGCGCCGGCGCAGGTGGGCGCCCGGCCTACGCCAGCCGATGCGCGACGAAGGGCTGAAACGTTCGACGCCATGTCGGCCCTGGTCCTCCCCAAGCGCGGCGGTCGCTCTCCGTCCGCATCCGTCGCCATCCTATCGGCCCGCGCGGCCCGGACTTGATCGCCAGTATGCTTTCGCGCGCCGGCTTCGCCGGTCAGGCCCTCAGAACCTTGGCGGCGCGCCGGTAGTCCGTTGGGGCCATGCCGACATTGGCGGCGAAGAAGTGGGCAAATCCGCTCTGGGACGAGAAGCCGAGATCGAAACCAATGTCGGCGATAGACGCTTCGGTGGTCACCAGCGAGTCCAGCGCTTTCTCCATCAGGAGTGTGTTGACATAGAGGTGCGGCGTGACGCCGGTCTGGGTGCGGAAAAGCTTGTAGAAATGCGGTCGCGAAAGGCCTGCCTCGCGCGCAATCGCATCGAGCTCGATCTCGGCGCCCACACTTTCCGCCAGCAGCTTGATCGACTTGCGTACGCGAAAGTCGGTTATTGCGGCGCAAGCCCGACCGTCCGGCGAGGCCTCCGCCTGGCGCCAGCTTTCTTCGTGGCAAGCGTCGATCAGACTGCGCAGTTCGCCGTCGAGACCGTTGAGCGAGGGAGCGCCGCAAACCATCGCCGCCGCCTGCCGGACATTCCGGTCCAGGGTCGAGGTGCGTTTGAATTTCGTGCAGCCGAAACGCAGGCCACGAACGTCCGCGAACCACTCGGCGTTCACGTAGAGGACGAGGAAGAGCGCCCCGTTTGCCAAATCGTTCGGCAGGAAATTGTGCGGTTCCCAGGGATTGATCGCGACGACGGTATCTTCGCAGAGCAGGTTGGGCTGCTCGAGCACTTCCACGCAGCCCGGCGTGCCGCCAATATGGAAAATCAGGTGCCCTTCGCGATGCGCGTGTACATTGAAGGGACGATTGAGCTGATAGACCGTCGCGCGGCCGAAATGGCCGTGAAAGACGGCAAGAGCCCGGCTCATGCATTCCTCCCGCGAATGGTGTCTTATTGTTTTTTATAACGTTGATCATTCGCGAGGAGAATGCAAGGGCGCGTTCGAGAGCGGCTCGAACGTCGGGATTTTGAGAATGGACGGCCAACGCGGAGGGCACCGGCCGCCCGGTCTGTTTCAGTATTTCTTGCACTCGGGAACCGTGCGGCCCGGCAGGCCTATCTTGGCGAATACCGCCGGGTCGTAGCCGAGCGTCTGGTTCACGTTCGGTATGACCTTCACGACCTTGCTGAACAAGGCGCCCTTGCCATCGTCGACGACTTCGGTGACGAAATTGGTGCCGATCGCCTGCCGGTTGGCGTCGAGCTTGATTTTCCCGTTGGGCGCATCGATTTCAAGTGAAGCCAGCGCGGCCTTTAGCTTGGATTGATTGTCGCTGAGATCGCCGTTCACTTTCGTGAGTGCCATAATCAACGCCATGGTCGAGCCATAGTAATTGGTTGCAAGCAGGGACGGGCTCGGGAAGCGCTTCTCCGGCGGGAAAGCGGCCTGATAATCTTTCACGAAGGCCTGCCAGCCCGGATCTTCCCAGGTGTCGGCCTGGCCGCTGGCGGCGACCGTGCCGATCAGCGCGTTCTTGGCGTTGCCCTTGGCCGAAAGGATGGTCTGGTCGACCATGATCGAGCCGCCGAGCAGATGCGCCTTGCCGCCCGCCTGCTGGTATTGATTGAGGAAGTTGACAGCGTCGGCACCGCCGAGCCCGAGATAGATCGCGTCGACGTCGTCGGGCAGCGCGGCGATGACCGAAGCGAAATCCTTGGTTCCGAGCGGGACCCATTGCCGATTGGTGATCTTGCCGCCGGCGCCGCAGAATTCGAGCACCAGCCCGAAAACCTGCGTGTAGATGAAGGAGTAGTCCTCGCCGACCGTCGCGATCTTCCGATAGCCTTTGGTTTCATAGGCATATTTGCCCAGGCCGACCTGCCATTGCGCGCCGTCCATATTGAAACGGAAGAAGTTTGGCGCCGGATCGACATAGGTGGTTTCCTGCGCGCCTGAGGCGGCGTTGACGAACGTCAATTCCGGGTGGGTCTTGGCGAAGTTCTTGACCGCAATGCCTTCATCGCCCGACAGCGGCGAAAGCAAAATCTGTACCTTGTCCTGCTCGATTAGTTTGCGAACCGCGCGCACCGCGGAGTCTGGCGTCGCGTCGGTGGAGGCGATGACAAAATCGAGTTGCTTGTCGCCTATCTTTGTGCCGAATTTTTTCAACGCGGTCTGAAAGCCGCGGATGCCGTCCTCGCCCAGCACTGTGTATGTGCCTTCCAAGGTTGCCGTAACGCCAACCTTGATTTTCTCCTGCGCGAAAGCGGTGCCCGACATAAACAGGCTCGCCAGCGCGGCAAGACACAAACTGCCCTTCAACATGAACTCCTCCCATTCGCGTTTCGTCGATGTTCTTTTGCGTGCAGATTGCGGCGCATTGAACGCGATCGATCCTGTTCCGCCCTTCCGCGGAAACCGGATAGTGCGCATCGCGCGGCCGCGAGGATGCATGGGGACTTGACCGCTAGTCTCATTTTGTTTGCTGCGGCGCAGCGAGAAAAATCGCTCGCGCAGCATTTCCAAAGGATTGCTCCGGCTGGAGAGCAGACGATCAGACGCCAGATCAGCCGCGCACCGGTGCGATTCGCAATCGTGAGCGCGTTTGATTCATGTCCGCTGTCAGGGGGGCAATCTGACTTGGTGGACATCGCTTCTGGTCAGCTGTGACTCTTCAAGGGCGCGAACCAATGGAGGCTGCACGTGCGCAGTCTTGGCTTGCCTCCAATTCGTTGAAACGATCTTCGAAGATCTGGGATACAATCTGAGACACAAACCGGGATGCATCGATTCGGTGAAGTCAAAAAAATAAATGAAATCAAACCTATGGCGGGAAGCTGACGGCGCTCCGCGCGCACCAGGAAATCTTGCAGAGTACCTTGCCGGCCGAGGGCCGGGACGTCAGGCGTGCTGGTGGTGAGGCGAATCCCGGCAGGTCGAACCGGTCAATGCCGCTCATCCGTTGCCTTGCTGTAACAACGTAGGCATACATCGACAAAGGCGGTGGCGGGATACTGACCTGCCGCGGGCGTCCCTCGGATCGCGTCCGACCTGAATTACCGGCTGATCATCGATCGGAGCAGATGCATGAAATTCCTCGGTTACGCCTACCGGTTTCTCTCCAATTTCGTCTTTCTGGCGCTGGTTTATTACAGTCTGAACTTCATGGAGAGATATCAGCAACGGGCGGTGGTCGCGATTCTCGTGCTGGTCTATGCCTTGATGCGCGCGGCGACCGCGCTACGCTCATTCTATTTCTTCCAGCGCATTGAGCGGCTCGAGCTTGAGGCGCGCCGCCTCTCGGGCCTGACGGGGGAGGGCCCCGCGGCGGCGGCCTCGCGCAAGCACATCGTCAATGATGTTGGGGTTCTCCGCCGGGACGGCGAAGTCAAATCGTATATCGATCTGTTGTTTCTCGCTTTGGTCGTGGTGCTATGCGTTTCAAAGATCGTGACGGATTGAGCCGTGGCGGGCTTCCTGGCGTGGATGCGATAGCTCAGCGGGTTCCGATCGGCGCGCGCAGCAGGCCGGGTTTCACGACCGGCAGGCTTCCGGGAATCGCGCGCCGGGAATCATCGGCGTCGGCCGAAATCAGCCTTTCGAGGCCGTTGGCTTCAGGTCCGGCTGGGACCGCTTGTTCCGCATGATGTGAGGAGGGAGCGACGGCTGGCAGAGCCGCGCGCGGCTTTTCCTGGAATTCGAAAATGCTCTGCGCCGGTACCGGCAGGACAATCGCAGTACCCCCCAGCTTGTTCGGCGACAGCCGGGGCCATGGCGCTTGCGGCGGCAACGGAATTCCGCGCGCACGCCGTCTGGTGCGATCGAACGGCTCCGCAAGCCGTAGCAGCCGTCCGTCATGCCACCCCGAATCCTGCAACGAGGGAGCAGGGAGCGTGGCGGCATCGGCAAAGACGAATTTGGGGATTCTTGGCCAGTGCGAAATCGCCACCGTCTCCGATGGCGGATGCAACTGCCATTGCGGTGGTTCGGTCGGCGTGTTCGGTTGCTGCGACGTTGCAGGCACGACATGGACGATGCGATAGCCCCGGGCCTTCATCTCATGCAGAATCCTCGGCAACGCGACGACCGTTCGCGCCTGGATGTCGTGCAGCAGCAAAATGCCTTTTCGCTTGGCTTCGAGCCGTTTCATCGCGAGTTCATAGACCCGCGACGGGGAAACATGCCGCCAGTCGTCAGCCGGAAAATCGGCGCTCCAGAGCTGGATGCCCTTCGATGCCAAATAGTCCTCAACCGCCGGGGAGCGCCGCAAGCCAGGCGGCCGGAAGAACGGGGTGAGCCCGCCACCATCTCCGAGCGCTGCAGTCACCGACGCGATTCCGTCGTCGATTTCCTGCCGGGCCCGCTCGATAGAGAATTTGTCGAAGCCCGTCGGATGATTCTGGGTGTGGGTGCCGACGCTATGCCCGGCGTCGCGGACCTTGCGGACGCCTTCGGGAAAGCTTTGGGCCATGCGGCCGACGGTGAAGAAGGTCGCCTTCACGCATTGCGAGGCGAGAATTTCCAGGATCTGATCGCTGTTGTGCGGCAGCGGGCCGTCATCGAACGTCAGCACCACCTCGTGATCTCTCAGCGGCAGCGTCTCGGTATAATTCATCGCTCCAATGCGGGGATGCGCTTTCGGATCAATCACCAGCGTTCGCGAGGTGCCGAGCGCATCGGGATGGCCGGGGCAATCGGCCGCGGACGCAATTGATGCGGTGATGCAGGTCAGTAGCCCCAGGCATAAGGCGGTCCATAACCGCATCCGGACGCCCAACAACACACTACCGACCATGAAACACCGTTATGCATCCCATTTGATCTGATCAATACACGCGGCGCCATGAATGCGACCTCAATTCCGCGTAATCTTTACAGTATCACTAGGCAAACCATGACTTTGGGCCCAATCCAAGGCTGGAATACGGTCCGTTGCGCCATTTTTCATGAAGGCCGCCGCTGCGAGCGGGCCAGAGTTATCGAACACGGTGGGAAAAATACGGGCGAGCTCCATCCTGACCAAATCAAAGGAGCCGTTGACCGGAATTATCGAATTGCGAACCGATGGCGGGCCTATCGAGGTGACCATCGACGAAGATGCGGCTCTCGCGCTCCGCACTGACCTCGAGCGCTTTCTCACCCAGTGAGCTGTGTTTCCAAGGGGGCGTTTGTCGTTACACGGACTCAGGGGACATGGTCGGTGTCGGGGCCGGACGCAGCCGGCACCACATGGACCACGCGATAGTCATTGTCGTGCAGATAGCGCAAAAATTGCGGCAGCATGGCCGCGGTTTGCGCTCTGGGGTCGTGCAACAGGATAATCCCCTTTCGGGCCCGGTTAAGCCGATCGATCAGTACCTTCAATTCCTGCTTCGGCGTCATGGGCTTCCAATCACCCGCCCACAAATCGGCACCGAACACGGCGATGCCGCGCGATTGCAGCAGATCAAGCGTGGCCGGTGTGGATTCGAAGCCGGGAAACCGGAAGAACGGCGTGGTCGGCGTGCCGCTCGCGACACCGTGGAGCGCCATCTCAACCGCGGCAATACCGTGGTCGATTTCCTCTGTCGCCTCGTCTGGCGGGATTCGCGGCAGGCTGCGGTGCATCCAGGTATGATGACCGATGGTGTGGCCCTCGGCCGCGATCCTTTGCACCAGGCCTGGATGCTCGGAAGCCGGCTTGCCGACCAGGAAGAACGTCGCGCGCACGCATTCGTGGGCCAGCGCCGTCAGCACCCGCTGCGTGGTCGGAGGCCACGGGCCGTCATCGAATGTCAGTACCACCTCGTGATCCCTGAGCGGCAGCGTCTGCGGAAAGCTCTTCAGCCCAACCCGCGGCATGGTGGCGGCATCGACGCCAAGAACCCGCGAGGTACCGAGCGCTCCCTTGCGTGGACAGTCCGCCGCCTGCGCCGCCACTGTCCATGCGACCAGGGCAACGAGGGCAGTTCCCGGCCCCTTCACGAACTTCCGAGGCTGTTTTGGCCGTTGCATATTTATCATTGCACTTGGTGTTGCCCATTGGGTAATGCCTGAGGCGATAACTCAGACCAGTTCAGCAATTCTGTCAAACCGGCGAGGCGCGGCATGGCCGATGATGTGGACGTTGCCAATTCCGCCGATGCGTCGGTTCTCGACCGTCTCCCGATGCGCGACGAAGACGGCCACGTTCGGCCGGAGTTTGTCGAAGAAATCTCGGGCGCGATAGAGGCCGCCGACACAGCTTTTCTGCGCGCAATCGTCGCGGAACTCCATGAGGCCGATCTTGGCGACCTGATCGCGGCGCTCAAACCGGACGACCGTGTCAGCCTTGTGGAACTTACGGGCGCGGATTTCGATTTCTCGGCGCTGAACGAAGTCGACGACTCCGTCCGTGAGGAAATCCTCGAGGAACTCGAACCGGAGACGGTCGCGGAGGGTGTCCGCGAACTGGAATCCGACGATGCCGTCGAATTGCTTGAAAGCCTCGACGAACAAGACAAGGTCGAGATCCTCGAAAAGCTGCCGCCTTCGGAGCGCGACGCGCTCGAGCGCAGCCTGCTTTATCCGGAAAATTCCGCCGGCCGCCGGATGCAGACCGAGTTCATCGCCGTGCCGCCGGACTGGACCGTGGGGCAGGCGATCGACTACATGCGCGACACGCCGGACTTGCCGGGCCGGTTCTACGAAATCTACGCCGTCGATAAGGCGCAGCACTGGCAGGGCGCGGTGTCGCTGGACGCGCTGCTGCGCTCGCGCAGGCCGGTTCCGCTCGCCGACCTGATCGACGAAGACCGCCGCCGCGTCTCTGTCATGGATGACCAGGAAGAGGTGGCGCGGCTGTTCGGCAAATACAATCTGGTCGCAGCCCCCGTCGTCGATACCACGGACCGGCTGGTCGGGGTCATCACCATCGACGATGTGGTCGACGTGATCGAGGAAGAGGCCGATGAGGACCTCAAGGCGCTCGGCGGCGTCACCAGCGACGAAGAATTATCCGACAATGTCTGGACCATCGCCAAGGGCCGCTTCAACTGGCTGCTGGTCAACCTCGCCACCGCCTTTCTGGCGTCCTCGGTGCTGGGCCTGTTCGAGGGCCAGCTGGAAAAAATGGTGGCGCTGGCGGTCTTGGCGCCGATCGTTGCGAGCCAGGGCGGCAATGCCGCGACCCAGACCATGACGGTTGCGGTGCGTGCCTTGGCCACCCGCGAACTCGGATCGAATAATGCATTACGCGTGGTGATGCGCGAGGGTCTGGTCGGCCTCGTCAACGGTCTCGCGTTCGCCGTCATCACCGGCATTGCCGCGGTCGCCTGGTTCAAGATTCCAGCGCTTGGCGTCGTGATAGGCCTTGCGATGCTGTGCAATCTGGTTGCCGGCGCGCTCGGCGGCATTCTGATTCCGATGGTGCTGGAACGGGTGCGCGCCGACCCGGCAGTGGCGTCGGGAACGTTTGTCACGACCATTACCGATGTGGTCGGCTTCTTTTCGTTTCTGGGCATCGCGACGCTGTGGTTCGGGCTGAAATAGCGTTTTCGAGCGAAGCCTGCCCCGGACGTGATCCGGGGTGGGTACCGGTTTGCACGTAGAAAACGCGTCAAACAAACACTTGGCCGCTACGCCGCGGGCCGCGCATCGTTAATCAGACCTTAACGCGCATCGCCGACTATTGCTCTGGTGGAGTCGAGCATGCAGCGCTTGCGGCTGAAAGCGGACGGACGGATCGTCGAACTGCGGGACGGGCAGGAGTTCCCGCTCGCACCGGTGATGGCTCCTGCCGCGCTGGCGACGGCTTCGGTGGCGTCGGCCGGAATGGAAGCGCTTCCGGCGGTTCGCGAGCTTCGCCGGCGCGCGCGTCTGACGCAGTTGGAATTCGCAAGCCGGCTCGGCGTCCCGGTCGAGACCATCAGGAATTGGGAGCAGGGCAAGCGGATGCCGCGCGGACCGGCGCGGGCGCTGCTCGCCGTGATTGCCCATGCCCCCGAGACGGTGTTTGCCGCACTCGCGACCAGCGTATAGCCCTTCTTAAGGGTGACGCCCTTGCAATGTTGGCAGCGCGATCGCCGGAGGACATAATGGGTCTAATCTGTCCGAGTACCCGCGATGCTATTCGTTGAGGCCAACGGCGCAAAAATCCCCGCGATCGGGCTGGGGACCTGGGAGCTGCGCGGGCGAACCTGCGCACGCCTGGTCGAGCAGGCGCTCAGGCTCGGTTATCGCCACATCGACACCGCTCAGGTCTATGAGAACGAACGTGAGGTCGGCGAGGGCCTGCGTGCTTCGGGAACGAGGCGCGATGAGGTGTTCGTGACGACCAAAATCTGGACCACCCATTTCGCGCCAAACGATCTTGAACGATCCACCAAAGAGAGCCTGGCAAAGCTGCGTCTTTCCGAGGTCGATCTGTTGCTGCTGCACTGGCCAAATCCGCACGTGCCGCTGGCGGAGACGTTAGGCGCGCTGGCGCACGTCAAGAAGCTCGGCATGAGCAGGCACATCGGCGTCTCGAACTTCACCGTGGCCTTGATCGACGAGGCGGTTGCCGCCTGTTCCGAGCCGCTGGTGTGCGATCAGGTCGAATACCATCCCTATCTCGACCAGACCAAGGTGCTGAACGCCTGCGCGCGTCACGGCATGGCCGTCGTCGCCTATAGTCCGATAGCGAAGGGGCGTATCAAGAACGACGAGACGCTGGCGCAGGTTGGGCAAACCCACGGCAAGACCGCTGCGCAGGTTTGCCTGCGCTGGCTCGTGCAGCAGAACGTTTCCGCGATACCGCGGACGTCGCGGATCGAACGGTTGTCGGAAAATATCGACATTTTCGACTTCGATATCCCAGATGGCCAGCACCAAAGGCCGGCTCACCGATTTCGGTTTCGCGCCGAAATGGGATTGAGGCTGGCGGACCGGCGCTGCTCGAAATTGGCGCCGGTGGTCAAAAAAATGATCCACGCGGCGCCGTTGCCCGGCTATGCTGGCCGCCGGGGATGACTTCCAAACGTTGATCAAGCACGGTGGAACCACAGCGGTTCATAGGCTCAGGCATCGCAGCATCGGCGATCGGCCATCTGTCAGTTCTGGCGATGGTCGTGCTGTTTGCCGAGGTGCATCCGTTCGGTTCGGTCACGGCCGAGCCGATCGCAGTCGATATCGTTTCGCCCGCCGAGGTTGCGCCGCCGCCCAAGGACGAAGAACCGGCGCCCACGGCGCAGCCCTCGGACTCCTTTGATATTTCTTCGAAATCCGCGGCTTCAAGTTCCCCGCCACCTGCCGCCTTCCCGGAGGCTGCGGCGCCGCCGCAACAGCAGCCGGCGTTGTCGACACCGCGTCCGAACAGCCAACAGGCGAACGCCCAGCCGCAGCCGCCATCGACATCTCCGTCGGCCGGCTACACTCCTCCGGAGCCTGATCTCTCCATCAAGTATCAAGTGATGCTTGGGCTACCCCCGGATATGCCCCCGAGCCTGCCGCAGGCCAGGGCTGGCGATCCGTTCGACGCTCCGGCATCCAAGGCCGCCGACGTAGCATCCAGCCTGGTGACGGAGTTTCGACGTCATCTCAAGACCTGCGCGAAGCTGCCGGCATCGGTCGCTCCCTCCGACAAGATCAGCATCAAGCTGCGGGTGTTCATGACGCTGGAAGGGAAGCTCGCGGCGGAGCCGATTTTGATCGAGGCCAGCGCATCGGCCAAAGGGCCCGCGCTGATGCAAAGCGCGATCGGCGCCCTGCAGGCCTGCCAGCCCTACGCGATGTTGCCGGCGGACAGATACGGTGAGTGGAAAGTGCTCGATCTCAGCTTCACGCCGCAGGATTTTTCGGGCTCGTCTTAGTTAGCGCGAGGATGAGGGTTAGTTAGCCCCCCATCGCGCGCCAGGCATCGGAGGCGAACTGCCGGCGCCAGGTGACGATCACGACCAACGCCGTCGTGACGAACAAGACCCAGGGACTGACGAACCAGCCGAGATAGCCGAGCGCGAAGAAGAACGCACGCTGGCCGCGATTGAAATGCCGGCCCGCGGCCTCGAACAATCCTGTCGTCCTGATGACATGCGCTTCGGCCTCCGGCGTGTCGCGTTGCGCGGCCGGCGGCATCGCCCCGAGCAAGATGGCGACGTAATTGAACAACCGGTAGGCCCAGGCAAATTTGAAGAACGCGTAGACGAAGATCAGGATCAAGCCGACGCATTTAACCTCCCAAAGCGCGGGCGAGGGACCAAGATTGATCGGCAATGCGCCCAGGATGCCCAGAGCTTCGTTGGTCGATCGCAGCAGAGCCAGCGCGCCGCCGACCGCGAGCAGGCTGGTGGAGGCAAAAAAGGCCGTGCCGTTTTGCAGCGACCCCATGATCTGCATGTCGACCATGCGGGCCTCGCGGTCGAGCAGGCGTCGGATCCAGATCTCGCGATAGGCATGCATGCGGGCGGACAGGCTGTTGCGCCCATACGCGGTATGCTCGAGCGTGACGGCGTACACCGTCCATTCGAGCAAGAAGAAGCCGACCGCTGGAATATCGACCGAATATGCACCCATGTTGCATCCCCCGGGCGGTTGTGAATGCATGGCATGCATGACCGATCGCGGCAACCGCGACGGCGGCCCATCGGCGGGTTGGAGGTTTCCCACCCGCTATGGCAGGATGACAGGCGAAAGGGGGCTCGCATGGCTTTGAAGCTCGTCATCGGCAACAAGAACTATTCGTCGTGGTCGATGCGGCCGTGGCTGGCGCTGCGAGCCAACAATATCGCCTTCGATGAAGTTTTTATCCCGCTCTATGCCGGTGATGCCGACAAGAAGCGGATTCTTGGTTTCACACATTCGGGCAAGGTTCCCGCGCTGATCGACGGCGACGTCACGATCTGGGATTCGCTGGCCATCATCGAATACCTCGCCGAACGGTTTCCGGAAGTGCTGCTGTGGCCTGAGGACCGCGCTCGCCGCGCCCATGCGCGCTCGATTTCAGCGGAGATGCATTCAGGCTTCATGGCGCTGCGCAACGAATGCGGCATGAACCTGCATCGGCCGGTCGGCGCCATCGTGTTGTCGGCTGATGCGCGCGACAACGTCGCGCGCATTCAACAGATCTGGATCGATTGCCGCGAGCGCTACAGGCAATTTGGGCCGTTCCTGTTCGGAGCCTTTGGCGGCGCGGACGCCATGTTTGCGCCGGTGGTGCATCGCTTTCGCACTTACGCGATCGAGGTGGCACCTGAGGCACGGGACTACATGAATGCGATGATGTCGCTGCCGGCCTTTCAGGAGTGGACCGCCGCGGGCCTCGCCGAAACCATCGTCATCGAGAAGTTCGAGATGGTGTAGTCCTCCCGTTGCGCGACGTTGGCCGTCATCGCAGCCTGAAAGGGAGTTGGAAGGCTGTCTGAATTTGGGACGGCGTTGCGCCCGGAGCCGTCGGGGCGAGGGGTCCTGACGACCGCAGGATAGATTCGTCCGCGACCGGCGGAAGCGTGCTTATCGTACTGAAAAACCTGCAAAATTCTTCTACTTGCGATGTCCGGATGTAACTGGCCAACGTGACTGGCCCTGTGGTATAGGCTGCCACCGGGGTTTTAGTCGGCCATTGCAGCGGGACCGTGGGCATGGCCGACGTTTTTGCGTGATGGGAGAGGGCGTTGAAGCATAAATATACCGTTGGAGAGACCGTCTATTTCACTGCGAGCAATGTCGCGCGTCCGGCCGCCAGCGGCACCTATGAGGTGATGCGGCTGCTTCCGACCGACGGCGATGACTGCCAGTATCGGATCAAAAACTCGACCGAGGCTTTTGAACGGGTGGCCAAGGAAAGTCAGCTCGACATTTCCTAAGAGCTGCGCGCATGGCCTGGCGACGGTTCAGATTTCACTTGTCGTCAAAAGGCCCGGATCGCAGAAACATTATGCGGTAAGCTGAGTGCGGGAGAATCGGCACTCACTTCCGCCGCGTGCGTTTCTATGCCGCGTTAAAGGAAACCGCGCATGAACTGGGCCTGGACTACATCATTTGATCAACTCTGGCGTTCGCCGACCTTTCCGATGTGGCTGATTTTGGCCGCGGCGGGGTTCTTCGGGATCATCCTTTTGATCACGCTGTTGCGCGCCGAGAAATCGGTCGCCAACGGCGCATTGACGGTAATTACGTTGCTGGCCATCGGCATCGCAGTCGCCGCCACCATGCGCACGTTCGGTCCGGGCGATCGCGCCGCGTCGGGTGAAACCAGATCCCCCCAGCAGACCGGTGCTGTGCTGCCGGCACTGTCGTGTATGTCGCCGCGGGGGTATCTTACGCGGGCTCTCAGATCACCCGGCTGACCGCATTCGGCGATGCCGCCGTAGCCAACAAGAACCTGACGTACGAACTGTTGACGCTGCGCCGAGCGATCGAGCGCGACCGGTATGGGCTGATGGCGCAAGTGCTGATGGCGCGGGACCAATGTACGCCCGCGCAATGCGCGGCTTTCCGGGCCCTGACGGATTCCCACCAGATCGTGGTCAACATGGCTGAGCGGACGTATGACGCCCTGATCTCGCGTTACGCGCCGTCGTGGAACGCGCCCGCGGCAGCGCCGGTCGCGGCGTTTTCGTCATCGGTGCCCACCGGCAAGCCCACCAATGCCGAATTTCCCACGGCAGCCTCGACTCCCGCCGTCAACATCATGACGCCTGAGCCGGGTCCATCGCCGTCGCGGGCGTCAGCATCGGCGCCAGCCTCGACTACGACACCGGCATCGGCGGCGAACGCGGCATTGCTTTCACCGCGCCCGACGTCAAGCGCATCTCCCGCCGCGCTGGCGGCGGCTAAAAAGCCGCCGGCGGCGCCGAAGCCCTCGCGTGCCGCGGCCGCACCGGTTCAGCTTGCGCCCCCGGCGTCAGCTACCGGGGCGGCGAATGATTGACGCTTTCAAAAGCCGTCGCTGACCGCTAACTTCGAAAACCATGCCGCTTCATCTCATCAAGCTTGCCGTCGGCTGCGAATCCGTCAAGGAACTCAAGAGCGGGGTCGCCCAGCGCATGCAAACCGCGAAGCAAAAAGGCTTGCCGCGTCATCACATACATATCACCCGGATGACGCCGAAACGCGGCGAAGAATTGGTGGCGGGCGGCTCGCTTTATTGGGTAATCCGGGGGGAAATCGCGGCCCGCGAAAAAATCCTCGCGATCGAGCCGTTCCGCGACCGCGACGGAATCGGGCGATGCCGGCTGGTGATGCAGCCCAAAGTGATCGCGGTGCTGCCGCGGCCGATGCGCGCGTTCCAGGGCTGGCGCTATTTCGCCCAAAGCGACGTTCCGCCGGACCTGGGTTCCATGGGCGCCGGCGTTGCGGCGATGCCCGAGCCGCTGCGCCGCGAATTGCGCGATCTCGGGCTGCTGTAAGCCGGGCTGTTTCAGAGCGGTTTCAAGCGAAGCCCGCCCCGGACTTGATCCCGGGTGGAGACCGGTTCGCGTCAAGAAAACGTGTCAAATCAAGAATCTGGAGCCCGGTTTCGATTCGATCGAAACGGAAAAGACTCTAGAGCGGGATGAGATTAGTTGGGGCCGTGACGGCGGACCATTTTTCGCTCGTGCCCCGGACGTACCGCAGCACGAGTTCTTCGAGTCGGGGCCTATTCTACTTTGCATGGGGTTGTTTTCGCGATTTTGTGTCCGGGTCTGCGGTGCACCGCCCATAGCGCGTGAAGCCCACATCTAGGCCCCGATATTGTCGATCAGGCGCGTCTTTCCAAGCTTTGCCGCAACCAGAATTCGCACCGGCCCGTCCTTCACCGAGGCCACCGGCGCAAGGCTGTCGGCGTGCCGCGCCTCGAAATAGTCGAGGACGAAACCGGCGTTCGTGATGAGTTCCGCGCCGCCGGCCATCGCAGCCGCGATGTCCTCGCCCGCCCGCCAACGCTTGGCGCTTTCCTTCATGGCGCGATAGAGCGTCGGCGCCATCAGCCGTTCCTCCGGCGACAAATAGACGTTCCGCGAAGACATCGCGACGCCATCGCGCTCCCGCACGGTTCGCGAGCCAATCACCTTGACGCCGAGGTCGAGGTCGAGGGCCATCCGCGTCACGACCCGCAGTTGCTGGAAATCCTTTTCCCCAAAAATTGCGAAGTCCGGCCGGCACTGCGTGAACAGCTTGCCGACCACGGTGGCGACTCCGCCGAAAAAATGCGGCCGAAAGCGATCCTCCAGACCTGCCGTCGCCGGCCCTTCGATCGATATCCTGGTGGCAAAGCCGACCGGGTACATGGTCTTGACGTCCGGATTCCAGATCAGGTCGACCTTCTCGGCGGCGAGCTTGGCGACATCGGCTTTCCAGGTTCGCGGGTAGGAACCGAAATCTTCGGATGGCGCGAACTGGGTGGGATTGACGAAGATCGAGACGATAACCTTTGTGGCGCGACGTTTTGCCAGCCGAACCAGCGACAGGTGGCCGTCATGGAGTGCTCCCATGGTTGGCACCAGCGCGACGGTCGCCCTTTTCAGGCGCAGGCTATCGAGCGCGCGCCGCAATGCAGGGACCGTGCGGACGATCATGGGGCTGCGCGGCATCTGGACTCGTTCTGGTGCGATCAGGAAGGCGGCGGCTTCTGACCTTGCGGCGGGAAGCGCCACCTTATCAAAGCCGGCGCGTCGTCGCCAAGCAATCAGTCGACGTTCGGGCTCGGGCCAACCGCGGCGAGCTGTCGGTTGTGTCTGCGTCAGACCTGAAGCGCAGCCGAGTCGCGGCTGCGATTCATCGTTAAGGCACACGTTGAATGTTTCGAATGAATAGCTGCGCATTTCACTTGACCGCGGTCGCGCGTAGTTGAAAGTATTCGCAGGGGTCAAATCATGTTGATGCAAACGAGTCAGGGGCAATCGGGCTCCGCACATGTCGTTGTGTTGGGCAACGAGAAGGGCGGTTCGGGTAAATCCACCACCGCCCTGCACATCGCCGTGGCTTTGTTGAAGGCAGGCCAGCGTGTCGCCACCATCGATCTCGATTGTCGCCAGCAAAGTTTCACCCGTTACATCAACAATCGCCGCGTCTGGGCGCGTCGCACCGGCCTCGATCTGCAACTTCCAGTGCATTGCTGCATCAAGCTTGGCGAGACCATGCAGATCGCCGACAACGAATCATCCGAGTTCCAGCAATTCATGGACGCGGTGAGTGCGGTCGAGCGGACTTTCGATTTCATCGTCATCGATACGCCCGGGTCCGACAGCTATCTGATGCGTCTGGCGCACTCGATGGCCGATACCCTGGTGACGCCGATCAACGACAGCTTCCTCGACTTCGACGTCCTGGGAACCGTCGACCCCGCGACCTATGCCGTGACCGGCGAGAGCCACTATGCGGAGATGGTCCGCGATACCAGGCGCAAGCGCCGCCAACTCGACGGCGTCAGCACCGACTGGATCGTGGTCCGCAACCGGCTGTCGATGTTGGGGTCGCGCAACAAGCAGCTCGTTGCCGATGGTCTCAAGGATTTGTCGTTCCGGCTTGGCTTCCGCTCGATCGATGGTTTTGCCGAACGGGTGGTTTACCGCGAGTTCTTTCCGCGCGGGCTGACCGCGCTCGACGACCTCGACGAGACCACACTCGGCACCCGCCCGAGCATGGGCCACGTGACGGCGCGCGAGGAGGTCACGAGTCTCTTGCGGCAGTTGAAACTGCCGCTCGACGAGCGTGGTCGCCGCCGCGCCGCGAACCGGGCCGAATGGTTCATGCAGGTCGACAAGCCGCTTGAGGTCCACGATATCCTGGGCGTCTGAGGTATTGCGGTAAGCTGATACTGCGCGCCATGGAACGATCTGCCGCGCGCCACGTTTTCACCATTCGTTTACCTAAGTCTTGAACAAAACCTTGATTTAAGCCGTCCCAAAGTAGACCGGGTGGCGGACCTTCATTTGTGCACCTGCACAATAAGGGGGTGCGTCGCACAACGATCAGGCGGTGACTTCACAAAATTTACTCTTCCTGTCACACCTGCGTGACATATATCATGGACACGGGACCGCAGAGTCCCGAGCATTGGGACACAGGCCCTTAGGGGTCGCGGCGCCGAGGACGACAACATGAAACGTGGAATTACCATACTGGTTTCGCTTTCCGCGCTGATGACCGTCGCGTATTTTACCGCGAGCAAATGGGCGATCCGCCACGAGACGCTTACGTTCAACGATCCAGTGCGCGGCAACCGTCCGGTCGCCGTCGATGTCGCCGTACGGCGCGACAAGGAAATGCAGGCGAACGCCGGCATGATTACGCTGCCGGTGGCGATCCTCAACCACGGCAATACCGTGAAATTCACCGAGTACTCTTTCCTGGCGAACATTTTTGCCGCCCGCGGCTATCTGGCGATCAGCATCCAGCATGATCTGCCGACCGATCCGCCGATGGTGACGAAAGTCGGCGAACTCTATGTCGGACGCCTGCCGCAGTACCAACGCGGCATTGCCAACATCCGCTTTGCGGTCGATGAAATGAAAAAGGTCGAGCCGAACGCGGACTATGATCGTCTGACCATGGTGGGACACTCCATGGGTGGCGACATCTCGATGTACTTCGCCAAGATGTACCCCGATCAAATCAAGAAGGTGGTGACGCTCGACAATCTGCGGGTGCCGTTTATGACGGAGGGCAAATTCAAGATCCTGTCGTTCCGTTCGAAGGATCCGGTGTTCAAGGCCGATCCCGGTGTCGTTCCCAATGAGGAAGTCTGCGAGAAGTCCGGCATTACGGTTGTGCAGACCGGCTACCAGCACACCGACATGAGCGACCGCGGTCCCGATACCGTCAAGACGACAATTGAAGGCATGCTCGACAAGTTCCTCGAAGACGACAGCCCGCTCAAGCCGGTCGAGACCAACACGCCGAAAATCACCGAGCCGGGGCCGGTTGCGCTCTACGCGCCGATCAAGAACTGACGGCCGGCACGCGCCCCGATCTAAAAGCCCCATCAACGTCCGGCTTGACCGGAACAAGCGTCGTCGTCGCGCATTGACCGCTCCCTTATCCCGGCCCACATAAGACTCGCTGCAATTCGCGAGCGCTCATGTCAGGCGAACCGACCAAACCCAAATCAGCAGGCGAAGTGTCCGCAGGCCAAAAGGCCGAGTCCGGCAAAGCCGCCCGATTGCCGGAGGCGACGCCGTCCGCTTCGGAAGACATTGCTGCTTTTGTCGCCAAGGCCCGCGCGATGTCGCCTCATGCCGCCGGCGCCAAGGGCCGGCTGGTTTTTGCGCTCGACGCCACCATGAGCCGGCAGCCGACATGGGATATGGCCTGCGCGCTGCAGGCCGACATGTTTCGCGAGGCTGCGGCCCTCGGCAGCCTCGATATCCGCCTCGTCTATTATCGCGGCCTCAATGAGTGCCGCGCCACGGGATGGATTTCCGACAGCGCCCAACTGGCAAAATTGATGGGCAAGATCGATTGCCGGGGAGGCAATACCCAGATCGGCAAGGTGTTGTCGGAGGCGCGGCGGGAGGCGGTGGCCTCCGCGGTTCGCGCGGTGGTGTTCGTCGGCGACGCCATGGAGGAGGCCGTCGACGAGCTCTGCGCCAAGGCGGGGGAACTCGGCCTGCTCAAGGTGCCGGTTTTCATGTTTCAGGAGGGGCATGACGACGTCGCCGAGCAGGCGTTCCGCGAGATCGCGCGTCTGACCGGCGGCGCGTGGTGCCGGTTCGATCCCGGCGCAGCGGCGCAATTGCGCGAGCTGCTGCGCGCCGCGGCGGCCTATGCCGCCGGTGGGCGCGAGGCGCTGCGGCTGATGTCGAAGACCGGGAGCGGGGCGGCCAAGTTGCTTGGGCAGATGAAGTGATCTCGATCCCCGTTTTCGTCAGGCGGCAATGCCTTGCTGGGTCGTTGCCGGAGCGGACTGGGGAAGCAGGCGGCGCTGCGCGATCAGCCGCAGAGTTCCAAGCGCGATAAGGCCGACGGCGATATTCGCGCCGGCAAAAAGATAAGGCGCGAGATGTGCGATTGCGCCGGTGCGGTCAGATGGAAGCATAATAAGCTTTGTGCCAAGGCGTGCTTTTCGCTTCGCCCGTTTTTTTGGCGGGCGAGGACCGTCATGGGTTTCAGTGCGACCGCCTCCGCGTGGCGCCTTATTTGATCAGCCCCGCCAGCCTCGGCAGCGTCAGGCTGATCTCCGGGATGCAGATGATGAGCAGCAGCCCGGCAAACAGCGCCAGCATATACGGCACATAGGTACGGAAGTGCTGTCCGACGCTCAGGTTGGCGAAGCGCAGCGCCATCAATAGCCCGACGCCCATCGGCGGCAGGAACAGGCCGATGCCGACCGCCGCGGTCTGCACGATGTTGAAGTGGATCGGATCGATGCCCATCGTTTCGGCGATTGGAAACACCACGGGAATGAGCACGACCGCGGCGGGCAGGCCCTCCAGCACCATGCCGAACAGGCAACTCATGGCAGCGGTTCCGATCAGGAACAGCCACGGGTGCGCTTTCAGCGGCCCGAGCACCTGGCCAAGCAATTGTGGCACGCCGCTTACGCCCATCAGGTATTGATAGACCGAGGCGACCGCGAGCAGGAACACCACCGCGGCGGTGAGGATCGCGCTGTCGTAGGCGATCTTGCCCATCTCGCGCCAGGAGACATTGCGGTAGTAGAGCTTGGCGGCGAGGAAGGCGTAACCCGCGACTACCGCGCCGGCCTCGGTCGCGGTGATGATGCCGAGGATGAAGCCGGCAAGGATCACAAACGGCACCACCATCGGCACGGCGGCGTGCAGCGCCGCGTGGCCGAGGCGCTTGAGGCTCGGCCTGGAATCGACCGGCCAGTCGTTCTGGCGCGCGCGGACGTAAACCACCGCCATCAGGCACAGCATAATGACAACGGCCGGAATGAAGCCGGCGACGAACAGCGCCACCGCCGACGTGTTGGTGACCTGCGCGATCACGATCATGAAGATCGCCGGTGGCACCAGCATGCCCATCGCGGTGCCGGCGGCGATCAGCGAGGCTGAATCGCGCCGGTCGTAGCCGGCCCTGGTCAGCGGCGGCATCAGCGCCGAGCCGAGCGCCGAGACTTCCGCCATTTTCGATCCGCAGATGTCGGAGAAGAAATACGCCACCACGATCACCGACATGCCGAGCCCGCCCTTGACCCAGCCGATCAGGGCGCGCGCCAGTTCCACGAGCGCGTGGCTCATGCCGCAGCGCTCCATCAGATTGCCGGCGAATACGAAGGCAGGGATTGCAAGCAGCACCCAGCTCTGCGAGCCGGACACCAGCGCGGAGGAAAGTTGCTGCATCGGGTAGCCGCCGATCCACAGTCCCGCGATGCCGGCCACGCCGAGCGCGAACACGATAGGCATCGAGAGCAGGATCAGCGCAACGAAAACGATGGCGACAGTCGCAAGCAGCATGAATGGTCCCGGTCAGTGCTGGGGGTCGCCTTGCGGCAGCGGGGAGATCATCATCGCGAAGCCGTAGACGGCGATCAGGACGCCGCCGACCACGGAAGACGCGTAGAGCCAGGCGAGATTGATTTCGAGACCGGGCGTCGTGAGTGTGCGGTTGAGCAGGCAAAGCTTGAAGCCGTACCACGCAGCAAGGAGGCCGACGCCCGATATCAGCGCGTGATTGAAACGGTGGATCCAGAGCTGTGCGGTCTTGGGCAGGCGATGCACGAACACCGCGAGCATGAAATGCGAGCGTGACTGGATGCCGATCGCAGCACCGATCAGCGTCAGCCACGCCAGCGACAGCTCGCCCACTTCCTCGACCCAGGTGAACGGCACCGGGTCGACATCGAGCCAGTCGGTTATGGCGCCGACGAAATAGCGCAGGATGACGCCGACCAGCAGGTTGACGATTGCAAGGATGATCAGCGCCGTAACCGTGAATTTCGGGACGGCTGAGAGTATTCGCAGCATGCGCGATGGAATTCCGGAAGATTGATGGGGCGGGCGAGGGGCCGAAGGCTTGTGGGCAGAAGGCAAGGTTTGGGCAGAAGGCAAGGCTTGGGCAGAAGGCAAGGCTTGGGCAAAAGGCAAGACTTGGGCAAAAGGCAAGACTTGGCGAACGAAATTTGGGGCCGAAGATCTGGCTCCGGCCCCGCCGCTGACTCAGGCCTTGAAGCCTTCGATCTCGTCCCACAATGCGCCGTACTGGCCCTTGTAAGCCGGCCATATCTTCTGCTGCGCAACCTTCCGGAACTCGTCGACCTTGGCTTCCACCACGGTCATGCCGAACGGCTCCAATTCCGACTTGGCTTTGGCGAAATTGTCGACCGACTCGGTCATCTCGCGGATCTTCTCCTGCGCGGCGCGCGACAGATCCATCATCAGCTTCTGGTGCTCGGCCGACAGCCCGTTCCAGATTTCGAGATTCATCACCGCGTTGGTCGGGCCGTAATTGTGGTAGGTGAGCGAGGCATATTTCGACACCTCGTAGATTTTCAGCGCTTTCATGTTGACGATCGGCAGATCGCCGCCGTCGATCACGCCCTGCTTGGCGGCCGTGATAACCTCGCCCCAGGCCATCGGCACCGCGCTACCGCCGAGCCCGTTGATGGTATCGCCGAACACCTTGGCCTGCTGGACGCGGATCTTGGCGCCGCGCAGGTCTTTCGGTTCGATGATCGGTTTCTTCGCGGTCCAGAAATGGCGGAAGCCGTAGTCGAAATAGCAGAGCACCTTGAGCTTGTACTTGTCCTCGATTTCCTTGCTGATCTTGTCGCCGATCCGCCCGTTGAGCATGGCGTAGGCCGAGGCATAATCCTTCACCAGATAGGGCACGAGCAGCGCGCCCATTTCCGGAAACACGGTTGCGGCGGCTCCCCCTGGGCTGCCCATCGCGATGCTGCCGGACTTGACCGCGTTCATGATCTCCAACTCTTGCGGGATCAGGGTCTTGCCGAAGAACTGCACGTCAAGCGCGCCTTTTGACTGCGCGGTTGCTTCCTTCGCCATCCAGTCGAACGCGACCGCGGCCGATTCCGGGATCGCGTTGATATGCGCGAACACGAGTTTTTTCGGCTGGGCTTGCGCGAATGCCGGTGCGCGGCCGGTGGCGAGAATGCCGGCCATGCCGGCGCCCGCGCGCAGAAGCGCCCGGCGATTGAACGAGACACGGCT
>WNFF01001801.1_pt1 | contig 29687 bp, 22 predicted proteins | sample 5400441 | NCBI WGS metagenome assembly WNFF01 (sample SAMN13153345, study PRJNA577476) | soil metagenome | isolation source: 120 cm saprolite under Douglas fir tree site 2 hole 3 replicate 1 | place: USA:California | collected 2015-04-18
CCACTTGCAGCCCCCTTTCCCTGCAAAGTGTGCCAGTTCCGTTTGTCTCAAAATAGGGGTTCACTCCACTTTAGCCTGCGCACTGTCGATTGGCCGCAACTCAAACCACACAGGCTGAAGCCTGTGCTACTGGACCGCGCCGGACCCGCGCCATAGCTGTTTGCGGTAGAACTGGCCGGCAGCTTCCACGGTGTTCTTTTGACAAATGCCAACTAGTTCGCCATGCCGCGGCGCGTTTTCATCTCCGCGAGCATCCGGTCAATTTCATCTTCCCGCTCCAATTTTGCCAGCCTGTCGCCTACGTCATCCACGAGCAGTTCGGTTTCCGCCTGGCTGACGGCTTCGGAATGCATCACTCTTTCCTTCAAGCGGTCAAAAGTGGCGACTTTGGAGCGGTCCCCAATCGCTTGCTCCGCGCGGTTGGCGCGCTTGGACACAAGTGAGCGCCGATGGCGGGCCAGCAGCATTTCCTTTTTTGACTTGGCCTCGGCCAGCTTCTGGTCCAACTTGCGCAGTGCGGATTTCAACGTATCAACTTGCACGGCTTGGTCCTCGACTTGTTCCTGATAGCTCTGAGAAAGTTGTTGGCAGCCCCGGTGGCGTTCCAATGCCGCCCGTGCCAGATCGTCCTGCTGCTTATCCACCGCACGCTCCGCCTTGCGCAGCCAATCGGCCGCCGCCGCTTCATTCTCTTTCTGTTTTTTTTCGAGCATGTGCTGATCGGCGATGGAAACAGCAACCTGCGTTTTCAATTGAAGAAGTTGGTTCTCCATGTCGAGTAGAACCTGCTTGATTAATTTTTCAGGATCTTCCGCCCGGTCGATCAGATCATTCAGATTCGCGCGAATCAATGTGGAAACACGGTCCAGTAATGCCATGATGTCCTCCTTTGCGAAATCCTGCGCCGCCGCGGAGTCCCGGCTGGTGTACGCGAGCCGGAACTCCATGACGGAAGAACTTACTTTACGTCGCCGCCTGACGGCGGGGAGATGGGTTTGGGCGCTTTGTCGCCGATCAAGCGCACTTTCTGCAACAGATCGGACATCTGCATGCCCGAGAGCGCTTCGAACAGTGCGGGGACCTGTGCGGCTATTTTCGTAACGTCGCCGGTGAGTTTGTGAATCCCGGCGGCATCCCCGTTGCCCGTCGAAACGATTGTGATTTTGTCCACGTTGGCCAGCGGCGCGGATATCGCCTTGACAATGTCCGGCAAACTTGTAAACAGGCGGTCCACAACGGCTGCCTGGTTGTATTCCTGGAAGGCTTCGGCCTTGACGTTCATCGCTTTCGCTTCGGCCTCGCCCTTCTTGAAGATGATCTCCGCTTCCGCCTCGCCTTGCGCGCGGATCGCGGAGGCGTGGCCATCGGCTTCGGCAGTCAGCCTCTGTTTTTCAGCCTCGGCGAGGGTTTCGATTCGCTGCCGCTCGATTTCCGCCGGTTTGAGCACGGTGGCGATCAGCTCCTTTTCGCGGCGCGCGATTTCGGCCTCCTGCACCTTGACCTGCGCTTCGCGCTCCACCTGTTGCACTCTGACGGACTCCGTCGCGACTTGTTGCTGCATGATGTTGGTTTCGATCTCGTAGGCTTTGTCGGCTTGCGCCTGCGCCTTCTTCGTTGTCTCGAGAAAATTCGCGCGCTTGATGTCGAGGTCGCGCTGGGCCTCGGCCTGCTTCGCGAGTGAAGAAGTTTCCGCGGCGACGCGCTCCTGATCGGCCTGGGCCTTCGCAATGGCCGAGGCGCGCTGCGCTTCGGCGCGCTTGATGGCCGTGTCGCGGTCGGCTTCGGCCGCGGCAACGTCCGCGTCGCGCTTGATGCGCGCCACGTCCGGGCGACCCATGTTGCTGATGTATTCGTTTTTGTCGCGCACTTCCTTGATCGTGAACGACACAACTTCAAGTCCCATCTTGTTCATGTCGTCCGCGCAGGTCGAGCGCATGCGGTCCGCGACCATTTCCGGCTCCTTGACGATCTGTTCGACCGTCAATTGCCCGATAATGCCGCGCAGGTGGCCCTCCATCACCAGGCGGATCAACCCTTCGCGCTGGTCTGGCGTCTTGGTCAGGAATTGTTCGGCCGCGGTGCGGATCGATTCAGGGTCCGACTTTACCTTGATCTGCGCCACCGCTTCCACGGTCACCGCCACGCCCTGCACGGTGTAAAGGTCCTGCTGAGGTGCGACGTCGAACGACATCAGTTCAAGCGAGAGCTCGCGGCAACTTTCCACCATCGGAAAGATAATCGTGCCGCTCCCCTGCACGATGCGCGTCCCTCGAAAGCCGTAGACAATCAACGCCTCGTGTGGCCCCGCCTTGCGGAACATTTTTGCCAGCACGCCCATCATTAAAAACGTGCCTAACGCGATCAATCCCACAATTACCCAGACGCTGTTTATCGCTTCCATATTCATGTCCTCCTCCTCTCAGTCGTGTCAGGAATTTCGTCTGAGCCCGTTTATTTCTAGCCTTCCTTCGTGAACTCATCCCAAGGACGCACATACGCGATTCCGCGTTCGAACCGCGTAATCACCACTTCAGCGCCCTTCTCCAGCGGCTTGCCATCCTCGCTGCGCGCACCCGCGCTCCGCCGCGTGCCGCCCTGGACGTAAAGAATTTCGCCCGTGCCGCCGGGCCGAATGGCGATATTTATTTTTCCGACCGCGCCGACCATTTGAAAATCCATGGGCTCGAGCGCCGCATCCGGGTTGTCCAACACCTTCACCATGAACGTCGCGACCAGGGCCGCGCCCGAAAATCCAGCAACGGTCGCCAAGCCCAGCACCGTGAGGAACCAAAGGCGCGCATGCGTCGTCAGCAGAAATCCAACGCCGCCAAACCATGCCAGAAAAATCATCATGGATGCGGAATTGAAAAGCGGAAAATGCGACGCGCCGTGGTGAACTCCGTCACGCGCTGCCGTCCCTGAATGCAGGGGGCCAGAATGCCCCCCTTTGACGTGGAGATGCCACTTCACCGGCAGATGCAAGTGCAGCGCACCCGACAGAAAGGACACCAGGCTAAGCACGAGCCCGACGCCAAAACATCCCAGGTAGAAGGCCTGCCAATTCATGCGACCTCCTTCTGTCCTTCACATCCGCGAATGAGTCCACACGCCAGAAATTCCGGGCCGAGTCACGAATCCGCGTTTTCTCGCTGCGCTGGGTGCAACACTCCTTCGAGGCGATCCAGCAATCCCGGAGTGCGCAGGATTTCACGCAACAAAAGCAGGGGCCGCCGCGAATCCTCCGCTTCCGCAACGGCCAGCAGAGCCGAGCTGAGTTTCGGATCGGATTGAAACCGCTCCGCGCCCGCCAGCAGCCAGGAATCCAGCGTCGCCTCGCGCACGCGCAATTCAGAGATCAATTCGGTGTGATATCCCTCGGGATCATTTACGAGGAAGCCGGGATACACACCAAAAAACTTGGCGAGCAGCGTGCGCGTCGTATGCGTGAGGTGCGGCCGTCCTCCGCTTTCAATTTGGGACAAGTACGATTGACTGATCGCCTTTCCCAACTGCTTGCGCATGGCACGGGAGACTTCCTCCTGCGTCATGGGGCGGCCCAGGCCGCGCAGAGAGCCTTCCATGGCGCGCAGGTTGCGGATTTTATCTGCCAGGGTCATCTTCGCCGTCTAATTACATTCAGTGATATTAAAATCTCATATTGTAATATCCAGTGTCAAGCAAAATCAGCGCTGGCTTGGCCTTCCCAATACAACGCCCATTAAATCAACTATTTAGGGGCTTCGATCGCAGGCTGCTTTGGCTCCGAACGTGTGGTACGGTAGCACAGGCACTCTTGCGTGTGCGGTACTTGGTAGCTCGCCGCGCGGTGCACAGCCAGCCCCTCAAAGGGGCTCGGGGTAAAGAGTGGCTGTGCTACCCACCCACGTCCGGAATCATTCCGATTTGCGTTCCATGCGGAGGTCTATGCCGAGTTGCTGGCATTTCTTGTAGAGGTGGCTGCGTTCCAGGCCCAGCGCGCGCGCCACGTTGGTCATGTGGTGATGATGCCGCCGCAGCTCGCCGAGCAACACTTCCCGTTCGAAGGATTCGATGCGATGCGCCAGCGTGCCGCCTCCGCCAGACTGCGCCGGTTCGCCGTTTCGGACCGCCGGCAAAGCCAAATTCACCTCGCCGGCTGTGATGGTTTCCGTGTTCGAAAGCAGGAGAACTCGCTCGACGACGTTACGCAGCTCGCGCACGTTGCCCGGCCACGGATAGCGCTTCAGAATTTCCAGCGCTTCCGCTGAAAAGTGCTTCTTTCTCCAACCGTTCTGCGCCGCGACCTGCGTGGCGAAATACTCCGCCAAAACGGGAACCTCTTCGGCACGCTCCCGCAGCGGAGGCAACACAATCGGGAAAACATAAACGCGGTGAAACAAATCCGCGCGGAACGTTCCCTGCCGGACCAGCTCTTCGAGATTGCGGTGCGTCGCGACAACCACGCGCGCGTCCACCGGAATCGGCTTATCGCCGCCGACGCGTTCGATTTCGCCCTCCTCCAGCACGCGCAGCAGCTTCGCTTGCATCGCGAGAGGCATGTCGCCGATTTCATCGAGGAACAACGTGCCGCCGCCGGCCTGTTCGAACTTGCCGATATGGCGGCCTGCCGCGCCGGTGAAAGAGCCTTTCTCGTGGCCGAACAGCTCGGATTCGATCAGCTCGCCGGGCACGGCAGCGCAATTGAGCGTCACGAAAGGCCCGGCGCGGCGCGCGCTTTTCTGGTGAATGGTACGGGCGATGAGTTCCTTGCCCGTGCCGGTCTCGCCCTGGATGGCGACGCGCGATTCACTTGCGGCGACCCGCTCCACCTGCGCCAGCAGCCGCTCCATGACGGGTCCGGACCAGACGACCTCGTGTTTACCGAGGCGGCGGCGCAGATCCCGATTCTCTTCTTCGAGGTAGCGCAGCCGCAGAACATTCTCGGTCGTGACGAGAATCTTTTCGGTCGAAAGCGGCTTCTCCAGAAAATCGACGGCGCCCAGGCGTGTGGCCCGCACCGCCATCTCGACGCTGGCCTGTCCGGAGATCATCACGACCGGAGTGGTCGCGCCCGCAGCCTTCAAATCCTCGAGCAGCGAGAGGCCGTCTTTACCGGGCATAACAACGTCCGAGAAAATCACGTCGAATCGCTCCGTGCGAATCAGTTCCAATGCCCGGATGGCGCTGTCGCACACAGTAGCCTCGTAACCGGCGAGGCGGAAAGCCCGGGAAAGCGACGCAAGGGTGTTTGGATCGTCGTCAATAAGCAGGAGATGTGGTTTGGGAGCTGTCATGGGTTGCACGCCTCGCTAGGCGGTGCTGCTGACGGGGGGATCCTCGGGCATCGGATGCGAATGGTTCGTTCCCCGCCGCGAGACCGGATGCTCGATCGGCAGCTCGATTCGGAAAGTCGCGCCCGCGCCCGGCGCGGATTCCACGGAAATTTTTCCGCCATGATCGCTCACGACCGACTGGACGATCGCGAGGCCGAGGCCCGTGCCGTGCTGCTTGCTCGTGTAATACGGAGTGAAGAGGCGCGCGCACTCCTCCGGCGTGAGACCCGCCCCGGTGTCGCTGACGTCGAGGCGCACCGAGCCGTTATGCTGCGACGTCCGCACGGTTAAAGTTCCTCCGGTGGGCATGGCATCGAGAGAATTGAGCACGAGATTTTCAAGCGCCCTGCGCAGGAGAATTGGGTCCGCCTGGGGACGCGCAAGATCTTCGTCCAGGTACAGCTCCGGCGTGATGGGGGGGCGGCCCACGGCGCACAATTGCGGCTCAAATAGTTTCACGACGCTGCGCACGAAATCGTTTAAGTCCACCGGCTCGAATTCCGGCGCGGGCATTTTTGCAAAATCGCTGAAGCGGCTGACGATGGCCTTTAAATTTTCAAGCTCCGCGCGCAATGTTGCGGTGGACTCGAAAAATACCTCGTCGAATTGCTCGGAGGTTTGTCCGCGCGCGCGCTGCAGATTCTCCACGGTCAATTGGAGGGGAAACAACGGGTTCTTCAACTCGTGAGCGAGCCGGCGCGCCAGTTCGCGCCACGCGGCGACGCGTTCCGTCTGCACCAGGCGCTCTCGCTGCTCGGCGAGTTGCCGGGTCATTTCATTGAAGGTGTTCGCCAGCTGGCCGATTTCATCGCGCGAATGTACTTCTACGCGCACGCCCCAGTGCCCAGCGGCGACCTCGCGCGCGCCCTTGGCGAGTTGCTCAATCGGGCGCGTGACGCGCGCCGAAACCCACCAACCGAGAACCAGTCCGACCAGAATCACGCCGCCCGCGACCAGCAACGCCAGGGCGCGGATAAAATTCAGCATCTGCACCAGGTCCTGGCGCGAGCTTCCCACCAGCAGCACGGCAAGCAAATCGCCCTGCCGCCCCACTAGCGGAATCGCGTCGAAGGCTTCGAAATTTGCCTTGCGGTTTGAGCCGGAGTTGATTGTTTCTTGCAACTCGCGATGAGTTCGCTGCACTTCCGTGATCAGTGGCGCGAATAGATCGGCCTGGCTCGCCGGGCCGTGCGAATCGGTAAGCGCGAATGCCACGAAGCCCTGCTCGAGATTCCGATAGAGCAGCGCGCGCATGGTCGCCGGCAGAACCAGGGTCGCCAGAAAATCCTGATCGAGCCGCTGGCCACCAATCAGATAGAAATGTTTTTCGCCGACGCGAACCGCGCGAACGGCCAGTACGCCGAGATCGACGCTGTCGGGCAGGTCCACCCGGCTCAGGAAAGCGCCCTGCGAATTCCAGTCTTTCTCAGCGGTCACCCAGTCGTTCTTATAACCGAAGCGCGCCGGCCACTCGGCGGAGGAAATCAGCGTGCCGTCGTCTGCGGCGATGTCGAGAAAATCGAGCTGCTGCGATTGGGCGATGCCGTGCGCATCGTTGTAATACTGTGAAACATCCGCCTGTGGGGCGCTGAGTCTAATGGCCATGCTGACCGTGGCTTCGGCGTCGGCAATCCCCTGCACGCGGTGCGCGATTTCTTCCCCACGCTGCGCGTATTCCCGGCGAAACTGCGCCACCAACGCATCGGTTCGCTGGCGGTCAAATAGTTCGAACGCGCGCCGCGTGTAGGCTGACACGCCCCAGGCCACCACCGTCACGGCGGCGACAATCGTCAGCGTGAACAGTGCGAGAAGCTTGGTGCGGAAACTCATGGCGTTGTTCCCCCGGCCGAAGGCGCGAGCCAGACGTCCTCCAGCCGCCAGCCGCCCCAGCGCGGAGCCATCCAATCGCGCACTTGCGGGCCCAGGCCATAACTCTCGGAAACGTGCACGAGCGGAATCACGCGGAACGCGTCGATGGGTGCGCGCTCGGCTGCGTAGGCTTGCTCCGGCGTTTCCAGCACGGGGCTCGGTTCACCAAGCGAATCCAATAGTAATGGGAGCGCGACGGCGGTGTCCGGTGAGGCGATTCGCTGGCGCACCAGCCGCATGTCCCCGGCCGAAGGTTTCATTGCGCTGCCCGTTGTCTGCCCTGAAAGCTGCACGGCAATCCCCGCTTCTTTCAAATTGACGGCGACGCGCTCGCCCACGGCGCGCGCGTCCACATCGGCGGAATCATAGACCAGCACGAGAGGCACGGAGCGGGAAACTTCACGCCCGGTTGCGGTGAGCAGACCTTTCGTTCGCGGAAGATCCTGTATAGAGGGAAAAAGAAACGCGTACCCCGAAAGCCAATTTGGCAACAGGCCGCCTGCCGCAATCCCCTGCCGCTGCAAGACAACGTCCGCAATGGAGGTTCGATCGATCGCGGCCGAGATTGCCTCTCGTAGGCGTGCATCGTGTACGGCAGGCCGCACCATATCAAATTGGAGCGCGAATAACTCTACCGGATCGCTGGATGCCGTGCGCACACCCCTTTGTGCAGTAAGGCGTACTTGCGACACGGGTAGTTCAACTACATCGGCCTGGCCAAACGCGATTGCGTTGGCCTGCTGCTGAGGGTCCACACCCATGGTGACTTCAATGGTATCCACAAAGGGCCGCCCCGCCCAGCAGGACTCATTGGCAGTCAAAACCAGTTTCGCTGGGGCATCTCCGGCGGGCCAGTCGGTGACGCTAAACGGCCCGGTACCCGATAGCGTCCCGTCGGCTGCGGAGTGAAAAATAAAGTATCGGCCGGTGGCAAGTTGCGCGGGAAAGTCCGGTAGGGAATGATCCGCAAGAATCACGACGGAATCGGAGGTTGCACTCACGTCGAACGCGTTGCCCAGCAATTGCTGCAGCGCAAGTGCAGCCGCTTCCGGAGTGAGGGGCGTGCCATCGCTAAATCTTACGGTCGAGCGCAGACGAAATTGCCAGCGCTTCGCGTGCTCATCGTGTTCCCAGGAAATTGCCAGCACCGATCGAAGTGAACCGTGGTCATCAAAACGCACCAGGCGATCGAAGACGAGCGCGGCCAACTGCTCGGTTGCGGCGGCCTGGATCGAATCCGAAGGCCATTGGCGAGGATCTGTAGTTGCGATTCGCCCTCGCATTTGGACCCGCAGCGTACCGCCGTAGCGCGGCCGGAGAGATGCCATCGCACTTGTGGCTGCGACTACGACTACAAACACAGCCACCGCGCAGAGCTGACTATTGCGCGCACGAAATGGACAAACGATACGCCTCATAGTTTCCAGTCTGGAGATTCCGCACAATCGCCGTGGCGGACGGGGCCTCGAGGATCGATTGCACCAAAACTGGCCCGGGAAAATTCATCTCTTCGCTGACCGCAACGGGGGTGTCGTGTTGCCACTCGAATGCCTGTACAGAGTCGGGCTGCGAATCATCTCCTGGCCCGGTTGTAAGTACCCGGTCACCAGTCCCGCATCCGCTGCGAATCTTTGTCGCTTGGCCTCGGCCGGGAACCGGGGTGAGCCCGGCGTATTTTGGAGCCGGATGGCATTCCCGCACGGCGGCTGGCTCCAGCGAAACTGTGCATTCATCCCCATCACGAAATACAATCAACGGAGCCTCCAATCCGAGAAACCTGTCGTCGGGGCTGCGCAGGTAGGATGGATGCGAGTTCATTGGAATCCTGAAGGCAGGCCTTCCCTCGGTCCTGCTGACGATCAGCCCCTCCGGGACAAGCAGGACCAGCAATTTATTCCCATCCGGCGTAACCATCGCTGCCACATCCAGGACGTGCTCCGGTCCCTCCCATAATTTTTCGCTGTGAAGCACGACCGGCATGGTGCTGGGGAAAGTTCGATCTTCCACGGAGCGCGCAACTGCCATCAAGACCGCCCGGGATGCATCGCCTTGAAGGATTTCCGCGCTCCACAGAAAACCCTTCAAATTCTCGGATAATGTGATCCGCACACGGATCGGCATGCCACCGTTGACCGGGGTGCGAAAACCTTGATTTTGCATTTCATTGTTGAGTGCCTGTGAGACTCGGTTCGCTTCGCTGGGGGTCAAAGATGAAATATTTCGGACTTCGACGGCGACATCGTCCCGCGCGGGCAAAGCCGCGGCGATTTTGTGCGCGAGTTCCTTCGCTGATTCTTCGAGTGTGGTGGAAAGCGCCGCCATCGGCGCTCCCAAGAGGACAAACAAAATCAGGATGGTGCGGTACGAGAGGTTGGATCGATCGATGCCCGTCATCGGTATGCTGCGCCCGGTCATGCGTGGCACAAAGATGAACCCCACGCGATGGCTAACACTGTGGGAAATCATAGCACAGCCGTCTGGCAGGAACGCCGGTCCGCGCCCGGACATTGCGCAAAATGTATCGGGGCGATAGATCGACCGCGCCGAACGCACGTCCGCGCCCCGACACAGTCGGGACGCGGCTCGTGCACTGACCACCGGCTGGGTCGCGCTCGCTTTGGAAAAACCTTCGCAGGGGCGGCGGTCCCTGTCCCGGATTCCTGCGAGCGGCCCGCAAGGGTTTTTGCCGGCGGAATCCAATCTCATTTGACTTTTGCTGTCTGCGTTGCCTTGCGCGCGGGCGCCGCAGCGTCCTGTCCTGTATTCGACCGGGCTCCAAGTGGAGCCCCCTCCCCCTCATCCGCGTTCGCCGAGGCCGGTGCACCTGTGAACGCGGAGCGCAAAACATCGGAAGCGAAGAAATTGCGGCCGTCGGTCGGCACCATGATGATTTGCAGCTTGTCCGAGAGGCGTTCGGCGATAATTTTCTGAATCAGCATGGGATTTTGCTTGAGCACTGCCGCTTCCTGTTGGAGCCGCTCGGCATCAGCCGCGGCGGTCAAACGGATGGTGTCGGCATTCGCAGCCGCGGACAGGCGGGTCGTATCGGCATCGGCCGCTGCAAGCAAGCGCCTCCGCTCCGCTTCCGCTTTGCTATCGGTGATTTTTGACTGCGCGGCAGCATCGGCATTCTGCACGGTGGCTTCTTTGCGCGCCTCGGCCTCCAGGCGCGACTGCTCGATTTGCTTCTGTTTGAGCGGAAGCGTGTATTGCATCGCGTCGGCCTCGGCCTTGGCGGCGATGACGCGTGATGCTGCGTCGGCCTCGGAGCGTTTCAATTGCTGCGCCTTCGCGGCTTCCGCCTGGAGTTCGGCAATGCGAACTTGCTTTGCGCTGATTTCGGTTTCAAATTCCATGCGCTCGCTTTCCTGTTCCTTGAGCAGCAGGCCTTCGAGACCCTTCGCATATTCCGCGGGCAAGTGGACGTCACGCAGGAGGACTTCCTTCACGACGATGCCGTCGGAGCCGAGACGGTCGGTGATGGTCTTCGTGGATTTCGTTCGAAACTCGTCGCGCTTAGTTGCGAAGACTTCGCGCACAACGTAGTTGGGGGCGAGGTCACGAAACGCCGTCGACACCACAGGCGCTACGATTTCCGAGTCTACCGGCTGCGCCAGGTTTGCATGGATATAGGCAAGCCGCTGTGGATCGAGGCGATATCGCACGGAAATGGCGAGGCCGATGGTCAAGCCTTCGCGCGTCTGCACGGTGAGGATTTCGCTCTTAGTCGCCGCGTCAAGCGCCGCGGCCGTGGTGAACAGGTGGTCGCGCAGGTCATAGACGGCCAGGCGCTGCACCAGCGGTACGATCAAGTGTATGCCGGGGTACAGCGTTCCCTGCTGGACGCCGGAAATCTGGCTGATTCGAACTCCGCCTGATCCTTCCGGCACGAACGCCATGCTCAACGCCAGTAGCAGCGGGGCCCACGCCCATCCGGACAATTTCATGGCGAGCGGCCAACGCATGGGGCGACGCGTCCCCGCCTGCCCGGCCGCCCCAGGCTCCCCCGAGCCCATCAGCTTTTGGAACTGCATTGCCAGGTACACATCGTACGCGACCACTCCCGCTGCGGTGCCGAACATCGCAAAGCCCGCGGCCATCAACAACCACTTTAGTGCGAACATGACCTTTCCCTCCGCTCCCTCGAATCTGTGATCCTGCTCTTCGAGGGGATTCCGAGCTTGACTCTTGCAGGCTCCAATTTCCGGCGGGCTTAAAGTAAAGCCCGCACCGGGCGGAACCCGTACCCGACTCGCCCGGCAGTCTCGAACACCTTAGGCCGCATGGTGACCGATCGCCTCTGTGCCCCGCTGTGAAGCTGAGCGGATCGGGACTGCATTGAGCCTTGTGGCCGGCAACATCCGGAAGAGACCGCGCAGACTCATCCACGTGATCCACAGCGCCACGAAGAACGAGAGCATCGTCGCTTCAATCAGCATCGCCCCGCTCATCCAGGTTTCCATTGTGGCCTCCTTGCATTCCTCGCCAAGGGAAATGGCACGAGACGCGCCAATCTTCTCCGCATTGAAAATGCAGGACTTGCAAGGTTTTGAAATTCTGCGAGGCGTGTCGCAGGCTACACGTTGTGGACACTCCAACGCGGTCAACTTGCCAAGAGCAGTCGGCCGGGTAGTGGTCCGTTTGGTCCGCTGTCGGGTTTTAGTAGGACAGGCACTCTTGCCTGTCCATCAGTGTTGTGGCGATACAGAACTGGACAGGCAAGAGTGCCTGTCCTACTCAGCAAACTGAGACATCGCCAGGAGGTCAAGTATTCATTACGCCGCGTTGGGCTATACTGTAGTCGAGGGACTGGGCCATTATGCGCAGTGAAGGATTCCAAATCGGTCGGATCTACGGGATACCGATTTTTCTTCATCCAAGCTGGTTCTTCATTTTTGGCCTGATTGCCGTCTCGTTTGTCTCCAAGTACGAGGCCCTCAATCTCAGCATTCCTACAACACAGTTGTGGGGCTTGGGGCTCGCCACCAGTGTGCTCTTTTTCGGGTCTCTGGTGTTTCACGAGATGGCGCATAGCGTCACCGCCAAGCACTACAAAATCCCCGTGGTTTCGATCACGCTGTTTATTTTCGGCGGCGTGGCGCGCATCAGCCGCGATCCGTCGCGCGCTATCGAAGAATTCAACATCGCCGTTGCCGGCCCGGTTTCCAGTTTCCTGCTCGCGGGGGGCTTTGGGATCGTGTACCGGGCAGCCGGGACAAACCAAGTACTCCAAGCTCTCGCCGGATCGCTTTCCCTGATCAATCTCAGTCTCGCGCTGTTCAATCTGTTGCCAGGTTTTCCGCTGGACGGCGGACGCATTTTTCGGGCTATCATCTGGGGCTTCACCAAGGATTATTCACGCTCTACGCGCATCGCTGCGCGGAGTGGCCAAGTCGTCGCCTACGGGATGATCGCGGTCGGCGCCGTCTTGGCGGTGAACGGATATATCAATCGGGGCGACATGATCAGCGGAATGTGGCTCGCGTTCATCGGCTGGTTCCTACTGACGACCGCGCGCCAGAGCCGGGCGCAGGCGGACGCACGCGGTGCGCTCGAAGGCCTCCGTGTCTCCGACATCATGACCGCGGAACTGCCCACAGTGGGCCGGGAGATTTCACTCGAGGACTACGCGCGGGAAATTCTTCGCACGGGACGCCGGGCTCATCTGGTGGTCGCGCACGAACAATTGGTCGGACTGATGACCGCGGAGGCGCTCCATTCGGTGCCGCAGCAGGATTGGGAAGTTACCTCCGTGCAGGCCGTCATGCTGCCCAAGGAAAAACTCCACTGGGCCGCGCCGGAAGAACCCGCGCTCTCGCTGCTCGACCGCATGCGCACCGTCGGCATGCAGCAAATGCCCGTGATCGCCGGCGGAAGCGTTGTCGGCATCGTCACGCGCGATTCGATTCTTCATGTTCTGCAAGCTCGCGGGGAAATTGGATCGCTTGCCGGGCGATAGTCAGAACGCCACATCATCCAAAATGATCGAAGGAAGAACCCCCCGTCCCAGTCCGACCGGGACGGACTCCAACAGCACCGGTGCTGTGTCGGTGTGCTGTAGCCCGGGTCTTCAGACCCGGGGTTTTTGAATTGATTTTATTTTCTTCTTTTCGGTGTGTCACTTTAGCAGCGAATTCACCTTGCGCATCTGGCGTGCGAAATCGGATGGATTGTAGCTGGAAGGATTTTCGAGCTGCTGGAAGAGTCCGTTGATGGCGGCGCGAACATCCGCCTCGTTCGAGGGCTTCGCGTTGCGGCTCCATGCGATAAAAAGTGAATCGAGCGCCATGGCGGCTTGCTCGGCGGCGCGCTCGCCTTCGTTCGATATCTCGTCCGCGTCGTTCGATATACGCTGTAGGAGGCGCATCGTCAATGCGGCATCGTAGGACTGCGTTTCGATCCGCGCGCCAATTTGATTCGAGAGCGATGCCGCGATGGCGGAGGCGGCCGCGACACCTTCGCGGTCAGGATTCAACTGGCTGAGCAATTTCGCGACCTGCGCGACCTGGTCATCCAGTTTTGAAGCGGCATCGCTATCTACTTGACGCGCCAATTCGCGGAAGACGGCGTATCGGGAGCCATTCCACGGCGGGTCCCCGGGGCGGCGGCCCGGATAGCCGCGCACCTGCCGCCAGCTCTGCTCGGGCGCTGTCAACGCGTGGTGGCATGCGAAGCATTGCAGCTCGGAATATTCCGGCCAGTTCTTGCCCTTTGCGCGCCACGCAATCCGCTCCATGGACGCACGGAGTTGTACGGCTTGCCCCGTGCCCCAATCGCGGACCCCGGCCCAGGCATCGTTTTCAGCGGGCGTGCCCGGAGCGCTCTCGCGCGGCGTCTTCCAGTGCCGCGGCATCACGGAGGAGAAGGAATCGAGTTCGAAGTACAAATCAGGATGTCCGGCGGCGATCATCTCGTGGTCCACAAATTTTTCCTGCGTGCCCAGGTGGCACGAAAGGCATTTTTCCGTGCGCCGGACCAGGTTTCGCGTGTCGTACATCCCCGCGGCAACGGATTGCTCATGCGTCCAGCCACGCGTGGTGTGAGGCCCGAGCCACGCCGACGCGGGCCCGTGGCAGCTTTCGCAGGTGACGCCTTCATTCAGTTCGAATGTCTTAGCACGGGAGTTGGCAGGCACGTCAAGCGCGTGGCAGGCGAGACACTTCGCCGCCTGCTCCGACTTGCCCACGCCAAGAATCCTGCCGATGCGCTCGCCCACCTGGCCCGTAAGCGCCTCGTAGGCCTTCGCGTGCTTGTCCTTGACGACCCAAATGCTGTACTCATTCTGAAAAATACGGTTATCGGCGCGGGGTTTTACACTGCCGTGGCAACTTGTGGAGCTGCAGGAACCGGGACCTGTGTACTTGCCTGTCTCGGCGGGTAAGCCTGCGGCGTTGGCTGTAAGCGTGGCGGCAAAAAAAATCGCGCCGCACAAAAAGACGGCGCATCGCCGCGGCCGGCGCTTGCCCTCAGGCGCGATTCTCATTCGTTCGCTCGGATGGAGCGTGACCCCTGTCGCGCGAGCCGTGGCGCGGGCCCGCGTCAGAAATTCTTATACTGCCCGTGAGAATCGAAGTCAACGAATCGTAAGAGACCAATTTCCAATTTCCTTGACATGCTGCGGCTAATTATCGTATATACATAAATGCGTTCGCCTGGGATGCCCGAAAAGCCACCAGGAATCTTCGGAAGCACGGCGTCTCTTTCGAGGAAGCGGCCACCGTTTTTGCTGATCCTGATGCCCTCGAGTGGGAAGACCTGGAACACTCCCACCATGAGAATCGATTCAAGAGATTGGGGATTTCCAGTCAGGGTCGGATACTCATCCTGGTTTATTCCTATCGGAGAATGAAAGATGGCAAAGAAACACTTCGTATCATCACCGCGCGCCGTGCGAGCCCGAAAGAGCGCGAAGCCTATGCGAGATGATCGGATCGATTTTTCGGATATTCGGGAATCAACGGATGAAGAGCTAAGACGCGCGCGCCGGGTTGGCCGTCCGAAATCCGGAAACGCGAAACAGCTTATTGCGATCCGCATTTCTCCCCGGCTTCTCGCCCAACTCCGGCGTCTGGCCGCGAAACGCGACAAACCATACCAGACCCTGATCCACGAACTCCTCGAGCGAGCCGCGCGGAAGTCCAAGGTGGCCTGAAACAAGCGAGCTTCGATTGCGAAACCATCTCATCTTTTTCTGTTCAATCGCTCACGATCAGATGATTTTACGCCAGCACATCACCAAGAGTTCCAAGACTGCATCACAAAAGACAGTGCCATCAGGCGGCTGTCTTTATTAAGTACGGCTATGGAAAACTTCCTCCGGGTGAGGATGGACTCGCGAACCGTGGTCTGTTATATGAAATTTGGCCCGCCTGGACGCATGTGCGTGAGGTTCACTTTCTCCGAGGAGCGCTGCCTTGATTTTTGAGGAGCTGAAAAACATCGAAAGGCAGCCCGACGGCGCGCCCGTTGCCGCCGAGGATCTCCTCCAGTTGCCCGTCTTTAAGGACGTATCGCCTCAATTCCTGAAGAAAAACGCGAGCGCGACTGTTTGGCGCCATTTCAAACGCGGCGACATCGTCTGCCGGGAAGGCGAATTCGGCTCGACCGCATTTTACATTCTCGAAGGCACGGCGAGCGTCCAACTGGCAAGCCCCATCGCGCACGTGAAAGCGCAGGGCGGCCCCGGCGGATTTCTCGGGAAGCTGACGAGCAAGCTCACGAGCCGTCTCGCCGCGCGCCAGGAAGACCGCCGCGAAGAAGAAGCAGACCGCAGGTCGATTCCCATCGATGCCCCCGTGGACCTGGCTTACGACCATCCCGTCGCGGAACTTGGTCCCGGCGAACTCTTCGGCGAAATGACCTGCATGAATTATTACCCGCGCTCCGCCACGGTGCGCGCCGAAACCGATTGCACGATGCTCGAGATGCTGCGCAACGTCCTCGACGTCCTGCAAAAGAGCAAGCCATTTCGCGCGCAGCTTGACCTGACCTACCGCCGGCGGGCGCTGGACTCCCACTTGCGGAATGTCCCGATTTTCCGCGGCCTCACGCAGGACTTTATCGACCACCTCCGCGAACGCGTCGAATTGCTGCGCTTCACGCCGGGCCAGGTGATTTGCAAGCAGGGGGAGCCCGCGGATAGTTTTTATCTCGTGCGGCTGGGATTTGTAAAAATTTCGGAAGGGTATCCAGGTGGCGAGCTGGTCCTGGCGTATTTGTCGCGCGGCGATTATTTTGGCGAGATCGGGCTCCTCGGGGGTGGCGGGAGGACCGCGACCTGCACGGCGCTCGATCACGTCGAGCTTGTGCGCATCTCCGCCGAAGATTTTCTCGCCATGGTGGAGAAGTTTCCCGGTGTGCGGCTGGGCCTCGAAAATGTGGCACGTGAACGCCAAGCGGCAAACCAGGAGCGCCTGCGCATGGTGCGCAGCGTTCCGCTTGAGCGTTTTCTCTCGCAGGGATTGATGGAGGCGCAGAGCCTGTTGGTTCTGGACCTCGACAAGTGCACTCGATGTGATGCGTGCGTGACCGCTTGCGCTGATTCGCACGATGGCGTGACGCGCCTCGTTCGCGAAGGGCTCAGGTTTGAGAATTTCCTCGTGGCGACGTCCTGCCGGCAGTGCCGCGACCCACTCTGCATGGTGGGCTGCCCTGTCGGAGCAATTCGCCGGCGCAATTCGCTCGAGGTCATTATTGAGGACTGGTGTGTCGGCTGCGGCCTGTGCGCAAAAAATTGCCCGTACGGGAATATCAATCTGCATTCGTTCGCGGCGCAAGCCGACGATCATGAGCATCCGGGACACAAGAAGGCCGTTGTCCAGAAGAAGGCAACCACTTGTGATCTCTGCACCGAGCAGGCAGAGCCCAGCTGCGTCTACGCATGCCCGCACGATGCCGCCCATCGGGTCGAGCCGCGCGACTTCTTCTCGGAAACATTGGGGCAGCGAGTGGGAAGATCTGAAGGGCGATAGCGCTCTGTGTCCGAAATTCGCCGAGGAAGTTACTCGGTTTCGGAAAGGTTTGTGCGTCGGACCTTTTCACCCTGACAGCGGAAGGGCAGGTCCGACAATACGGGCGAGTGGAAGAAGGGCTTTTAAGCCCTGACGTGTCAGGGACTAAAGCCCGGGGTATTTGATGCCGCAACTGAAGCTCCGACCTACAAAGCGAACGAGGTGGCTGTGCTGGAGCTTCGAGCTCAAGGCGCAAGAATATCCCCTGAAATGACGCGAGACGACTTTGCGGATTGACCACACGCACAAGAATTGGCTGGTTGCATCGCTCCTACTTTTCGGAGCCTCGATGCTGCTCTACGGCATTTATCGCGTCCCGTCTGCAGGGGTACCGATGGGCGGCACCGCGCTGGGCCTGGTGTTCGGCAGCTTTGGGTTTGCGTTCATGATCTTTGCCGCGTTGCTGGGCGCGCGAAAAAAAGTTCCGGTCTGGCGCGTGGGGCGCGCACAGACCTGGATGCGCGGCCATCTCTGGCTTGGGCTGCTGAGTCTGCCGCTCATCGTGTTTCACTCCGGGCTTCGCTACGGGAATGGCTTGACCGCGGTGTTGATGACGCTGCTCATTCTTGTGGTGGCGAGCGGAGTCTTTGGAGCCGCGCTGCAACACTACATGCCACGTGTGATGACACGCGAAGTAGCAATGGAAACCATTTACGAGGAAATCGAGCACGTGCGCGCGCAACTCAGCGAAGAGGCTGAAGAATTGGTAAAGCAGGCAGCGGCCGATACGGCAAAAGCGGCAGCCGCCGGGGTTGCCGGTTCACCGGCAGCTTCCATCGCCGTCCGTGAAGACGAAGCCGCCCCGTTGCGTAACTTTTTCGAGCAAGAACTGAAGCCGTTTCTTGAGAGCCCCGGCGCGCGGGGGCATGCGCTGGCCGACCAGGCGCAGTCACGCAGCGCATTCGCGCAATTGCGGACGCTGGTCCCTCCCGCGTTTCACACGACGCTCGAGGATCTTGAGAGCATTTGCGAGGAGGAGCGTCAATTGTCGCTGCAGGCGCGACTGCACCTGTGGCTGCACGGCTGGCTGCTGCTGCATATTCCTCTTTCGCTCGCGTTGATCTTGCTTGGCGCCGTCCATGCCGTGATGGCGCTGCGATACTGACTAGCATTGGACATCAGCGATGAAAGAAGCGCATCAGAAATGACGGAGACCTATAGGGGCACGGCATGCCGTGCCCCTACGAACCGGATGTGTACCATGCATGTGTGGCTACTCGTAAGCAATCAGGGGTAAGGGCTGACCATGCCGCGAACGCGCACAACCAAGAAGCTGGCGCAACGAATCGACTTGGAGTATTTCAAGCGATCCAGTCCGCTGCGCCGTGGGCGATTTCTGGTCTCGGTGGTTTTCCTGGCCCTCGCGGTGTTGTGGCTTGCGTGGTATGGCATACGAAGCGACCGCCGAGTGTACTCGGCGGGAAGCTTGTCCTCCGCGCACGCCGTGCTGACCAGACAGTGCGCCGCCTGCCACGTCACGCAGGCAGGCTTTTTCAGCGAGAAGGTCACCGATCAGAAATGCCTCTCTTGCCACGACGGATCAATTCATCACGCGACGCAGATGTTCACTCCCGCCTGTGCCTCCTGCCATGCCGATCATCGAGGTTCGATTCGCCTGGCCGCTACCAGCGACGCTTCTTGCACGCAATGCCATGCGAATTTGACCGCGCGCGACAGTTCGGCGAACTTTGTGCGCAACGTCGATAGTTTCGAAGGTGACCATCCAGAATTTGCCGCGCTCCGAACAGGGCGTGGAGATCCGGGAACCATCCAACTGAATCACTACCGTCATCTGCAGCCGAATCTTCTAGGACCAAATGGCGCCCGCGTTCAGATGGTTTGCAACGACTGTCACCGTTCCGCGGCAGATGCAAACCTGGCGTGGCCCTACGGTGATTCGCAGAGCGAGGCCGGCGCTGTAAAAGCCACACGCCTAGATGCCGCAAAATCAAATCTGATGATTTCCACAAAGTCGCGCGCTTACATGGCGCCCGCGACGTACGCGCACGCCTGCGCCGCCTGCCATTCCCTGCAATTTGACAAGCGGCTCGCCGATGCGGTCCCGCACGACTCGCCAGAAGCGATTCACCCATTTATCGTGGCAAAACTTCAGGCTTACATCGCGACGCATCCGGGCGAGTTGCGCGTCCCACGCGATCCGAGCCGCGACCTTCCGGAAAACCCAATTCCCGCGGACTATCGCTTGCTGACGCCGTCACAATGGGTGGTCGAGCGCACTGCAGAGGCGGAACAACTCTTGTGGCGCAAGACGTGCAAGCAGTGCCACACGCTTGTCTTTGCAGATGGCGCGGCGCTGCCGAAAGTCGCGCCATCGAATATCACGGCTCGCTATATGCCGCACGCGAATTTCGATCACTCGCAGCATGGACTTGTTTCTTGCACGAGCTGTCACGCCAACGCAACGACGAGCCAGCAAAGCTCGGACCTGCTGCTGCCGGGCATTGCGACCTGCCGTTCCTGTCACCATTCCGGGGCGGAAGCGGCGGAATCGCGCTGCTTCGAATGCCACACCTACCACGATCCGGCCCAACACAAGCCGGCACACAGCGATATCTCACTGGCGGACTTGGTCAGTCCTAGAATGCCAGCTCCCGACGCACAGTAAATTTCTTTAGAAATACTTAATTAAATGAGAATCGCAAGCGGACTTCGTGGCGTCTCGCCGGCGTTGTTGGGGTTTGTTTGAGGTCCAATGAATCGCCGGCGGGACGCCGGCGCCACCAAAATCCGCGTCCAGCCATAATACCGGTGTTTCCTGATGCGCCCCGATCAATCGCCGTGAGAAATGCTAATGCAGGAGAGGCTTCAAGCCGTTGATCACAGCGCGAACGGAAGAATCGACCGAGGCCATCGGATGCGCCGGGCCCGGAGGCGCGTCCGTGACGGTGTAGAGCTTGCCGTCGCGAAGGTATAACTTTTCGGCTTCCGCGAGGTTGAGCGGGCGCGCGCCACGGCGCCCAAAGACCGCGAGCTGATTTCCACTCTCATCGACGGCCCGGTCGCGGTCGATCCCGCGCGAGATGATGAGTGTAGGACCGGCGGTACGATGCGTTGCAATCAGTTTTGGCGTGGGCCTCGGGCTGAATCCGTAGGATTCGGAGGAATCTTCCGGCGAAACTACCTGGAGGATGCGGAGACCGTTGCGGCCATCGGCCACGTATGCAAAAACACTGGCGTCCACCGCGCCAATTTTCACGTCGTTCACATCGTTCAATTCGCCACCGGCAGTGAACATCTGATCGAGCCGGGGATGTTCAGGCTGTTCGACATTGACCAGCGCGACTCCGTTTTTTCCCGCCGAGACGTAGGCATACGTTCGTGACACGGTGACATTGCGCGCGTCGTCGATGGGCACGACCGCGCCCGGCACGATGCGCGGGTGCGCAAGATCGGTCACGTCGAACACCTTCAGTCCCTGACGGTCCACGATAAAGGCGTAGCGGAACTGGACGGCGACGCCCTGCGGCTCTGTCAGATCGGGCGCACCGATTTCCGCCGTGACGCGCGGCGCCCGCGGATTGCTGATATCCACAACAACGAGCCCGCGGTCGCACAAAATATAAGCGTAGGTTCCCGCGATGGTGATCCGCCGCGCGCCGTTGAGCACGCCGCTGGGATTGAACGTGGCCGCTCGGCTGATGAAATTATTCTTCGGATTTCCATCAAGCAAGGTGCCGACGCCGGGGCTCCTGCCTTTCAGGTCCGGATTGCCAACGACGATCAGCCCTTCGTATTTGTCCGTCACGTAGAGAAAGCCGTACATCAAATGGACTTTCTTTTCTTCGTTCACCGGATTCTGCGTGCGCAGAGGATCGACGGCAAGCGTTGTGGGAGTCGCCACGGCCGTTGCGAATCGCGTCTTCAAGTACAGGCGCTGGCCAAGTGGAGACACGGGAGCGGTGACCATGCGCTCCGAGAAACCTTTGTTATCGATATTGGCCACGTCGAAAACGCTGAAGCCGCCGGATCCAAGCGCCGCGTAGGCGTATTCACCGCGAAGCTGGACGTCGAGAACATTCCCCGAATGGTGATACGCCGTAGTGAGTTCGCGCTTGCGTTCGACGTGCTTGCGGAAATCGTCCGGGTAGGCCATGCGCTGAAGATCGCTGCCAATTACGGCTTCCGGCTCATCATGCTCCGCGGTCACGACTGCCTCGAATCCCTTGTTTCCCGTGGCAACGTAAACATAGCGGCCCATGAAGTTGACGAAGTTCGTGCCCTGCAGGAGAAGCATCGACATCCAGGCGTTGTTGTCGAGCGCCGCGGACACGTGACAGTCCGTGCACGTCTTCGTTTCTCGCGCTCGCACGGTGTGCGGCACGAACGTCGAAAACGCCTGCCCGCTGAAACCTTCCGCGGAGACAGTCTGCTGGGTGTTGTACAGCCACTCGCGATTCGCGTTTTGCGAACTCACCAGAATCGCGCAAGAAGATCGCGCGGGCGCGATGCGGTGGCCGGTGACCGTGCCGTCGACCGCGAGCATGTAACCGTCGTCGCGAAGCACCTGAAAGTTGTATGAGGTCGAGTTGCGCGTCGTGAGCCCTTCGTTGTGCAGCATTGGCTGCTTCTGATTCGCGGTCATCGAGAGGTGGCAGCCAAAGCAGTTGGGCGCCCAGGACGTGTGGCACGAGTAGCAGGTCATGCGGCTGTTCGCGTGCGCGAGTTGGGACTCGTCCTTCGGCACGTCGCCCCACGTCACGCCGTCGGTCCGCAATGTTTTCGCCACACGCGATTTCTCGTTGTAATGCGGATTGTTCGGCGTAATCGAGTCGAGCGTCTGTACGACTTCCCATTCGAGACGCGGGTCCATCATCGAGCGCTGGATGAGCTTGCCGTCACGCCATTCGAACCGCCGCCCGCCCGAAGGTGTGCGCAGAGCCTCGAGATGCGTTCCGCCCGCGGGAGCCGCCGGTCCGGAGGTTACTAGCGTCGCGCGCTGCGAAATTGTCCCGTGGCAGTCGACGCAATCGAGCTCAATGCCAGCACGAGGCTCGCTATACAATTTTCCTCCGCCATGACTGTCCTGCTCGAAGTGACAATCGACGCATTGCATTCCCTTTTGCAGGTGGACGTCCTCGAGATGCACGGCTTTGTCGAATTTCTTCGGATCATCGGGCGGAACCGTGCTTCCCTTCTCGTCGAGCAAATGTCCCTGGCGGTCTCGCGCGAACACGGCGCGGAACAGCCAGCCATGACTGTGAAAATCAGCGAATTGCGTTGTTTTCAATTTCTGATTGAACTCCGCACTGCCGGTCTCGGCAAGGAATTTCAGGTCCGACCAGAGTCCGCGCGCCGCCGCGGCCTCGGGATTGCGCTGCGAGACCTGGAATTTTTCTTCCTCCGTGGGGTTCCGCTGTTGTTTCGGATACATCGCGTCGCCGTCGGATTCGTTGTCCCACCAGGTGTAGCCAAAGTACGTCGCGACCATGTTCGTGCCCGGATGAATGTGGCACACCATACACTGGCTCGACGGGATCGAGCGCGTAAACTCGTGGCGGATCGGATGGCCCGGCTCGTCATGCGGAATCGTTGGGTCTCTCGAAGCGCTGAAGCCGCGGTTGCCGAACGTCGCATACTGCGCGGAATGCTTCACTGAGCGATCGTTTGCGTAAACCACGTGGCACGCCGTGCATCCGCTGGCGCGATAATCGCCGGGCTGGTCGTTCGTTCCGGGCATCGAAAGGAGCGGGTCGAGCAAGCGCGTCTTCTGCAAGCCAAGGAACACAGGATCCGTGCGAAGCTGCGTGCCGAATCCGCGCATGCCGAGCTTGTCGTCGGGTTTGCCCGCATCGTCAGCCCGGACGGGCTCTCCGACTTCGCCCTTCGGTCCGCCGCCGCGTTCGAACACACGCAGGACGTTGCCTGGCTGCGAAATTTCCCAGCGTTCGAGCGGAGTGATCTCCGGCAAGATGCCCTTCCTCCGCGTTTCTTCCGGAGTCGGCGTGGGAATCGTTCGAACGGTTTGCGGTGTGCCGTCGCGAGCATAACTTTCGCCGAACCGCGTATCCTTGTGAGGATACCCGCCGTTGTTGTAGAGGGCTGCGCCCCAAAGCAGTCCTCCAGTCGTCATCATGCTCGTTGAAACATTGCGCACTTCCGAAGTGTGGCAGCCCGCGCTGCCGCACGTCTCTGCCGCGATTCGCAAATCGCCGGGATTGACGAAGCGGACGTACTCGGGGCTTTCCTTCAGCCATTGCGTGTACGCGCGTTCGGGATTCGCCGAGCGGTTTGCCAGGCGGGGATCACGAGGCTGCGGGTGCGCCTGCCGCTTCGCTTGATCGTACTCGGGCGAATCAGCCTTGACGCTCGCCGCGATGCGGACATCGGCGTTTCCTCCGTGGCAATCCGTGCAGCCCAGAAGCACTGTGCCGGTCGCGTGCATGGTCGGCTCGTCGGTTTGTGTGTGGCAGGAAATGCAGCCGGCACTCTTGCGATCGGCTTCGGCCTGCGTCTGCCCCATGAGGCTCGGACCTGCATTCTGATCAGCGGCTCGCAATGACGCGACGGGCATTCGCGCGGCTGCAGTAACGAGTAACAGGCTCGCCGCCAGCGCGCCCAAAGGAAACGAGTGCGGCAAGCGGGCTGGCAGGGGATTATTTTTCATCCAGAGCATCGACGGGCGTTTCATCCAACCCTCATTTACAAACGGCTGCGCGCATCGGCGTGCATAGTCCTTCAAAATTGAAACCGCACGTTCGCGAAAAGCGAGAACTGCGTTTTACCCGAATAAATATCGCGAAATCCCTGCCCCGGCGAGAGCGCTGACGCGCCCCCTATAATCACAATATTTTCCGAAAGCGGAGGCCGGTACTCGAATCCCAGGCTGGTATCCACGCCAATCGTGTTGTGGATGGGCGATTCGAAGAGCAAGAGCTCGATGGGCGCCGTCCGCTCGAATCTCAAGTAATTCACGTTCACCAGGCTCTTCAACTTCGGCGTCAGATCGAAATCCGCGCGCGCATTCAGAATAAGAATTCCGGGATTTACGAAATTTGCCTGGCCTTCTTCTTTGTTGGTGCGCAAGCTGGGCAGCAGGCTATTGGGAGAAGTGAGTGCGACTCCGGTGCCGGTCAGCCGAATGCCTTCGCGGTTCCAGAAACTGAAAATTCCCCCCGCAAACACGGTATCGTCCACGATGGAGTCGAATCCCGTGGCGCGCGAGTCGCGCGGCCTTCCATCGCCCGAAGCGAAAAACACCGAAACTTTGTAGCGGGACCAGTCCTTGTCGAGTGACACTTCCGCGGCGGCCATCTGCGCGTTGATGGTCACTGACCGCCCCGCGATAGGGTTCAAGTCCGAAATGCCCGTTGCCGGTCCATCCAAGATACGCTGCGCGGACATTATGCGCCCGGAAAATGCCGACAGGCGCGGGCCGCGCCAGAAATCCGTTGTCGTCGTAGTGAATTCCGGCGTCGTCCTTATTGTAGTGAATGCTGAACTGCGCTGTGTAGCCAGGCTTGAGGAAATCCTGCATGTACAAATTCGCGACGATCACCTGCTGGTGCCGTGGCTGGAATGTGTTGAATCCGCTGTTCGTATTTTTTTCGAGGAGGTTGAAATACGCGAGGTTGTATTCCCAGCGGTTTGAGTGCAGGTTTCCAAACAGGCGCACGCCCGGCTGCTCGTCGACAATCCGCGGAAGTCGCTCGAAAACCCCTGAATTCCCGCGCGCACGGAAAGGAAATCGTAATTCGGACTCAGGTCGCGAATCTTGTACTCGACAAACGCTTCCTGCAGGCCCGCGTGGGAATCCAGGCGCGTCGTGCCGTCGCGCACGTCAACGTTCACGATCCCGAGTTCACGCGCATTCAAGTAATTCACATTGACGGCGGGTGTTACTCGAATCCGCCAATCGACCGGCCGGAACGACGTGTCGCCGTGAAAAAGGTCGAAGGAAAATCGGAACGTTTCGCTCAGTGCGAACTGTTCGCCTTGGCCGAAAAAATCGCTGCTGCCAGGACGCGCGGAGCTGACGTTGCTCGTCACCGGCACGCGGCGCTCATCCGCAAGCGTTTCGGCGGTCGCCGTGATATTCAGAAACGTTTGCCGGCCGAAAACGGGTTCGTCGCCTTTCAGCCGATTGCGATTGAACGGGTCCCACCAGTGGCTCTTGCGGACAAATGGGTATTCGCCGCCTCGCCCGTAACGATTCCACTCGGGCATCGCAATGTTCCAGCGATCCGGCATTTCCAGAAATACCTGTTGCGCTGGTGGAAGCAATTCCGGTACGGCGAGTTCCTGCCCCGGTTCGGCATCCGGCCTACGGCGCAATTCGCGATAGGATGAGGCGCCCGTCACTGCTTCGACAGCGAGTGCCAGAGGACCCAGCTCTGGCATACGCGGTAGGCGCGAAGCGGGCGCCGCTGCCGTCGACGATGACGCGAGTGTCACCTCGATTGTCACAACGTCACCCGCATTCAGACGAACATCGTCGCGCGTGAGATTCTCGAACCCAGCGCTTTGTATGAGCAGCAAATACGATCCCGGTGCGAGGTCCAGCAAGCGGAACACCCCGTCGGAATCCGCGGGGATCGTCCGCGTCACTCCCGTGGCGCGATTGGTCAGGGCAATCCTCGCGCCGACGACCCCACGCGAGGTGCTATCGCGGATGATCCCCTGCAACGCCGCTGTCTTTCGCGATTCCTGCCGGGGAATTCTTTGCTCGTCTTGCGCTGGCGCCGCGGGCGGCGGGAACGCCGGCGATAGGCTTGCAGCGCTTTGATTTGGAATTCGCGCCGAGACACGCAAATAGGGGAAGCCGGCCGCGCGGCGCGAACGTGGGTGGTGTGCGCTACCGCGCGTGTGAGTGCGTCTCACCGCAATCGCCGCATGCTGGTGCCGCGCGGGACCGCGCCGTACCGATGCTGTCGCCGGAGCAGCACTGTCGATCAACAACCACGCCAGCAAGAAGCCAAGGAATGCCCGTCGGATTGTTTCGGATGCTTTGTGCATCCAGCTTATCTCGGTTTCCCTTCTCGCGATTGGTACTGCGCCATTCGCGGACTAGCTAACAACAATCCGCTTTGCGCGGCAAGGATTTTTGGACAGGCATGCCGCGTGTTTGAAACTCACGGCGCGCGCCCGCAAACACACTTCAAACTCTGGTGGTGGGTCACTCTACTTGGTAGGACAGACACTCTTGTCTGTCCGGTACGATTGCCCCACCACACAGGTGGACAGGCAAGAGTGCCTGTCCCACTAAAACCATGGCGGCAAGCGAAGTGACCCACGATCCAATTTCTGGTGGGCTTGAAGTCGCCGACGCCCGCCCAGCAAGATGGCGGGCTTTGGCGACGGCGCGTAGAGCCCACACGCTTTTGATTTTCACAATTCCAGGCGGCCCGGGAACCGCTATGATGCCTTCCCGAGGTTCACTCATGTCCATTGAGCACCGCGTTTCCGTCCTGGCATTCGACGTGTACGGAACCCTGATCGATCCGTTTCGCATGGAGGATCACCTGCGAGCGATTTTTGGCGAGCGGGCAAAAGAAGCGACGGAACTGTGGCGAAGCAAACAGCTCGAGTATTCGTTCCGGCGCGCGCTGATGAAGAAATATGAGAATTTCGACGTCTGCACCGCGCAGGCGTTGCGATTTGTGTCCAGGCAATTGGACGTTTCACTTGAGGAGGAAACCCTGCGGAATTTGCTGGATCAGTATCTGCGATTGCCGGCATATCCGGACGTTCCGGAAGCGCTGGAGCAACTCGAAGCGCGTGGCTTCAAGATTGTGGCGTGCTCGAATGGAACCGGGGATGCAGTGCGCGGATTACTTGAGCGTGCTGGAGTCCTCGCGCGGTTCAGTGGAATTGTCAGCGTGGACCCGATCCGCACGTTCAAGCCCGACCCGGCGGTTTACGAATATCTGGCGGCCCAGGTGCACGCGGAGAAAGAGATGGTCTGCCTGATTTCAAGCAATCCATTTGACGTAATCGGCGCGAAGGCCTGCGGCTTGCGGACTGTTTGGGTGCAGCGCGATCCCAAGAAAGTGTTCGATCCATGGGAATTTGAACCCGATCTCATTGTCGCTGGCCTCGAACAACTGTCCGGCAAATTGAATTTCAAGTAGGGTTTCCCGCAAAGCCCTATCCCGGTCCTATATTTTGGCGGGCTTCTAAAATCTGCGTGCGAACCGCGTTTGGGCATATGTGGCGCCCGCCTTTAGGCGGGCACGTGCTTGAATCTAAAGTGTCAGCCTAAAGGCCGACGCTACAAAAGCGTCCGCACCCGTGATGATTGTCGCACAAACCATTCGTGTGCCTTGAGTGCCGCCATGCGATGTGATACCAAAGCGGTGACCTCTCATGGCCCCACTCGATATCTGGCACAATAAGCAAAAATCATTGCGCGGAATTTTCTTCGCATGTGTATTCGCGCTGTACGCATGGACGACGGGCTGCGGTGGCGCAGTCGGCGGTTTAACATCGGTGACTCCGCCCTCGCCTACGCCGAATCTCACCGCCGCCGACGTGACAACGCTCATCCAGGCTGCCGCGCAGGCCGCCGATCCCAACACGATGGCCATCGCCGTGGTGGATCGTGCCGGGAACATCCTCGCGGTGTATCGCAAGCCTGCCGCCCCAACGCTCGCGATGGGAAATTTCGGCGTGCAGGTGGACACCAACGAACTCGCGGTATCGCTCGCGCGCACGGCGGCTTTCTTCAGCAACGATCAGGCGCCGCTTTCTTCGCGGACCGTTCGCTTCATCAGCGGGATTCATTTCCCGCCGGGAATCTCCGGCGCGTCCAATGCCGCGCTCTACGGCATCGAGAACACGAACCGCGGATGCACGCTCACGACAAATTTTATCGCCGGGCAAGCTGTGCCGCCGGCGCGTTCGATCAGCGGCGAAACGACGGGCCTCGGCATCACGACGGGCAAAGCGGACCTGAACGATAGCGACCCGAACGCGGTCAATCCGGGAGGCGCGCCGTTGTTCCGAAACGGCAGCGTGGTGGGCGGTATCGGCGTTGCGGGAGTCGCGGGCGATGTCGCGGAGTTTTCGGCGTACGCCGCCGCAACATCGAACGGATTCGGACCGGCGCCCGCCGCACCAGGCGTTGTTATTATTGGCGGAGTTGCGTTGCCGTTTGTGAACCAGACGTCCCGCCCGGCAAGTGTTGGCGCAGGCAGCTTCACGGGGAGCTTTGTTGTGGGTCCTGTAGCGAGTCCTGGGCCGCCGCCGGAGCACATGCTCGTCATGCCGACGGCAGGACCGCGCGGCGGGCTTACCGCTGCCGACGTTGCGCAAATCATTAACAACGCGATCGCGACTGCGAACACGACGCGCGCCGTGATTCGGCTGCCGATCGGTTCGAGTGCGCGCATGGCCATCGCCGTCGCCGATCTCGACGGCACGATCATTGGCCTCTACCGCATGGCGGATGGAACCGTGTTCAGTATCGACGTGGCCGCATCTAAAGCGCGAAACATGGTCTACTTCAACAGCGGCGCACGGACGCCTGCGGATCTGACAGAAGTCCCTCTGGGCATGGCCGTCACCAACCGCACCATCGGTTTCGGCGCACAGCCGCTCTACCCGCCGGGAATCGACGGCACCACGGCAGGGCCATTTTTCAATCTCTACCAACAGGACGTCGCCAATCCTTGCACGCAAGGATTTCAGGGCGCAGGGCCGAACCAGAGCGGCATCGTGTTTTTCCCTGGCTCAGTGCCGCTGTATCGTAGCGGCATGCTGGTTGGTGGGCTTGGCATCAGCGGCGACGGCGTCGATCAGGATGATTACGTAGCCGCAGGCGGAGCGGCTGGCTTCGATGCGCCGGCAGCGATTCGCGCCGATCAGGTGTTCGTGCGCGGCGTCCGGCTGCCCTATTTGAAATTCCCGCAGAATCCGACGAATTAGCCCCAATACTGTTCACTTAAGGCTTCGAAGGGGGGAGTCGGAAAGAAATTCGGCGAGAGTATGGGCCATTTTTCGTTCCTCCTTCCACAGAAAATATCAAGGACACCCATTTAAGTGAACAGTATTGGAATTAGCCCGGATTTCTCACCAGTGCGGGATGGATCGACGCCGCGATGTATGTTTGCTTTGTCGAATTGCGCTGCTGCGTATGGAGGTCTTGAGTAGCACAGCCTGTGTGCTGTTCTGCGCCTACGAAAATCAAAACCACACAGGCTGAAGCCTGTGCTACTGCACCGCGCCGGACGCGCTTTGGACCTGCTTGCGACAAAGCCGGCTGGGAACTTTCACAGAGTTCTTGTGAGAAATGCGCATTATTGATTGCTGCATAAATAATGCAATGAATTAGCGCAAAAAAGAAGGCAGCTCAGACTGCAGGATGCAGCCGCGTAGTTTCTGGGGCGAGGCTTTGATCCTTTCGACCGAACCGAGAATGTCTTCCATCAACTCGTCGACATTCTTAGGGCAGCTGTTGGCAAGGTCCCGTTTGGCCAGAGACCACACTCCTTCATCGGGGTTGAGTTGCGGGGCGTAGGAGGGAAAATATTCGATCGCC
>WNFF01000486.1_pt1 | contig 29624 bp, 25 predicted proteins | sample 5400441 | NCBI WGS metagenome assembly WNFF01 (sample SAMN13153345, study PRJNA577476) | soil metagenome | isolation source: 120 cm saprolite under Douglas fir tree site 2 hole 3 replicate 1 | place: USA:California | collected 2015-04-18
GGAGAAATCACGTTGAACAAGCTCTTCGCGCCCTTCGCTTCCATCTCCTGGGCCAGCTCGGCTTCTACCCTGCGCGAGACCACGCTCTGGTATTTGGTCCGCGCAACCTCGTAGTCGCGCTGCATCACCCCAAGATCGTTCGCCCAGCGCGGAGTCCTCTCCAGGCGCGCCTGGTAGAGCTCCACGTTCTTCTGCAGCCTGCCGATGTCGCCCTCGATCCGCGCCACCGTCGCGGCGGATCGCGCCCGCTCTTGCTTTTCGGCAACCAGGCGCCCTTCGGCCTCTTCGCGCTGCTGCTTGAGCACCTGGCTTTGCCGCGCCAACCTCGCCGTCTCCGGGTGATCCTCCGTCCAGCTCGCCCGAGCCTCAACGAGCTGGCGGCCGACCGTGTTCTCCGACGCGAGGAGGCGGCCGGCTTCGGTGTCGATGGAATGATGGGCACGCGCCAGCTCCGAGCGCCGCCCCTCCGCCGCCGTCAGCTCATCGGACTTGGCGCGAAGCTCGCCCGCGAGCCGTTCCATCCCGCGCATGTTCATTTCCATCTGTTCGGGAAGCTCGCCCAGATGCTCGACTTTGAACTGGGCGATTCTTCGCTCCCAATCGGTCACGCTCTGCTTGAGAGTTCCCATCTGGTCGGAGAAAAGCTGGGTTGCGCGAGCGGCCTGGCCCTGCCGCAGCTGCACCTCCTGCTCGGCATAGATCTCCGGAAGTCGATTCGCGACTTTCGCCGCGGTCTGCGGATCGCTGGCCCCGAAGGTCATCTCGAACGCGTTGTCGCCCTCGACCTTGACCTCCAGATCCGCTCTCATCCTCTCCACCGCGGCGTCGATGCCGTTCTTGGAAACGACCTCCGGGTAGAGATTGAGCTCCTCAATCGCCTTCTGGAGGACGGGCCGACCCATCAATTGCTGGCGAACGGTCTTCAGATGTTGATCCACAGGGTCATCGACGGTGTTTTGGATGAGCTCCCTCGAGGGACGGGCCGGTTCTACCCGCACCACCACCGTGGACTTGTACACCGCCGGGATCGTCACTACGAACGCCGCGCCCAGCGCGAAGAGCACCACGGTCATGGTGGCAACCAACCCTTTGCGTCTCCACAGGGCAGCCACGACTTGATCTGCTGTCATCCCTTGTTCCATCGTTCATCCTCCTCGTTTACAAAGCGGTGTAGACAAGGCGAAGGGCGACCACGTTACGGCTCAGCTCGCCTCCGCCACCTGTTGTTGCCAATTGGGACAATCTCGTGAAGGCTCCGGTCAACGAAAACTCGCGCATCACCTGCCATTCCAACCCGGCAGTCACCCAGTAACCCTTCGCGATCTGGCTCGAGGACCACGAATCCAGAGCGACGTGGGCGGCTGGCCCATTTCGATACAGGCTGACTCCTCCGACGATGCTGAAGTCGCGGAAGAGCTTCTGGCCGCCATAGAGCGACACGTATTCAGTCCACACACCAGAGGTAAAACCCGACGCGCCGGCGAGCTCGTGAGCCAAGAGCAGCCCGATCCGCGATCCCTTCGCATCCCGGGTGAGATCGAAAATGAACCTGGGCAGCCAGCCGGTCCGCGATCTATCAAACGGATCGCTTTCCAGCTTCTGGTAGAAGGTCGGACCCAGCTTGACCGTCATCTTCATGTCCGGCGAGATCTGGTAGCGGTACGTCGCCGCGATGCTGTTCGCATCCGAAGATTGCGTGCCGAAGGTTAAGTACTGGAAACGGTATTCCACCCCGATGTCGGTGCGGCGAGTAAGTCGGTACCAGAGCTCGGCGAACGGGGTGTGCGCGTACCCCGGAGGCTTATAAAAGGCTGGATCGGGGTCGTAGATCTTCACTCCCTCGAATCGGTAGCCCACCCGCAGAGTGGTTCGCCGGGTAAGGCGTTCCGATCCGGCGAGTTCCCCGGATCCGTAGAGAATGGGCGATAACGTTCGCGCCAGCCCGCCCCGGGGAAGGGAGGTCGGGTCCGAAACGCGCCAGACCTCGAGCTTGCTGTCCAGGGCAAAGCGGTGAGACAGCTCGTCCCTGAAATCGATCATCGCCCGGTGGTCGAGACCGGTGGAGCCGTCCGCGCTGTGAATATAGAGATCGGCCGCATAGAAGGAGTGCGCATTGAAGGTGCGCTCCTTGACGTCCAGGCCGATGATCGGAGACACCTTGGTGACCATCTGCCCGCCGTTGCCCTGCGGGTTGGTCAGCAGCAGGCGATCGTCGTCGTAGCGCTCTTCGACGGCGAGCTTCAGGGTCGGAACAATCTCCGCCCCGGCCTTCGCCGCCCATACCATCAGGCCAACGAAGATCAGTCTTCCCGAGAGGGTGGACACCGCCACCTGCCTTCCTTTCACTTGATGGACCAAATCCTAGAGAAGAGTCGTTAAGGGACCACCACCGTGTCGCCCGGTCTGAGGAGCAGCTCGTGGCGCTTGGAGTTCTCCGCGACCATGTCGCTGTAGCGGACGGGTATCTCTCCACCGTCCTGGCCCTGTCGAATCACCACGATTCGGTCCTTGCTGGCAAAGTCGGAAAATCCTCCGGCGAGCGCGATGGCCTGAATCAACGAGACCTGTCCTCGCAGCGGGAAAGCTCCCGGATGCGTGACTTCACCGGTGACGAAGATGCGGGCGGAATTCACCTCGCGAACCATCACCGTGACCTTGGGGGATTGGATATAAGGAGCGAGCCGGGCCTTCAGCTCCTCGGACAGCTCAAGCGCGGTCTTCCCCTCGGCTTTGATTTCCCCTGCCATGGGCAGCGAAATGAAGCCGTCTGGTCGCACAGGAAGCGTGCGGGAGAGATCGGGGTCGCGCCACACCGCTATGTCGAGGACGTCTTCCCGACCAATCCTGAACGGCTCATCGACGTTGCTGACGGGTAGTGTCTTCGCCCGGTTCGTGCAGCCCGCAAGACAGGCGAAGGCGATCACCACACCTACTCCGATCCGATTTGCCATCATCGAGCCCACTCTCCTTTGTTCGCGGATTCCCAATTTCGGGAGGGGTGCCGTAGCACCCCTTGTGCCACCTGGCGGCCCCCCTGATTGCCCGAAATTCACATGTTTCAACGGAACCGTTCCGGCCAACACGATCGAGCACAGAAAAAAATGCCGACTCAGCAAGCTTCCTGCCGCGCCGATGACACTTGAATGACCCACTGAATGGCATCCGCTGCCACCGACGCGAAAAACTTTGCCCATCGGAGCCACTTCCATTCGTCACTGGAAATGATTAGGGCGCCATTCGCAAAACTTTGGTGGGCGCGAAGCCGGCCGGTGAACCCAGAAGCTCAAAGGCCAACGCAGAAGCTCAAAGGCCATTGAAGCCCGGACCACCGCTCCTTAGCTTGTGTCTGTTTGCTAAGGGCCATTTGAACAGGGTGATGCATGAGCAAAGCAGCGGGCGCGGTGGCGGTGGTCTTCGCATTGGGCGGCGGGGTAATGACGGCTTTGTCGAATGTGCTCGGAGCCAACGCTGAAACGGTGACGCTCGCCTTGATCGGGCTGGCGCTCTTTGGAACCGGACAGATGATCGGGACCAAGACCGTGTCTGCTCCGACCCCGGCCCCCGAGACAGTGCTGTCCAAAGCGAACTAGCGCCGGGGAGCCTCGTCCGGTTTGGACGAGCGCGCTCACTCAGATCGAGCTAGACCCGACTCCCATTTCGCGCGCCATTTACCCTGCGAGTCGGAAGCACGGGGATTCCGCGTTTCCGCGCGCTCAGAGCGCCTGAAGACCGCCGCGAACCTTGACCGCATGAAGGTGCGCGAGCTAAGGCCTGCGCTCCACCCGTCGAGGTCACTTGCTTAGACGACGCGACGCACTTCGCCCTAGGAGGGGTACCGTGAACCTGAGATTGAAGGCACTGTTTGTAAGCGGCGCGCTGTTTGCTCTTGCGGCTCCGATGGCTGGCGCGCAATCGACCGATGGAAATGGAATCACCTATATCCTGCCCGACTTCCGGCCCTGGTGGTCCGGCTCCAGTGTCGGGGACATCCGCTTCGACGTCGGCCGGTCCAATGATCGCCTGGTCGATTGTGACGACTGGACGAGCGTCGGCCCCGTCCCCACCGGAATGGCGGTGCTCAGCTTCACGCTCAGCTCTCCAAACTTCGGCGCCGGCGACCTGCGCCTACGACGTCAGCCGATGCCCGACGGCAGCATCGAGATGTACCAGACGGTTTGGTCGGTGGACGTGGACGGTGTCTGCACCGCCGTCGAGACCGACGTTCCGGTTGCGGTGATTCCCCCGGGCCCACTCCAGGCCGGCCGCTGGCTGCCGCTCGCGAAATTCGCCCTCTACACCGTCGCCGAGGATGGCAGCATCGGCGACCGCGTTGCTTGCCAGATGAAGCGCTGGTGCTGCCTGGGCAGCTCGCCTACCTGCGCGACCCGAAGCGGCTGCCCCCAGCTGCCCCAGAGGAGCGACAACCTCGAGGCCGGCGCCCGGGATCAGTACCCGTTCCACTGGACGGACCAGTTCCTTCCGGTCGAAGGGATTCCCAGCGGCACCTACTGGTTCGAGGACGAGATCAATCCCGGCGGGATCATGTTGGAAAGCGACTACACCAACAACAGCATGTTCTTCATGATCAACATCGACCAGGAGTCTCGCACCGTTCAGATCGTGCAAGAACCTGACGGGTCGTTCGCAACCTGCCCCGCAACGTAGACAGTGAGTCGGTTTGCCCAATTCCTGGCGGCGATGGTCGTCGTTCTCGCCGCCGGGCACGCCGGTGCGGCGACGGTCGTTTTCCGCCTCGAAGGCCCGGAGGTTGGGGCCCTGTTCGGAACGGCGGTCGTCGGCATCGGCGACGTTGACGGCGACGGTGTGCCCGACGTTGCCGTTGGCGCGCCGCAAACCTTGGGACCCGGCGGCGGGTACTTGGATGGTCGGGTATTCGTCTATTCGGGCGCGACGAGCAACTTGCTCTATGAGCTCAATCCGCTGCGGCATCGCGGCTTTTTCGGCGCCAGGCTCGCTTCCGTGGGAGATCTCGATGGCGACGGCGTTCCCGATCTGATCGTCGGCGCGCCGGCGACGTCGTCCGACGACTTCTACGGCGTCGGCAGCGCCCTCGTCTTCTCCGGCGCCACGGGCGAGCTGCTCTTCGCCTTCCTCGGCGAAGAAGGTGGCACCTACATGGGATCGGCGGTCGCCAGCGTCGGCGATCTCGATGGCGATGGGATCCCTGAGATTGCGATGGGCACGCCCTATGGCAGCGGAAGCGGACCCTACGGCGGCGGGGTGGTTGCGGTCCGCTCCGGATCAGACGGGACGCTGCTTGACGAGCTCGATGGCAGCGCGTCCGGGGACTATCTCGGCCGGGCGATTGCCGGCATGGGCGATCTGGATGGAGATGGTGTCCCGGATCTGCTCCTCGGCGCGCCCAACGCAAGCCCTGGGGGCAGAGCGGAAGCGGGCCTCGTCCAGGTGCGCTCCGGAGCGACCGGGGAGATCCTGCGTCAGCTCAATGGGGCGGAAGCGAGCGCGTACTTCGGCCAGGCGGTCGCCAACGTGGGAGATCTCGATGGGGACGGCGTGGATGACTTTGCCGTCGCCGCCCCGAGCGCGAGCCCTTCCGGGATGCAGGATGCGGGAAGCGTCTTTGTGTATTCAGGCGCGAGCGGGCAGCTGCTCTATCGCTGGGATGGCCCGGAGAGTTTCGGCGCATTCGGCTCGGCAGTCGCCGGTGGCGGCGACGTCGACGGCGATGGCGTGCCCGACGTGATCGTCGGCGCTCCGGGCTCGAGCCCCGGGGGAGTATCGGTGGCGGGCAGCGCGTTCGTTTTTTCCGGCGCCACCGGCGAGCTGCTCTTGCGCTGGGATGGAATGGAGCGCGAGGGAACGCTCGGACAATCGGTTGCGATTCTCGGAGACTTGACCGGGGATGGGCGGGCGGAAGTGGCAATCGGTGCCCCCACCCAGAGCCCCGGTGGCCGCAGCGGCGCCGGCGCGGCGGTGGTCCTCAGCTACTACTGAGAGGGTTCCGCCAGGCATAGGATCCGTTCGGCGATTTCGCTCGGCTCGACACCATCGCCCGAAGTTGATGCCAACAAATCGCGACGTGTCTCGTGTCCCGTGCGTTGCAAAAAAACTACGGTTTTGCGTAACTTTCTTCACAGTCAGCCGGAGATGGATTCACCCGAACCCCGAGGCAGCCAGAGCGAAGCGATTCGCGTGGCCCGGCAGATTCGCTCGGCAGATGCGCTCGCTCTGGGATATGGATCGCTCCAAATGCCGAAGCCTTCCTACTGGCTGATCAAGAGCGAGCCTGCCGCGTATGCCTACTCGCAGCTCGAGCGAGACGGAAAAACCTCATGGACCGGCGTGAGGAACTTCGAGGCGCGAAACAACCTTCGCTCGATGCACGCGGGAGACCTCGCGCTTTACTACCACTCGGGCGAGGGCAAGGAGATCGTCGGCGTGGCGCGCATCATCTCAGAGCCAGCGGCGGATCCCACCGCACCAGACGAGGATTGGGCCTCGGTGGATGTCGCGCCCGTCGCCAGCCTGCGCAGCCCGGTCACTCTCGCGCAGATCAAGGCCACGAAGGAGCTCTCCGACTTCTCGCTGATCAAGCGGTCGCGACTTTCGGTCGTGCCCGTGGAGCCGGAGCAGTTCCGATTGATTCTCAAGCTCGGCAAGACCTCAAAACTCGGCTGAGGTGCGCGGGTCGATGAGCCCGCTTTCCTTGATCTTGTAGAGTAGGGCCTTGTAGCTGATTCGCAATTTGGTCGCCGCCTTGCGCTTGTTCCACGCCGTCCTCTGCAGCATGGCGAGGATCGCCTCGCGCTCGGCCAGCATCGCCGCCCGCTTCCCGATCTCCTTGAGAGACATTTCTGATTCCGGAACGCTCGATGCCGGAGGTGGGGGCTGGGGCATGTTGAAGGGGCTGGACGCGTTCAGAGGCAAACGGTTTTTCCCCGATCCCTCCCCATTGCCGACCGAGGGCGTGCCCCGCCCGTTTGAATTATACCGGCCATTCGACTTGAGCTCGTCGAGCACGAGAATCGGATCTCCGAGGACAACCAACCGCCGAACCATGTTCTCGAGCTCGCGAACATTTCCCGGCCAGTCATACTCGGTGAAGGCCTTGAGCACTTCCGCGGGAAGCTCGACCAATATATTCTTGTATCGGCGGCCGTAATACTTGAGGAAGTAATCGACCAGCGGAACGATGTCTTCCTTACGCTCCCGCAGGGGCGACAGCCGGATCGAGACGACGTTGAGCCGGTAGTAGAGATCTTCGCGGAAGTTTCCCGCCTCGATCTCGTGGTCCAACTCGCGGTTGGTGGCGACCACCACCCGAGCGTCGACCTTGACGCTCTTCTTGCCCCCCACCCGGAAAAACTCCTCGTCCTGCAATACTTGAAGCAGCTTGGCCTGGAGGCGGATCGCCATGTCCCCGATCTCGTCGAGGAAGATGGTTCCCTGATCGGCAAGCTCGAATTTCCCCGGCTTCTCCGCGGTGGCTCCGGTGAAAGCTCCCCGCTCATGACCGAAGAGCTCGCTCTCCAAAAGCTCCGACGGGAGGGCGGCGCAGTTGACCTTGATGAACGGTCGCGGCCGGCGGCGGCTGCGCTGGTGGATTTCCCGGGCGATCACCTCCTTGCCGGTTCCCGACTCACCCAGGATCAGCACCGGCACGTCGGTATCCGCGAGTCGATCGGCAAGGGCCTTGGCGCGACTCATCGACGCGGAAATAGAGATGAGCTGCCGCGCATCGACCCTTTCGTCCGGAGGAGGTTGCAGAAGCGAAGGAATCGGCTTGGCGTCGGGAACCGGGGAGGCGTCCGAGCTCTGGGGCAGTGAAAGGGGCTTGCCCAGGGCGCGGGCCAGGGATTGTTCCAGCTCGGAGCTGCTGAACGGCTTGGAGAGGTAATCGGTGGCGCCCAGCTTCATCGCCCGCATCGCATCGTCCGCGCTGGCAAGAGCGGAGAGCACGATCACCGGCGAGGCGCCATTGGCGGCCCGATACCTCCTGAGCACCTCCAACCCGGTCATCTCGGGCATCATCACGTCCAGGAGCACGGCATCGAAGGAGTTGCCCGCGAGCATCTCCAGCGCCTGGCTGCCAGACTCCGCGGTGCGCACCTGATAGCCGGCACTTCCGAGCAACTCCGCGACATAGGTCCGGACCGACGCTTCGTCGTCCACCACCAACACCGCTATCGAATCCATTCCGGATCCTCTTTCTTCACGCGTTCAGCGCAAGGTGGAAGCGCTCAGGCGGTGAGCTCTGATCGGCTTCTCCCCCGCGTCTCCCTCCAACGCCGCAGGTCCTCGCAAGCGGTCGCCAGCATCAACTTGGCCGTCCCGACCACCTCAGGAAATGAAGCCGCGCCCAACAACACGGGCGTCTTCATCCAGCGCCCGCGGAATTCAAACGGCGAGCGCTGAAAGCCGATCTTGAGTCGAGACCTGACCGCGGGAATCCCTTCCGACCCCGTACCGGGCAGGAGCATCGCGAATCGACTTTTATCGAGCCTGGCCAACATGTCGCAGTCTCGCGTGGTGTGGCGGAGGATACTCACCGCATGCTTGATCGCGCCCCGGACCCACTCAGGCCCAAAGGCGTTCTTGTACTGCTCGAAGTTCTCCAAGCTGCTCACCAGAACCGAGAAGTTGCCGCCGTGTCGCTCCGCGCGGCGAGTCTCCTGGGCGATCATCGCCTGAAGAAAGCTCAAGGTGTGCGCCCCCGTCTGCTCGTCGCGAATGCCGGCGAGGCGCTGCTCCCCGACGGCGCGGGCCACCTTCGCCAACGAATGCTTGATCCGGACGAACGATTTGATTTTGGCGATGAGCTCGCGAACATCGACCGGCTTCACCAGGACATCGCAGCCATGCAGCTTCTCCAGGAAGTGGAGGCGCGCCTCGGCGCTCTCCTCCTCCAGCAGGCAGAAGAGCGACAAAGTCCCGGACGACAGCTGTCGAAGCTTCGGCACGATGTCCATCCGGCTCAGGTCGGTCGTCCGCAGAGCGACGACAGCCGCATCGGGAAGGAAGGCCTTATAAAGGGCCGGCGCGACGTCGAAGTGGGACAGCGCCACCGCTCGCAGCCCCGCCTCCTGGACCGAATGGGCCAAGCGGTCGAGGTCCTCCCGATTGGAGTCCAGGAGTAGAATCTTCGTTTGCCGCCGCTTTTTTGGTTTTTCTCCCATTGGTTCCCGCGCCGCCCACCCGTGCCCGCCCGTTCGAGGCGCTCAGCACCCCCAAATTTACGGTCCCGGCCGGGGGAGCCGGCCGCAAATCTCCAAAGAATTCAGTCCTTGGGTACCTTGTTACCCACTTTGTCCGCCATCGGAGCAACGCTCGTGCCAAGGGTCAGCCTTAGCCGGCGTTCCAACTCCCTTTCCTCTACCCGATGCTTGAAGGCTTTCTGCCCGTCGATGAAAATGACGGGGATGTCGAACTGAAATCTTTCGAACAGCCCGCGATCCTCCTCAATGTTCACTTCCGTGAGGTCGAAGCGGATTCGGGTTTGTACCTGCTGAATGATCCGTTTCGCCTTCTCGCAAAGGGGGCAATCTGGCTTTGAGTAGATCTCGACTCGCATGGCTCTGATCTCCGAACGGATGGCCTGACCTGATGCGAGGCCTGACGGGCGACTTTGCGACGATGCCGCTAACCGACCTCGTCGTCTACCTGGGTAACCGGCGGTCGACAGGAATCATCATCCTCGAGAGGGAGGAGGTCCGCAAAAGGGTGCATCTGGTGAACGGGCTGGTGGTCAAGGCGAGCTCCAACCAGCGCCGCGAATATCTAGGCCAATTCCTGATCAACCTGGGGCACATCACCGAGGACCAGTTCAACAAGGCGTACGAGACCCAGCAGGAGACGAAGGTCTTCATGGGCAAGATCCTGGCGATGATCGGGCTCGTTCCGGAAAAGGTGGTCCTCAATGGCTTGAGCTTGAAATTCCGCGAGACGCTGCTGGAGGCGTTTCAATGGAGCGCGGGGAGCTTTACTTTCGAGCCGATGCAGTCGGTCGAGGTGAGCGATGAGTTGGAGCTGCAGATCGATCTGCTGGACATCCATCGCGAAGGCGAATTCCGGGAGACGGCCTGGAAGGCGATCCACGCGGTGTTCCCCCACGGCCAGGTCCGTCTGCAGCTGGACGAGTCGCATCTTCCCGAGCCACCCAAACCGGGCACGCTGGACTTCAAGCTGGTCCAGCTGATCAAGGAAGGAGCGACGATCGACGAGATGATCCTCGCTCTCCATGCGACCGACTTTTACCTCTACCAGCGGCTGTACGCGCTCTATCGGCTGGAGGCGGTCGCCGCGCTTCCCCCCGAGCCTCCGCAGGAATCGCTCGAGGAGACTGCCGTGGAGACCTTCACCACCGCCGATGTTCTACACCGGGCGCGCAAGCTGCTGCACGAGGGCAACACGTCCGAAGCCGAGGAGGCCGCGCGAAAAGCGCATTCGCTTTCCCCAAGCCCGGAGACCGCGGATCTGCTGCGCCAGGCCGAGGCGGCGCTCCTGGCCAAGCTTCGAGGGGAGCTGATGTCGGCCACCGTCCCTTCCCTGCTCGTTCCCGCCGGCCAGCTCAGAGACCTTCCGCTCACCGCACCCGAGAAATATCTGCTCGCCCGGGTCAATGGCACGCGGCAGCTCTCCGCGATCGTCAACGCTTCCCCGATCCAGGAGCTGGAAGCGCTCAAATCATTCCATCGATTCGTTCAAAAGCGGCTGGTGAAGCTCAGCTGATCGTCGCTACCGAGACCGCTCTTCGGATGCCCACCGAGGTGACGGGCGGTGCTTCAGTGGCGCCGGGCGAGGTGGTTCTTGGATTCAAGATAGAGCCTCATCGCTTCCCGACCCAGCCAGGTGGCGCGAATCCGCCACTTCGGGTTGTTCACGATCACCGCGGCAACGGCGACCTGAGGGTTGTCCTTGGGGGCAAATCCAACGAACCAGGTGTAATCCCGGAACGGGCGGCGATCCGCCAGGGACCCCGTCTTTCCGACCGCGCCGGGCACTCGGAAGCCTCGCTCGCGGAAGGTCCGACGCGCCGTTCCAGAGGTGACCGTCTCCTCGAGCATGTCCACCAACTCGCGCGCGACCGGTTCGGTGGTCGCCCGCTCCACCTCGAAAGGGGAATCGAGCGCGTCATCCATCAGGATCGGAGCCCGCCAGCGACCTCCGTTGGCGATCGAGGCGGCGATTGCCGCGCCGTGCAGTGGGGACATGTAGATGTCGCCGAAGCCGGATCCAGCCAAGGCGAGGCCGAGCGGATCGGAGGGGATCGCCGCCAACGAGGTATCGGTGGGAGCGACGAAGTCCAGCGGCCGATTGAAGCGGAACGACTCCGCGGCCGCCTCGAGCTGCTCCGCGGAGAGATGCTTGAAGGTCAGCTTGGCGAAGACGGCGTTCGCGCTCATCGCCAGCGCGGTGGCAAGGGAATAGCACCTCTGGTCGCGGCTCGAATCGATCAGCAGCTTCTCCGAGATCCGTCGCTTGCCTCCGTGAAAGCACTGCGCGGTCTTCGGCTCCATCCCTGATTCGAGCAAGGCGGAAGCAGTGACGATTTTGAAAATTGAAGCTGCGGGGAAAACCGCTCGCCTGGCAAGCCCGCGCAGGCCGGGTTCCTGCGCCGAGTGCTCCGCCATCGCCAGCACTCGCCCGCTGGAGGGATCGAGCGCTACCACCGCTCCATACGGCGTTTGATAGGTCTCGAGGATCTGCTGCAGCTTGTCCTGAAGGAATGGATCCAGCGTCAGCGCCTGCTCGCTGCCGCCGCGAGTCACGATGTATCTGCCATCGGCGCCCTTTCGCGCCGAGGCGAGCCAATCCTCATCCGGGGAGAAAGGTTTGCACGTTGCCAGCGGCGGCGAGGTCAATCGGCTGGGGACGACCACCCGCTCCGGCTCCGGCATCTCGAGCAGATGCGCTTCGTCGAGCCAATCGCGGGCCGCGGAATCGACGAGCGATCGATCCGGGATTTCCCCGGTCGGGACCAACTTCGATTCGACGTTCAGGTCGGCCCCCCCCTGGCCCAGCACGAATGGCGCCAGAGCGACCCATGCAAGCAACTTCAAAAGCCGCCCCGCGCGGTGCGCCCACTGCTTCAACGTTTCCAGAGATCCGCTCCGCTCAAAGATGCTCCTCTCAAAGTCGCTTTTCGGAGGATCATCGTACCCGAGATTCCCCTCGGGTCAATTGGAGGCGAAGGTCAGGGAATGGCCCGACCTGTGCGTTTGAGCTCCTCGATCTGGTCGAGCAGCTCTTCGGCCCAGAACCGAAGGTACGTCCCCTCCTCCTCCGGATCCTTTTTCGCCTGTTCCAGAACGGCCTGACCGCGCGGGGATCCCGCCTGGACCAGAGCCTCGGCGACGCCGTACCGGACCCATTTGTCGCGATCTTCCAGCAAAGGCGCGATCAGCTCCACCGCCTGCGCCGCGCCGATCTGGGCGAGCGCGGCGGCGGCCTGGGTCCGAACCGCCGGAATGGGATCGCGCAGAAGGCTTCGCAGCGGCTGCTCGAGGTCGCCGCCGCCGATCTTCCCCAGGGCGCGCAAGGCGCGCGGCCGGATCTGGGCGGGCCCGCGCAAGCTCGCCTCAAGCAGCGCGCCCCTCACCGCTTCGCCCCACAAAACCAATGCCTTCTCCGCGGCGATCGCCCCGGCGGCATTGTTCTCGGCGTCCTCGAGCGCGGTGATCAGCGCCGGGATGGCGCTCGGATTCCCGATCCGCGCCAGCGCATGGGCGGCGTGAACCCGGACCGAGGGGTTGGCGTGCTTCATCGCTCCGATCAGGGCGGGCACCGAAACATCGCCGAGCGAAATAAGCCGCGCCTCGGCATCGACGCGCCAGCTTTCGTTCGGCGAGGTCAGGCGGGAGATCAGGACCTCGGGTCGAACCTTTTCGCTCATTCCCGTTTGTTCCTCGTGGCTAAGCTTCGGACGCTCTTATAGCTTCCCACGCCGTGGAGAGCATCCGGGAGATTTCAACCGTCGCGCAAGCCGAGCTTCGCCGGATGATCGGCAGCGCGCGGACGATCCTGCTGCTTGCCCTGTATTCGCTGTTCTCGTTGCTCGTCCTCTTGATCGTCGGGTCGATCGCCCGGGCCTTCAACGCCTCGGTCAGCCAACAGACTGGAGCCGAGGCCAATGCGGAGGCCCTGGAGCACGCCCGGCGGGGGGTTCTTGGCTTCCTCTTCAGCGGCGACGTCGCGATCCTCGAAGCGTTGCAAGACGTGCCCCTGGTGGTGGTGATCGTCTTCAAGGCGACGCTTTTCTTTCTTCCGATCTACGTGGCGCTGATCGGATTCGATCAGCTGAGCGGCGAGCTCAGCCAGCGTTCGATCCGCTTTCTCACCGTGCGCGCGAGGCGGTCGTCGGTCCTCTTCGGCAAGTTCAGCGCGCAGGCGATGCTGCTTTTGGCCCTGGTGCTCGCGGTCGATCTCGGAATTTTTCTCTATGCGAAGGCGACCCACGAGGATTTCACCGGGCCGATGATGATCAAAACCCTGCTGCGGTTCTGGGTGGCGGCGATCCTTTTCTCGCTGGCGTATTTGTCCCTCACTTCGCTGTGTTCGGTGCTCTTTCGGACCCCCGCCCTGAGCCTGGTGGTCAACCTCGCCGCGCTCTTTGGATTCTGGCTGCTGCTCGCGATCGGACGCGCGGATACTTCGCTCGGCGCGCTGCGGTTCTTGTCGCCCTACCAGTACTCCGACGGCCTCTTCCACCCGAGGATTTCCGAGCTCGCGACCAGCACCGCGGCGTATGCGGGCTTCGCCGCCGTGTTCCTCGGCGCCGCCTATCTGGCGATGAGAACGAGGGACTTGTGAGTAGCCCGGCGATCGAGCTTCGCGAAGTGGTGAAGCGCTTCGGCGCCACCGTCGCCGTCAATCGGGTCACGCTCACCGTCGAGCAGGGCCAGTGCTACGGCCTGATTGGACCCAACGGAGCGGGGAAGACCACCGCCTTCTCCTTGATCTGCGGCTATCTCTTTCCGAATCAAGGAGAGATCCGGATCCTCGGGGTCTCTCCGAGCCAACCGGGGGCCCTGAAGCGAAGAGTCGGCGCCCTGCCCCAGGACGCGGTCTTGCCTCCCTGGTCGAAGGTCGGCTTCTTGCTCACGTACTGGGCCAAGCTGCAGGGACTGGAGAACCCGGATCGGCAGGCTCGAGGAGCGCTGGACCTGGTTGGCCTTGCCGAAACCTGGAACACGGCTGCCCAGGCGCTCTCCCACGGGATGGCCAAGCGGGTCTCGATGGCCCAGGCCCTGATGGGCCACCCTCCGGTGGTGCTGCTGGATGAGCCCACCTCGGGGCTCGACCCGAGGATCGCCGCGCAGATCCGCCAGCTGATTCGAGAGCTGAAGGGAAAGCAGACGATCGTCGTCTCCAGCCACAATTTGCAGGAATTGGAGGAGCTGTGCGACGCGGCAGCGATCCTCGATCGCGGGACGGTGCTCCAATCCGGCTCGATGTCGGAGCTCACCTCCGCCGGAGCGGAGTTTCGGGTCCAGATCGCTCGGGGCAATGTGCCGCTGGCGGAGCTGAAAGCGCTTGCCGGATGCACCGGCGCCGTTCTGGATCCCTCCGGGATGCTCACGGTGACCTTTGACCATCGATTGGTCGCTCCCGAGGAAATCATCACCCAGACCGTCGCCTTGCTGGCCGCCAGGGGAGCGCTGATCAGCTCGGTCAGCCGCGGGCGGAAGCTCGAGGAACGCGTCCTTCAGCTGACCTGAAGACTCCTGGCGCAAATGTAGGACTTTTAGTCTTTGGTTTTTCGGACCCGGGCCCGCCAGACGCCCGTCTCGAACGACAACGAGACGAGCTGATGACCCGTGGCGGCGCACCAGGCGGCGACGTCCTGCTTCGCCGCGGGGTCGGTGGCGAGAAGGGCGATGAGCTGCCCGGCCTCGACGCGGCGAATGGCCTTGGCAAGCTCGATGATCGGAATCGGGCAGGCGGTACCGGTGGCGTCGACGATCAGCTCCGAATCCATTTGGACCTGTTCGTACCGCCCAAGGTGGGGCAAGCGCAAACGGCAGCACAGCGGTGGATGACCCGAAAACCTGGTAGGCTGTCACCCGTCCCGTTGAGCAAGAGCAGTCCCCGCCGTCGAATCCGCCTTGCGCGCGGACTCATCCACTGCGATTTTCCGGAGGCAAGCTTAAGAGATGAAACCGAATGTGATCGTCGCCTTACTCGTCGGGCTGGTGTTGGGATTCGCGGTCGGCAAGGTGGCCAGTACCCCAAGCACAAGCTCGCGCCCCGATGCCCCGACGGTGGTCGTCGCCGCTTCCCCGTCGTCCCTGTCACCATCGCCGTCGCCGTCTTCGGAGGTGGATCTGCCGATCAAGTCGTCGGACTTTCCGGCCGAAACCTTCGCCGGGTTGAGCGATGGGCAGAAATATGCGGCGATGAAGGTTTTGAACGACAACACCTGCGACTGCGGTTGCCCCAACGACACCTTCGCGGAATGCGCCAAGAAGGACCCGAATTGCCCGGTTGCCCCGGCCAAGATGAAGCAGGCGGTAGCGCTGGCGAAGACCGGCAAGAGCGCGGCCGAAATCCAGCGAGAGCTGTTCGGCAACTCCGCCCCCCGCGCTCCGGCGCAGGCCGCAAAGGAAGGCTCCCCCGGGACGGTACCTGCCGGCCCGGTGAAGAAGATCGAGATTCCATCCGACTCCCCGATGCGCGGCTCAAGGACCGCGAAGGTGACCATCGTCGAGTGGTCCGATTTCGAATGTCCGTTCTGCGGAAGGGCGATCCCCTCGGTGAAGAAGATCGAGGAGGCGTACGGCAAGAACGTCCGCCTCGTTTTCCGCCATCAACCGCTTCCGATGCATCAAAATGCGAGGCCCGCGGCCGAAGCTTCGATGGCCGCTCACGAGCAGGGAAAGTTCTGGGAATATCACGACAAGCTCTTTGCCAATCAAAGGGCGCTGGACCGGCCATCCCTGGAGAAGTACGCGGCCGAAGTCGGGCTCGAGATGACCAAGTTCAAGGCGGCGCTGGACAGCGGGCGGTTCCGCGCGAAGGTCGAGTCCGATGCGCGAGAGGGCCTGGCGGTCGGCGCGAACGGAACGCCGACCTTCTTCATCAATGGGAGGGAGCTGATCGGCGCGCAGCCGTTCGAGAAGTTCAAAGAAATCATCGATGACGAGATCAAGAAGGCGGACAAGCTGCTCGCTTCCGGGACGAAGCCCGAGGAGCTCTACGCGAAGCTGCTCGAACAGGCGCCCGCGGCGCGCCAGCCCTCAAGCGAACACGGCGGGTCCGAGGTCACCAAGATCGAGGTAGGCGTTGCTCCGGTGAAAGGACCCAAGAACGCCCCGGTGACGATCGTCGAGTTCTCTGATTTCCAGTGCCCCTTTTGCAAGAACGTCGTGCCCACCCTCGAAGCGCTGGAGAAGCAATACGGAAACAAGGTGAAGGTGGCGTTCAAGAACCAGCCCCTCCCCTTTCACGCCAACGCGCGGCCGGCCGCTGCCGCATCCCTGGCGGCAAATGCGCAGGGAAAGTTCTGGGAGTACCACGACAAGCTGTTCGCTCATCAGGAGGCGCTCGATCGGGCGTCTCTGGAAAAATACGCCGCCGAGCTCGGCCTGGACATGTCGAAATTCAAGGCTGCTCTGGATTCGAAGAAGTTCGACGCCCAGATCACCGCCGACGCGACGGAAGCGACCTGGGCCGGCGCGGAGGGCACCCCCACGTTTTTCATCAATGGGCGCAAGCTGGTCGGCGCGCAGCCTCTCGATGCGTTCAAGACGATCATCGACGAAGAGCTGAAGAAGGCGAGCGAGCTCAGAAAGACGGCCAAGAAGTAGCCCGGCCCCTCGAGTCGACAGACCGGGCCTTCTGGCCGATGATGCAAGCAGGGCTTGAGAAGAGACGGCGACGGCGCAGGTGGTCTGGGCGGGCGAGATCCCTGCGGGGTGCTACGGGCGTCGATAGAGCGGCAACCCAAAGCGGGTTTCGAAAGCGTGAGTGTTTCGAAAGCGTGAGTGTTTCGAAAGCGTGAGTGTCGTCCACTCCTCCCCGCAGGCCGGGTCGGGCGCGCGAAAAAAAGCCGGCTCGGAGGTATTAAGCCCCTCGATTAAATAGCGGGTTCCCCGATTTTGCTGGAAAATCGAAGAGATAGGCCGACACATGTTAACATTTTTTTAAATGCAAGGACTTAATACCTCCGCGCCTCCAAAAAAAAACTTCCGGGAGGCCTCGGGCCAGTGCGATTCGACCCGAGGGGATTCCATGAGCGACCGTACGCCACCCATCCGCACGGGGCGGAAGGCATGCCTCATGGATTGGCCGGAGGCTTCGATCGCTTGCAAGACTACCTTCGGCTAACCACGCGGGAAAAGATCGCTTCGATGGTTTAGCTGTACGATGCTCTGACTAGGACACGGCGATGGCGTCGATCTCCACCCGGACGCCCCGCGGAAGAGCGGCGACCTGGACGGTCGACCGCGCCGGAGGCGCACCGGTGAAGTACCGGCCGTAGGTCTCGTTCACCTTCGCGAAGTCGCCCAGATCGGTCAGAAACAAAGTGCAGCGGACGACGTGAGAGAAGTCGAGGCCCGCCGCCGCGAGCACCGCTTTCAAATTCTCCATCACCCGTTCGGTCTGGGCGACGACGTCGCCTTTGATCAGCTCACCCGTCGGGGGATCGAGAGGAATCTGCCCGGATAAGAAGGTGAGCTTCCCCGCTTCCACCTGGACCGCCTGCGAATAGGGTCCGATCGCCTTCGGGGCGCGATCGGTTTGAATGGTCTTGCGTGCCATGGCTTTCCTCTTCGTGAAGATGAAAGCGCGGAGACTAGCGCGAACTTCAGATTCGCTCGACCGAATAAACGCCGTTCAGTCGCTCGATCGTCCGCATCAACTCGGTCAGCTGCTTCAAGTCGGAGATGGTGACCTCGAAGGTGTTCACCGCCCGGTCGTCGCCGGTGGCGCGGCAGTTCGCCTGGGAGATGTTCACCCCCTTCTTCGAGAAAGTGTTCGAGATATCGGCGAGGAGGCCAGGGCGATCGGCGGTGAGCACGCGCAGGGTGACCGGCCGCTTGAAATCGCCGCGCACGTCCCACTGGACGTCCACCCGGCGCTCCGGGTCGGTGGCGAGCGCCTTCTCGCAGCTCACATGGTGCACCGTCACCCCTCGACCTCTTGTAATGAATCCGGCGATCGAATCGCCGGGCACCGGATTGCAACACCGGCCGAAGCGCACCAGGACATCGTCCACCCCGCCGATCTGTACCCCGCTGCGGTTCGATTTGCCGACGAGCTTCCGGGCGATTTCGGTCATCCGGGAGAGACCGGTCGCCGGCAGGGTGGGCCCGCCGCTGCCGTTGGCCGCCTCCCGGGTTCGCTCCTCCGCCGCGACGGCCAGTTTTTCGGGCGGAACGAGGCGCTTGATCAGCTGCTGCGGAACGATCTTGCCGTAGCCGATCGCCACCAGCATGTCCTCTTCGATGCGGTAGCCCAGCTCATTACTGAGCTCCTTGAGCTCGCCGGACTTCAACATCTTGTTCAGGTTGAGCGAGAAACGACGAAACTCCTTGTCCGCCAGTTCCCGCCCCAGTTGCAGGCTCTTCTCCCGTTGCTGTAGCTTGATGAAGGAGCGGATGCGCTGCTGGGCGCGGCTGGTCTTGACGAAGGTGAGCCAATCCTTGGAGGGATGGGCCTGCGGATTGGTGAGCACCTCCACCATGTCTCCGTTCTTCAGCTTGTAGCGCAGAGGAACAATCTTGCCGTTGACTTTGCCGCCGACGCAGCGATTGCCGATGTCCGAGTGGATGGCGAAGGCAAAATCCACCGGCGTGGCCCCGCGCGGGAGGCTCTTCACATCCCCCTTGGGGGTGAAGACGAAGACCTCGTCGGTGAACAGGTCGACCTTGACCGTCTCCAGAAATTCCTTGGGGTCCTTGAGGTCCTGCTGCCACTCCATCAGCTGGCGAAGCCAGGCGAACTTCTCGTCGTCTTTCGAGATGAGCGACTTGCCTTCCTTGTAGGCCCAGTGCGCCGCAATCCCCTCCTCGGCGATCCGGTGCATCTCCTCGGTGCGGATCTGGACCTCCATCCGTTCGTTCATCGGGCCAATGACCGCGGTGTGCAGCGACTGGTACATGTTCGGCTTGGGGATGGCGATGAAGTCCTTGAAGCGGCCGGGGACCGGCTTCCAGAGCTGATGGATGAGGCCGAGCGCCTCGTAGCAGGAGGGCACGCTAGGCATGATCAATCGGAAGGCGATCACGTCGTGGATCTGTTCGAAGTCGATCCCTTGCGCCTTCATCTTCTTGTAGATCGAATAGATGTGCTTGAAGCGGCCGGAAACGCGCCCCTCGATCTGGCGCTCCTGCAGCTTCCCTTCGATCAGGTGAACCACCTTCTCGATGTACCGCTCGCGCTCCTTTCGCCGCCGATTCACCTTTTCGAGCAGGTCGGAATACTCCTGCGGCTTCAAGTAGCGCAGGGAGAGGTCCTCGAGCTCCGTCTTGATCCAGCTGATCCCGAGCCGGTTGGCCAGGGGCGCATAGATGTCCAGGGTCTCCCGGGCGATCCGCTGCTGCTTCTCCTCCGGCATGTGCTCCAGCGTGCGCATGTTGTGGGTGCGGTCGGCCAGCTTCACCAGGATGACGCGGATGTCCTGCGCCATGGCGATGATCATCTTCCGGAAATTCTCCGCTTGTTTCTCTTCCTGGGACAGCGTCGCCGACGCGGAGAACTTCGACAGCTTGGTCACCCCATCCACCAACTGCGCGACTTCCGGCCCAAACAGCTCGGTCAGCTCCTCGGCGGTGGCCAGCGTGTCCTCGATCGTGTCGTGGAGCAGACCGGTGACGATCGACGCCTCGTCCAGATGAAGCTGAGCGAGTATTCCAGCCACCTCCAGGGGGTGGATGAGGTAGGGCTCCCCCGAATTCCGAAGCTGACCCTGATGAACCTTCGCCGAGTAGACGTAAGCCTTCTTGATCGCGTCGAGGTCAGGATCGGGGTGGTAGGAGACCACCCTCTGCAGGATGTCATTGAGACGTATCATTAAGCCTACTCAATCGTAACTGGCGAAATTCCCTGGAGCAATGACCGAGAGCAGAGCCTGAGAGATTGGACACCGCGCGGTGGCGCTCCTAACATCGCGCGAGATGTCGAGCCCCTTGCTGTCGACTCTCGGTATTGTTTGCTCGGCGTGCGATCGCCTCAACCCGGCTTTAAGGCCGAATTGCGCTCGATGCGGCGCGAGTCTTCTGCAGTCTTCTCAGCCCAAGGCCGCTGAAAACCTCCCCGGGTCCTCCGGCAGCCATCCGGCGAGCCCTTCCGCAAGGGTGTCGCCCCTGGTGGACAGCGTGCTGGCGGCCCAGGCGCACGCCCGACCCAAGCCCCCGGTGCTCGCCCCCCGCAAAGATGCGCCCCCGGCGGAGGCCCCTGCCGCCCCGCGTCCGCCGGCTAAAGCCTCGGCGCCGGCGAATACCGCCCCGCGTCCCTCGGCCAAAGCCTCGGCGCCGGTGAATGCCGCCCGTCGGCCCGCCGGCCCACCGATCCCCGCCCCTGAGCTTCTCAAGAAGCGACCGCCGGCCGCCCTGCCGGTGAGCGGGACCGCATTGGCCCCCTTTGTCCTCGCGGTGGTGGAGGGCAACGGCAAAGGGCAGCGCTACCGCATTCCTGCCGTGGGGTGCTGGGTGGGGCGCGATCGCGGAAACATCCTGTTCCCGGAGGATTCCTTTGTCTCCAGCCATCACGCAACCCTCACCGTGCGCGAGGGGCGGCTTTGCATCCGCGACGAAGGAACCTCGTCGGGAGTGTTCGTCGCGATCGCCGGACAGGAGATGATTCCGCACGGCACGCTGTTCAACATCGGCCGGCGGCTGCTGCGGTACCTGGGTCAGCTTCAGCTTGCCGTGGCTCCAGCGGGCCAACCCCGCGTCTATGGCGCGCCGCTTCCCCAGGGTCGGCCACCCTACGCCGTCGAGGAGGTTCTCGTCGGCGGGCGTTCCGGCCGAGCGGTGGTGAGCGCCGGCCCGATGCTGACGATCGGGCAATCCAACTGCGATTTCTCATTTCCCAACGACACCACCCTGGCAAGCAGGCACTGCGAGTTGGCACCCGTTCCCCAGGGGGCGGTGCTTCGCGATTTATCCGGCATCCGGGGAACGTTCGTCCGGATCGCGCCCGGATCGGATCGCCCCCTGAACACCGGGGACCGGCTGCGCGTGGGCCAGCAGATCCTTCAGATCGAGGCTGCCTGAGCGCTTTCCCGTTATTGGGCGTTGCGATCTTGCCCGGGAAGGGGAGCGTTTGCCGGCAACGCAGTGGGCTGCCGGCTCGCGCTCAGGCTCGAACGATAGAGTCCGTAGCCCAAGCCCAGCGCAGCCGCCAACAAGAGCAGGGTCAGCCCCCGGAAGGCACTCCAGGTCCACTTCGCCCAGGACGCAGGGGGCGCCGGCGGCCCGCTCGCTGGGCGGCGCTGCTCGGCGGACGGATTCAGCGAGGCGAACCCCTCCACTAACGGCGCGTCGAGCCCGAACGCGGGCGGAGCGGGAGCCTGGGTGCAGGTGAGAAGCTCGTCCTTGAACTCCTCGGCGGTCTGCGGGCGAGCTGCGGGGTTCTTCGACAGCGCCTTGAGGATCAGCCGCTCCATCCCAGGTGAGATCATGGCTCCCGGCCGCCGGCGGCTCGGCGGAACGGGCAGCTCGGTCAGCTGCTTGGCCGCAACCACCGCTCCGGACGGGTCGACGAAGGGCAGAACCCCGGTGGTGAGTTGGTAGAGGAGAACGCCGACCGAATAGAGGTCGGAGCGGGCGTCCAGGTCTCCCCCGCCCGCCTGCTCGGGGGACATGTATTCCGGTGTGCCGCAGACGAAGCCGGCGCGGGTCAGCGGACCATCCTCGGTCAAGGGATCCACGATCTTCGCGATTCCGAAGTCCAGCACCTTGACGAAGTCCGGCTCGTCGCGAAGCTGCTGAACCATGATGTTCTCCGGCTTGAGGTCGCGGTGGATGATCCCCGCGGCGTGGGCATCGGAGAGCGCGGACAGCACCTGAGAAACCAGGCGGACCACCCGGGCTTCGGGCAGGGGCCAGTCCTTGGTCAAGACCGCGTGAAGGTCCTTGCCGTCCACCCACTCCATGGCGATGTAGTAGGCGCCGCTGTCCGTCTCGCCAAAGTCGAGCACGTTGATCGAATTGGGGTGACTCAAACGACTGGCCGCCTGCGCTTCCCGGCGGAACCGGGCCACCGTCCGGGGCTCTGCCACGAGCGACCCGCGCAGCACTTTGAGGGCGACCGGCTTATCGAGGGCGAGAATGCGGGCCTGGTAGACCTTCCCCATTCCGCCCTCGCCAATCAACTTCTCGATGCGGAACTTCTTCGCGACCGTGTGGCCAATTTGGCTTTCCACTTCCGCCTGGGCCGCCAGCGGCGCGCCGCACCGGGGACAGTAGGCGAAGGCTTGGGCGGCGTCAGACCCGCAGGATGAACAGAGCAATCTCCGCTCCAAATAGGGGCGTATTCGCAGCCTGCGACTGTGACACGCGCCAGCAGTGGCCGCAACCGGCGGCGCAACCAACTCCACTGCTCAATTCCCCGCTTCTCCTGATATAGATGTGAACACCGCACCCATCCTGATGCCTGCTCCTGTTTGCGCTCGCTGTAACACCCGAAACTCGGCGGACTCCGCCTTCTGCCGCGCCTGTGGAGCGGCCCTGACCGCACCCGCGCGCGCCGGGCCCGAGGTCAGACCTCAAATCGCGATCCGCGTGGTCCGCGCGGACGGAGGTCCGGAGGTGGTGGTCGCGATGGGTAGCGACGAGCTGACCTGCGGAATTCTTGGCGACATTCCGCTGGTGGACGATCCCTTCGTCGCTCCGACCCAGGCGCGATTTTTCCTCGCTGCCGGCAAGCTGGCGGTCGAGGACGTGGGGGGCGGAAATGGGGTCTTCCTCCGGCTGCGCGATGAGCGCGAGCTCACCAGCGGCGGGGAGCTTCGCCTGGGGCGCCAGCGGCTGGTGCTCGAGCCGGTACCGCCGCTCAGTCCAGGTCCGGATGGAGCCACCAGTTGGGGGTCTCCCGACATCGGCCATCGATTCCGCTTGATCCAGATCCTGGAAGGCGGGACCCGCGGAGCCGCCTTCGTGCTCAAGGACGGAGAGAATTTCGTCGGCCGCGAATTAGGAGAGATCAGCTTCCCAACCGATGCCTTCGTCTCTGGCCGGCACGCGGTCCTGCAAGTGCACCAGGACCGGCTCTGGGTGCGGGACATCGGATCATCCAACGGGACGTTCTTGCGACTGTCCGGGCCCACCGAGCTGGGCGATGGGGATCATCTTCTCATCGGCCGCGAGCTTTTGAGAATCGAGGTCAGCGGACATTGAACCGGGAGCCCGCTACCCGTATGACTTTTCCTTCTTCTCCTGCTCCTCCTTGCAACGGATGCACAAGGTGGTGACCGGACGCGCGTCGAGGCGCTTGGGAGAGATGGTTTCGTCGCAGCGCTCGCAGATGCCAAAGGTGCCGTCCTCGATCCGGATCAGCGCCCTTTCGATCTTCTTCAGCAAAAACTTCTCCCGGTCGCGGAGTCGGAAGATCATCGACTGGGCGTACTCGGACGAGGCGAGATCGATCTCATCGGGAAGATCGTCGGTGTCGAAGTTGGATTCCTCCATCAAGGTCTTTTTCGCGCTCTGCAGCAGACTGAGCTTGCTGTCCTCGAGCATCTTCCGGTAGCGCTTAAGATCTTTCTGGTTCAAGTGATGCCGTCCTTACTGTGGGCGGGCAAGTGTAGATGGCCTGCCCGTTGAAAAAAAGGCGTGAAGCTTTAATTGCGCCAACTGCCGGTGTCAAGCTGCGCTAACGTCGCCTACTCGGAAGGATCGATGTCCGAAACGCTCAAATTCGATCGCGAATTTCTTCGCACCTGCCTCGCGCTGGCCGCCAAGCCGGAGGTCGACCACTTTCTCTACATCTGCGACACTCCCCTCTCCCCGGAGGATCTCAAGGGTCGAAAGGCCCGGAGCAAGCTGATCTACGCGGTGACCCTGGAGTCGTTGGCGGCGGACCTTGCCGCCTCGAAACATCGCGCGCTGGTCATCCCCCCATACGACTACTTGCGCGTAGAGCGCGTCAAAGTTGCGCTCGTTTCCGCACTCTCGCAGGGAGCGGTCAAGGAGGGGGACCTTGTCCTCTGCGCCACCGGCCGGGTCGGGCGCCCGGTCGACACGCTGATGCACATGAAGCTCGGCGGCTCGCTGGAGGATCGGATCACCCTCGAAGGAGTGAAGCTCGGCGACCAATTCAACTCGCAAGTGGTGGACGCATTGATTCAGCTGGCGCTCCAGATCGGACAGGAGGGATTCGAGGGTCACCCGATCGGCACGATCATCACGATTGGCGACCACAACAACGTGCTGGAGAAAAGCCGGCAGCTCACCATCAATCCCTTTCAAGGTCTGAGCGAAGCAGAGCGCAACGTGCTCGACCCGAAGATCCGGGAGGCGATCAAGAACTTCTCCGTGCTCGATGGCGCTTTCATCATCCGCGAGGATGGGGTGGTGCTCTCGGCCGGGCGCTATCTGCTCGCCGGAAACGAGCATGTGAACGTTCCCCTGGGATTGGGAGCGAGGCACGCTGCCTGCGCGGGAATCACCGCTTCCACCGACTGCGTCGCCCTCGCGGTGAGTCAGAGCTCCGGCGCAGTTCGATTGTTCAAAGGCGGATCGATCGTGCTTGAGCTACATCAGAGCGCGCGCAGAACTTAAAGATGGTCCCTCGAACGACTAGGGCACGCACTCTCGAACCGTACCTGCGGGATCCTCGAGAGTCGGTGTCGGCGAAGGTTCAGCCCCACCCTGAACAGCAGACAATTGAGCTGGTGACAGCGCGCGAATCGTCTCTTTGCCGATCGAGAGTTTCTTGGTTGGCCGTTTTTTCATGTTTTTGTACACGCCGCCCCGAAAGATCAACCGTGAGTGCTAGCCGAATTCCTGGTGACAATGCAACAGAAAAAGAAAAAGGCGCAAACCGGGGCCAATGGCTCGCGGTCAGCTCGGCTCAATGATCAGGTCGGATTACATCAGGTCGGATTGATGATGCAGTTCCGGGTGCCGTTCACGCAGTAGTCAGTGGCGGTGACGCACCCCACGACGAGGCTATCGGCTACACATTTCTCGGCGATCCATTCGGCTTCCCCGCCGTGGACCTGCCTGAGCTCCGGACCGAGGAGAGCCCGGATGGACTCCTTTTGGAGGCGAAGCTTCTTGGACACTGTCGTACGGGCTGACATCCAAACGCAAGCATGTACGCCGGTGCTGGCAAAAAAGCAACGGGCACCCGCTGTCCGGTCTCCTTGGACCTCGCTCTCTTTAGCTTGACGATATGGAGGCTGCTCTGGAACACTGCCGCCGCAGGGGGATCGGTCGTTGAACGAGGACGCCAAAGCCACACTCCAACCGGCGACAGCGCGCTGTTTGACTCGTGCGCCGGACTCAGTTGAAGCGCCGTTCGATGACGACAGCAACTCGGCTCCGGACGACGCTTGGCAAGCTCTGCTCAAAGAGCTTGCCAAAGCCCCCGACGCCGACCCGAGTCCTTTCGTCAAACTGCCGCCCGGCAAGCACGTCATGTTGGGTCGCCAGCTGGGTCACTTCCGGATCCTGGATCGGATCGGCGAAGGAGGAATGGGAATCGTCTACAAGGCGGAAGACGAAAACCTTCGCCGCCTCGTCGCTCTCAAAGTGCTGCGACCGCGCTTCCTCCAGGATGAAGCTCAGCACCAGCGCTTGATTCGAGAAGCGCAAAGCGCCGCCGCATTCAACCATCCGAACATCGCGGCGATTTACGAGATCGGCCAAGCGGACGGGTTGGCATTCATTGCCATGGAGTACGTCGACGGCAAGCCGCTTCGCTCGGTTCTACAGGGACAAAGGCCTCACGAATCGGAGATCTTGCGGTACGCGGTGGAGATTGCGCGGGGGCTGGCGCGCGCGCACGGCGCGGGCATCGTCCACCGCGATCTCAAACCCGAAAATTTCCTCGTCGACGCGGATGGTCACATCAAGGTTCTCGACTTTGGTCTGGCCAAGCCGGCCCACGAAATTGCCGGGGAAACGCTGCCCCGGTCCGCGGCCTGTGAAACGCCCGCTCCGTTCGAGACCGAGGATGGGCAGATCATGGGGACGCCGGTGTACATGTCTCCCGAACAGGCCGAGGGCTGCCCTGTCGATACCCGCTCCGACATTTATTCTTTCGGCGTCGTCCTTCACGAGCTGTTGACCGGCCGGACGCCCAAGCGGGGCGAAAAACGGGTCTGGCAGTCGAACGGCAACGCGGCAAGCGATGCGGTGCCGCTCTCCGCCGTTCGCGCCGAGTTGATGGCGATTGCCGAGCGCTGCCTAAGCCAAAACAAAGAGGATCGATACGCGGACGGCAGAGCGCTGCTGGCGGTGCTTGAGACGGTGGAGAACCGAAAGGCCGCGCCCCCGGTCAGGTCTTCGCGCTCGCAGCTTCCCCGCGGCTACGCGATGGGAATCGCGGGGGCGGTCGCTGGCTGCGTCGCGCTGCTTTGGATCGTCAACAGCTCGCTGCCTCGAGCCTCGGCCGGCTCCAAGGCCTTTCTTTCGTCCTCAGCTCCTGTTCCGCGGCGCCTTGCCGCCGGTCCACCGGCGAACATGATCAGCGACTCGGTGATCTCGCCGGACGGACAGAAATTCGCCTATGCGAATCAAACCGGGCTCTACATCCGGAAGATCGATTCCGATGATGCGCGCCGGGTGGACCTCCCCCAGGGCCTTCTGCCGCCCCAGGGCATCTCCTGGTTTCCGGACAACGAATCGCTTTTCATCACCGCCCTGGAGGTGGGCCAGATCCATTACTCGATCTGGAAAATCGATTCCCGCAATGGAGCGCGGAAACTCTCGGACATGCTCTTCCGGTGGATTCCCAGACTCTCTCAGGACGGCAAAGCATTCACCTGGGTCGATGATGCCAAGGGAATCTATTGGGCGCGCTTGGAGGATCAGCGCCCGCAGCTCGTCGTTCCTTCGGCGGAAGGCGATATTTTCCTCAACCCAATCTGGTCCCCCGACAACAAGCGCATTGCCTACGTCAGAATCCGAGAGGCGAAAAAGGGACCGCAGCCATTCATCGAGACGGTGGACTTGACCGGCCGACCTCCCAGAATCGTCGTCCAGCGACAGGACCTGATTCAGGAGCAAGGAGAAACTGCGCTCGGCTGGATGCCGGATGGTCGTCTGATCTATGGCGTCGCCGAGCTTCCGCCGAAAGAGCCGGGTACGACGCTCTGGACGGTCCCGGTGAACCTGGGCACCGGTGAGCCGCTCCGCGAACCGACCCCCTTGTGGTCCTGGACCGGACCGATCGAGGGCACCTTAAGCGCCAGCGGGTCCGGCAGCGTCGTTTTTCAAAGGAACACCGGGCAGCTCGAAATCTACACCGCCGAGTTGTTGGACCAGGGCAAGCAGCTGGGTTCGACGCGTCGTTTGACCTCGACCCGGCGGGATGAACGACCCACCGACTGGAGCCCCGATGGCCAGTCGATCGCCTTCATGTCCGACGAGAGCGGCAGCCAACAAATCTTCCTGCTCAATGCGGATACCGCCCAGAGCCGACTGGTCACCAAAGGGCCCGCCTGGCACACCTGGCCCCGCTTTACTCCGGAGGGTCTGCTGCTCTTCTGGCAGTTGCCGGCGGCGCCCAACGACGAGCCGAGTCAGACGCAGTTGATGCGACTGCGGCGCAATGAAGACGCGCCCGCCCAGGTTTTTGCCGCGGGACTTCCCGTAAGGTTCAAGAGAAACGGCCGGCCGCCCCCTCGCAACGTCCACTTCCGCTGCCCACGCGTGGGAACATGCGTCTTCAGCGAGGTCGTCTGGAATCAACTGCGCTTCGCGGAGTTCGACGTGGAGACTGGCCCCGGGCGCGAGCTGATGCGAATGGATGCGGAGGGTACTCCGGGAGTCATCGACTGGGATCTCTCGCCCGACGGGTCTCGAATTGCTCTTCCGTTGGAAGGCTCCCAGAGCATTGTGCGGATCCTCAACCTCGACACGAATGAGGTGACGAACAAAGAGATCCGCCCGGGTTGCAATCCGCAGTTTGCTTCCTGGCGCCCCGACGGCCAAGCGGTGTTCGTCACCGCGATGTGCGCCGGCGAGAATCAATACAAGCTGTTCCTCAGCGAGCTCGAGGGCTCGACCCATCTGCTGATGGAATCGCCCAACGAGTGGATCGGAAACCCGGTGGTCTCGCCGGATGGACGCCGCCTGGCGTTTTCGATCAAATCGCAAACGGTCGACGTCTGGTTGCTCGAGGGATTTTAGTCGCCCGCGCGGCTCAGGCTTTGGCGTCTAAAGCGCCGACCCGATGGGGCCGGCGCTTTTTGATTCCTTGGACTGCCAGGAGCTTTAGTTCGTCCTGAACTCCGCGTCGACGACGTCGTCCTTAGGCGTCGCCTGGCTTCCGGGCGCAGCCGACGGTCCTTGAGGTCCGGATCCGGGAGGAGGCGGCGTCTGACTGCCGGCTGCCCGGTACATCTCCTCGGCGACCTTGTGACTTGCCTGCTCGAGCCGCTCCATCGCGGACCGTAGCGCCGCCTTGTCCTGGCCCTCGCGGACGCTGTTGACGTTCTTGATCGCCTCTTCCAGCGTGCTCTTCGATTCGGCCGAGATCTTCTCCTGGTTCTCCTTGAGCAGTTTCTCCATCTGGTAGACCAGGTTCTCGGCGCGGTTGCGCAGCTCGATCAGCTCGCGCTTTTCCTTGTCCTCCGCCTCGTGGGTCTGCGCGGAAGCAACCATCTTCTCGACCTCGTCCTTGGCCAGCCCAGAGGAGTGGGTGATGGTGACCTTGCGCTCCTGACTCGAAGCCTTGTCCTTTGCGCTCACGTTCAAGATGCCGTTGGCGTCAATGTCGAAGGTGACCTCGATCTGCGGCACACCTCGCGGCGCGGGAGGGATGCCGGTGAGATGGAATCGACCCAGCGAGCGATTGTCCGCCGCCATTTCGCGCTCACCCTGGAGCACGTGGATTTCCACCTGCGTCTGACTGTCCGCCGCGGTGGAGAAGGTCTCCGACTTCCGGGTGGGAATCGTGGTGTTGCGTTCGATGAGCTTGGTCATCACGCCACCGAGGGTCTCGACACCGAGGGACAGCGGCGTCACGTCGAGCAAGAGGATGTCCTTCACCTCGCCCGAGAGCACGCCGGCTTGGACCGCCGCGCCGATCGCGACCACTTCGTCAGGATTGACGGAGCGGTTCGGCTCCTTGCCGAACAGTCGCTTCACCGCGTCCTGGACTTTGGGAATGCGCGTCGATCCGCCGACGAGCACCACCTCGTTGAGGTCCTTCGGCTCCAGACCGGCGTCCTTGAGGCACTTGCGGCATGGCTCCAGTGACCGCTCGATCAAGTCCTCCATCATCGACTCGAGCTTGGCTCGGGTCAGCTTGATGTTGAGGTGCCTGGGTCCGGACGCGTCCGCGGTCAAGAAAGGCAGGTTGATGTCCGTTTCCATCAGCGACGAAAGCTCGATCTTCGCCTTCTCCGCCGCCTCTTTGAGCCGCTGGAGCACCATCTTGTCCTTGGAAACATCAAGGCCGGTATCCTTGCGGAACTCGGCGATCAGCCAGTCCATGATCCGCTGGTCAATGTTGTCGCCGCCGAG
>WNFF01000613.1_pt1 | contig 29581 bp, 31 predicted proteins | sample 5400441 | NCBI WGS metagenome assembly WNFF01 (sample SAMN13153345, study PRJNA577476) | soil metagenome | isolation source: 120 cm saprolite under Douglas fir tree site 2 hole 3 replicate 1 | place: USA:California | collected 2015-04-18
CGGCGACTCGGACACGAAAAAGCTCGCCGCAACGGTGCAGCAGTTCCTCGGCGAGCTCAAAAAAAGGCCGGAGCTCACGGCCACCAACAGCTTTTTCCGCGCCAGCGTGCCGCAGATCTTCGTCGAGGTGGACCGCGAAAAGGCGCTCTCGCTCGGCGTGCCGATCAGCGACATCTTCGACGCGCTGCAGAGCACGATGGGCGCGCTCTACGTCAACGACTTCAACAAGTTCGGCCGCACCTACCGTGTCCAGATGCAGGCCGAGCCGCAGTTCCGCTTGCGCCCGGAGGACCTCGGCAACGTGTATGTGCGCTCGGGCACCACTGGGGAGATGCTGCCGCTGAAGAGCTTGTTGCAGATCCAGCCGATCGTCGGACCCGACCAGATCGACCGCTTCAACGGCTTCGTCGCGGCGAAAGTGCTGGCCGCCACCGTTCCCGGCGTCAGCTCCGGGCAGGGAATCGCGTCCGTCGAGCAGGTCGCGCGCGACGCCCTGCCCGACGGCTATTTCCTCGAGTGGGTGGGCCAGGCGTTCCAGGAAAAACGCGCTGGCAAAGCCGCGATCATCGCGTTCTGCTTCGCGCTGGTCATGGTGTTCCTGATCCTGTCGGCCAATTACGAGCGCTGGTCGCTGCCCGTGGCGGTGCTGCTCTCGGTGCCGTTCGCCATACTCGGCGCCCTGCTCGCGGTCCTCTTCCGCGGCATGAACAACGACATCTATTTCCAGATCGGCCTCGTGACGCTGATCGGGCTCGCCGCGAAAAACGCGATCCTCATCGTCGAGTTCGCCGCGCAGAACGCGGCGAAAGGGATGTCCGCGTTCGACGCAGCCGTCGCCGCCGCGCGCCAGCGCTTCCGGCCGATCGTGATGACTTCGCTCGCCTTCGTGCTGGGCGTCCTGCCCCTGGCGATCGCCTCGGGCGCCGGCGCCGCCGCGCGCCGCTCGATGGGTACCGGCGTGGAAGGCGGCATGCTCGCGGCCACTTTCATCGCGACGCTGTTCGTGCCCCTGTTCTTCATCGTCCTCACGCGCGGCAAGGCGCGGCAGGCCGCGGCACGGGCCGGAGAGAGCAGCGCATGAGAGCGCGCATTCCCGCCCTTGCAAGCGTGCTCCTTCTCGGCGGCTGCATGCTCGGGCCCGACTACGAGCGGCCGGCGATGGACCTTCCCAAGGCCTACACCGAGCCCGACGTCGGGACGACGGCCCCCGTGTCTTCGGGCTGGTGGAAGCTCTACGGCGACCCGACCCTCAACGAGCTCGTCGCTGCGGCGCTGGAACGCAACGCCGACATCCGGCTCGCGGTGGCACGCATCGAAGAGGCCGACGCGAATTTGCGCGCGGCGAGCGCGGCTTTCCTGCCGGAGATCGATCTGGGAGGGAATGCGAACCGTACGCGCTTCAGCACGACCACGGCCCTGCCCCCCCCGCCGGGGATTCCGGCGGTCCGCAACGACGTGCGCCTCGCGCTCTTGACCTCGTTCGAGCTGGATTTCTGGGGGCGTCTGCGCCGCAGCGTCGAAGCGGTACGCGCGCAGATGCTCGCCACGCGCTACGCCGGGGACGTCGTCGCCCTCACGCTCCAGGGACTCACCGCGCAGGCGTATTTCGCGCTGCGCTCGCTCGACGCGCAACTCATCGTCACCCGCGAAACCATGGCCACCCGCGAGGATGCACTCGCCTATGTGCGCGCCCGCGCGAAAGGCGGCATCGCTTCGGAGCTGGAAGTCGCCCAGGCCGAAGGCGCTCGGGCGGACATCGCCACCCAGTTGAAGGATCTCGAGCGGCAGCGCGCCCTTATCGGGCACCAGCTCGCCGCTCTCACCGGCCGGCTCGACCTTGCGGTACCGACCGGAGACCTGCGAACGCTGCCGATGCCTCCCCTTCCCCCAACGGGCCTGCCTTCCGCGCTGCTCGAGCGTCGCCCGGACATCCGGCAGGCCGAACAACAGCTCGTCTCGGCCAATGCGCAGATCGGCGTCGCCAAGGCGGCGATGTTCCCGACGATCTCGCTGACCGGATTCGCCGGCGGAGAAAGCGCAAGGCTCTCGACCCTTCTCAACAACAGGGGCTCGGAGATCTGGTCGGTCGGCTTCGGGCTGAACCTGCCCCTATTCGACGCCGGACGCTACCGCGCGCTCACCGACGCTGCGATCGCGCGCGAGCATCAGGCCGTGGCCGGGTACCAGAAGGCGGTCGAGACGGGATTTCGCGAAGTCGCCGATGCGCTCGCAACCGTGCGCCTGACCTCCTCGTCGGAGGAGGACTACGAGGTGAGCGTAGCCGCCGCACGCAGGGCCCTGCGCCTGTCGCGCATGCGCTATGAAGCGGGCTATTCTCCGTTCCTGGAAGTGCTGGACGCGCAACGCACGGCCAACAGCACCGAGCTCGCGGCGCTGCGCAACCGGCAGTCTTTGCTCTCCGCGACCGTGGATTTGATGAAAGCCCTCGGCGGAGGGTGGTCGGCGGAACATTTGAGTTTGGAGTAGGACTCAGGACGACAATTCTTCCACGCCGCGATTCGCAAGCGCATCCGCGCGCTCGTTTTCCGGATGCCCGGCGTGGCCCTTCACCCAGTGCCAGGCGATACGGTGCGCCCCGGCGAGACGATCGAGCTCCTGCCACAGGTCCACGTTCTTCACCGGCTTCTTGTCGGCGGTGCGCCAGCCGCGGCGCTTCCACTCCGGCAGCCATTCGCTGATGCCCTTCTGCACGTACTGCGAATCGGTGTAGACCTCGATCCTGCACGGAGGCTTGAGCGCTTCCAGCGCGCGGATGACCGCGGTGAGCTCCATGCGATTGTTGGTCGTCTGCGGCTCGCCGCCGAACAGCTCCCTTTCCTCACCGTCAATTTGCAGGATCGCGCCCCAGCCTCCCCGACCGGGGTTGCCCTTGCAGGCTCCGTCGGTGTAGACACGCACGAGTTCAGGGTCAGCGCCGTTCGCGTTTTTCGACATGCAGCCCATTCTCCCTCTGCGTGACCGGCGCCAGCGCCTTTTTCGCCGCACGCTTGTCACGCCACTCGGGCCTCACGAGCCGCATGCCCACGTTGCGCTTGATCGCGCGAACCACATAGACGGCGCCGCAGATCGGCCACCAGCGGTCGCCCGCCTTCTCCATGAAGCCGAAGCGCTCGAGCCAGCGCCCTTGAGAAAAGGGCGGGGCGTAACAGCCGAAGCGCCCACCAGTGAGCTCGAAGCCGAGCAGCGCGAGCCAGTCCTTCAACCGCAGCAGACCGATGAACCTCCCGCACCAGGGAACTTGCCTTCGCTCGCGGCCGAGCGCGCGCGCCGCGCCCCACAGCGACAGGGGATTGAATCCGGAAATGACGATGCTCCCTTCGGGCATGAGCACGCGCTCGGCCTCGCGCAGGATCGCGTGAGGTTGAGCGCTGAATTCCAGCACGTGGGGCAGGGCCAGCAGGTCGATGCTTTGCGAGGTGAGCGGCAGTTGCACCGGCTCGGAGCGCAGGCTGCAGCCCGGTTCGAGCCCGGCGCGGACCTTGAGCGGGATGCGCGACTCGCGCAGGAAGTCCAAGCCAGGAAGCCCGAGCTGCACCGCGTTGTAGCCGAACACATCCTCGACCGCCGCGTCGAATTGTCCGCGCTCCCAGGCGAGGACATAGGAGCCCTTGGGAGTCTCGAACCAATCGGCTAGCATTGAGTTTTGAGAGACTTGCGACACAAAGGATTCCAACGGATCCGGGCGGGTTTGCGCCCCCGAGCAGGAATATGCCCCCGAGCGAACTCAAAGTCATCCCCTTGCGCGCTTTCAGGGACAACTACGTCTGGACCTTGCGCAACGCGCGCTTCGCGGCGGTAGTCGACCCGGGCGAGGCCCAGCCGGTGCTGGATTATCTCGCCGCCGAAAAGCTGCAGCTGGTCGCGATCCTTGCCACCCATCATCATCAGGATCATGTCGGAGGCATCGCGGAGCTTCGGGAAACTCACGCGGTTCCGGTATACGGGCCGCGCGGCGAGCCGATCACGACGCTTACGCATCCTGTCGGCGGAGGAGACAGAATCTCCGTCGAGCAACTGGGCGTGTCGTTCGAGGTGCTCGACATCCCCGGGCACACGCGTGCGCACATTGCCTATTATGGTTCAAACATGCTGTTCTGTGGCGATACGCTGTTCGCCTGCGGGTGCGGGCGCGTATTCGAAGGCACGCCGCAGCAGCTCTACGCGTCGCTCGAGAAGCTCGCGGCGCTGCCCGAGGACACGCTTGTGTATTGCGGGCACGAGTACACCCTCGCGAACATCGGTTTCGCCAAGGCCGTCGAGCCGGACAATCCCGCGCTGCTGGAGCGCGAGATGAGCGACGCTCAGGCGAGGCGCGACAACCTGCCGACGCTGCCTTCGACGATAGGACGCGAAAAGGCGACCAACCCATTCCTGCGCGTGAAGCGGCCCGCGGTCATCGAATCCGCGAACAAGTATCTGGGCAGACGCGTCAGCGATCCAGCCGGAGTATTCGCCGCGCTGCGCCAATGGAAGAATCAATTCTGATTGAGCTGACACCGTTCGCGCCGTGCTGCGTTAATCGGACTCGCGGTCTGCGAAAAATCCTTCTGAATCGCCCACTTGCTTGACCCACACCGAAACCATGGGTACCATCGCGGCTTTTGCGGACGAAAGGCTAAGCCATTGACTGAAAAGCTAACTAGCCTGCTCGCAGCATCGGCAATATGCGTGCTGGCCGCCGCATGCTCGCACATCCCTTCGGATCTCGATTCCAGCCCACCCGCTGACGAAAAAACGCTCCCGGCTGCAGCGGCCGCCGGTTCCGCACCTGCAGCGCAGCCCGCGCCGAGCGCGGGCGCCGCCCGCGCCACCGCTACCGCCCCTGCCGCCATCGCCACCGCGCCCGCCGTGCCGCCCGCGCCCGCAGCCAATCCGACACCCCCTCTCGTCCTCTTGCCGCCCGTCGCCAAGCCGCAGGAAACGAAGGATCTCGAGCCCCGGCACGCGATCGATGTGACCCGCCCCGCGGACGATCTCTGGGACCGCATCCGCGACGGTTTCGCGATGGCCGATCTGGAAAGCCCGCTCGTCGGCGTTCGTGAGCGCTGGTACACGAGCCAGCCGGAATATCTGAAACGCATGGTCGAGCGCAGCAAGCTCTACCTCTACTATATCGTCGAAGAGGTGGAAAAGCGCGGCATGCCCACCGAGATCGCGCTCTTGCCCATGGTCGAGAGCGCGTTCAATCCCATGGCGTATTCGCGCTCGCACGCCTCGGGCCTGTGGCAATTCATTCCCTCGACCGGCAAGACCTTCAAGCTGAACCAGAACTGGTGGGCCGACGCGCGCCGCGACGTGGTCGCCTCCACCAACGCCGCGCTCGACTATCTGCAGGCGCTGTACGAGCTGCACGGCGACTGGCACCTGGCGCTCGCCTCCTACAATTTCGGGGAAAATGGCGTGGCGCGCGCAATCGAAAGAAACCGGGTGAAGGGCCTGCCGACCGATTACCTGAGCCTGAAGATGCCCCCCGAGACGCGCGGCTACGTGCCCAAGCTCCAGGCGTTGAAAAACATCATCTCGAATCCGGAGGCTTTCGGCGTGGGCTTCGAGCCGATCCCGAACGAGCCCTACTTCGTCGTCGTTCCCACGCCCAGCGCCATCGATATCCGCCTCGCGGCGACGTTCGCGGAGATGTCGGCGGACGAACTGATCGCGCTCAACCCGGCGCTCAATCGCCCCATGATCTCGGGGCCGCACACGCAGACGCTGGTGCTGCCCGCAGACCGCGTGGACACGTTTCGCAGGAACCTCGACGCCTACGACCAGCCGCTCACCTCCTGGCAGTCGTACGTCATGAAGAGGGGCGACAGCCTCGACCGCCTCGCCGCGAAGCACGCCATCGCGCTCCCCAAGCTCAAGCTCGCCAATGGCATCACCTCGCGCACGAAGATCGGCCCGGGCTTTGAGCTGCTGCTGCCCCTTTCGGGATCGGGTGTCGGCGCGGAGCCCCTGCCCGCCGTGTTCCGTCCGCCGGTCCGCAGTGCCTCGCGCAGAGGCGGGCTAGTGCACATCGTGAAGAAAGGCGAGACTCTCTACGGAATCTCGAGGCGCTACCGCGTCAGCACCGACAGCGTGCTCCGTTGGAACCACGTCGGCGTGCTGACCACCGGCCAGAGGCTGATCATCTATCGCGCGCCCGCCAAGGCCCGCAAACCCGCCAATCCGGTCAAGATTTCGGCCGCTCAGCCGACGCAGAACATCGTCGCGACTCTTCTTCCCGCAGGGCAGCAATAGGCGGGTTCGCGGGCAGGGGCTAGGCGCCGCCGAGCCGCCTAGTGTGCATTTACCCTAGTGTATTCATATGCAAAATCTCCCCGCCCAGTCCGCGAGCCGCCACTCGCCCGGACCCAGCTTGCGATATAACATCGCCTATGTAGAGTAAGCTGCAACGTCTGAATGTGATTCCGCCCGCGTGGTCCAAACGATGAATTCACCTCCTTGCTCGCGCTCTCACGGCTTCACCCTTCTAGAGCTGCTGGTGGTCGTCGCCATCATCGGGCTCCTGGTCGGATACGTCGCGCCACGCTATTTCGGGCAGGTCGGTAAATCGCAGGTCACCACGGCCAAAGCCCAGATAGACGCGCTCGAAAAAGCGCTCGACCAATACCGGCTCGACACCGGCCACTATCCGACCACCGAGTTGGGGCTCGCCGCTTTGGTCAACCGGCCCCAGAACGAGCCCAAGTGGAACGGGCCCTACCTCAGGAAGGATGTGCCGCTCGATCCCTGGGACAAGGTCTATGTGTACAAATATCCCGGCGAGCGCGGCGACTACGACATCATTTCCTACGGCAAGGACGGCCAGCCGGGGGGAACCGGCGAGAACGCCGACATTTCCAATCACTAGATCGGCCTTCGACGATGCGTTTCGAGCTCAAAGCGGTCAGCCCGGAGGGAAGAGTCGAGTCGCTCGAGCTGCACGGACTCGATCAGGCGAGCGCCGTCCAGCAGGCCGAGAGCCGCGGCTACACCGTGCTCGGCGTGCGCGCGCGAGGGGCCATCGGCGCGCCCTGGCGCGGCAGACAGGCGCGTTTTCCGCTCGTGCTGTTCAGCCAGGAGTTGCTCGTCCTGCTGAAGGCGGGGCTTCCCCTGGTCGAATCCATCGAAACGCTGGCCGAGCGCGAGCGCCGCAGTGAATTCCGCGCCCTGCTCGAACGCGTCGGCGCGATCCTGCGCCAAGGGAATTCCCTCTCTTCGGCGCTCCAGCAGTTTCCGCTGGCCTTCCCGCCTCTCTATGTCTCCACCGTGCAGGCAAGCGAAAAAACGAGCGACCTCGCTCCCGCGCTCGGGCGCTACGTCGCCTATCAGAACCAGCTCGAGGCGATCCGCAAACGCCTGGTCAATGCAGCCATCTACCCGGCGCTTCTTATCGGCGTGGGGGGCTTGGTCAGCCTGTTCCTGCTGCTCTACGTCGTGCCGCGCTTCAGCCGGATCTACGAGGAGCGCAGCGTCGATCTCCCGTTCTTCTCGAAGCTGCTGCTCTCATGGGGCCAGCTGGTGGAGGGTCACGGGAGTCTCGTGATGGGCGTGCTCGCCGGCCTCGCGATCACGGCGGTGTACGCGCTCCGGAACGCTCGAGTCAAGGCCCGCATCGACAACGCGCTCTGGAGACTGCCCGCGATCGGCGAGCGTTTGAAGCTGTACCAGCTTGCGCGTTTCTACCGCACCATCGGCATGCTGCTGCGAGGCGGCACGCCGCTCCCGACCGCGCTCCAGATGGGCGCGGAGCTGCTCCACCCGCTGTTGCGCGCGCGGTTGGCGGCGGCGAGCCGGGCGGTCCGCGAAGGCCGTCCCGTCTCCGAGTCGATGGAAACCAACGGTCTCACCACGACCATTGCCTTGCGGATGCTCGCAGTCGGCGAGAAAAGCGGCAACATGGGCGAGATGATGGAGAGAATCGCGGAGTTTCACGACGAGGAAATCTCGCGCTGGATCGACTGGTTCGTGCGGCTGTTCGAGCCCCTTTTGATGGCGGCGATCGGCCTGGTGATCGGCGCCATCGTCATTCTCATGTACATGCCGATCTTCGAGCTTGCCGGGAGCCTGAAGTGAGTCTCGCCGAGGCCCAATCGATCAGCTCGAGCGAAATCGAGGTGGCCCGCTCCGCGGCCGCCGTCGCGCGGCGGCGGCTCGTCGAAGTCCTCGAGGCGAAGCTCGGGCTCGATCCGGACGCGTTCGTCGCCCGGCTCGGCGCGACGCTAAAGATTCAGGTCATGCGCATGGAGGAGCTGCGCGGTGCGGCGCCGGCCTTCGACGTGCTGCCCTTCAGCGAGGGCTCCCAGCGCGGCTGCGCTCTGGTGAGGGGCGAAGCCGGCGCGCTGTGGCTGGTGACCGACGACCCCTTCTCCGGGGAGCAGCAGGCCTGGGCGGAGGAACGCATTCCCCAGGAATTCTCCTGGCGCCTGGTGCACCGAGGCGACCTGGTGGCGTTTCTCGCGAGTCACGAGGAGACTCTGCGCGCGCTCGACACGGTGCGCGCCGGGGTGATCGTCGCCAGCGACGAGACGCGCGGCATCGAGGATCTCTCGCTCAAGGCTATCAGCGAGGAGTCGAGCGAGGTCGTGCGGCTGGTGCGCTCGACCCTGCGCGACGCGCTGATGATAGGCGCGAGCGACATCCACATGGAAACGATCGCTGCGGGGCTGGTGATCAAGTTCCGCATCGACGGCATCCTCTCGCAGATCAAGTTCATCCAGGACACCAAGCAGGCCGAGCAGGCCATCTCCCGCGTGAAGGTGCTTTCCGAGCTCGACATCACCGAGCGGCGCGTGCCCCAGGACGGACGTTTCAAGGCGCTCGACCGCGGGCGGGCGGTCGATTTCCGCGTCTCGATCATGCCGAACATCTTCGGCGAGGATGCGGTGCTGCGCGTGCTCGACAAGCAGTCGCTCTACGAGAGCACGCAGCAGCAGCTTTCCCTGGACAGCCTCGGGTTCGAGCCGGACGACATCCGGGCGCTGCGGCGCCTGTCGCACGAGCCCTACGGGATGCTGCTCGTCACCGGGCCTACCGGCAGCGGCAAGACCACCACGCTCTACGCCGCCATCACGGAGATCAACAACGGCCAGGACAAGATCATCACGATCGAGGATCCGGTCGAATACCAGCTCGCGGGCGTGCTGCAAATCCCCGTCAACGAGAAAAAAGGGCTCACCTTCGCGCGGGGCCTGCGCTCCATCCTGCGGCACGATCCGGACAAGATCATGGTGGGCGAGATACGCGACCCGGAAACGGCCAACATCGCGGTGCAATCGGCGCTCACCGGGCACCTCGTGTTCACCACCGTCCACGCGAACAACGTATTCGACGTGATCGGCCGCTTCATGCACATGAACGTCGATCTGTTCAGCTTCGTCTCCGCACTGAACGCGATCCTGGCGCAGCGCCTGTTGCGGCTCATCTGTCCGCACTGCGGCGAGGATTGCCGGCCCGATGCGGCCCTGCTCAAGGAGTCCGGCCTCACCGAGGCGCAAGCAGCCTCGTTCCGCTTTCGCATCGGGCGCGGCTGCCGCGAATGCCGCGGGTCCGGCTACAAGGGACGCAAGGCGATCGCCGAACTCATGATCCTCAATGACGAGCTGCGCGAGCTGATCACGGCCCGTGCCCCGGTGCGCCAGTTGAAGGAGGCCGCCCGGACGAGCGGCACGCGGTTCCTCCGCGATGCTGCATTCGAGGCCGTGAAGAAGGGTGAATCCACATTGGAGGAGATCAACCGTGTTACGTTTGTTTAGCGACCGGGTCCTGATCGCGCTCGCCCCGGATTCGCTTGCGCTCCTGCGGATTTCGGGCGGGGTTCACCCCCGCGTGAGCGCAAAAAGCACGATCGCCTGCGACCCGGGTCCCGCCACCGCGCCCTGGCAGGGCGCGGTGGCGGCTCTGGGTCAGCTCCCCGAAGAAACGACAAACGCGAATTCGGAGATCACCGTCGTGCTGTCCAACCACTTTGCGCGCTTTATCCTGGTCCCCTGGGCCCAAGGCCTGGGAAACGCCGAGGAAGAAACCGCGTTCGTCCGGTACTGTTTTGCCAAGGTCCACGGCGAGCGAAGCAAGGCCTGGGAAGTGCGGCTGAGCCCCGCCCCGAACGGGTCGACGCGCATCGCGAGCGCCATCGACTCGTCGCTCATGCAGGCCGTGCGCGCCGCGTTTCCGGCCGGTGCCCGGGCTAAGCTCGTATCGGTCCAACCCTACCTGATGTCGGCCTTCAACCGGTGGCGCAGGCACGTCGAGGGCGAGCGCGTGTGGTTTCTGCTCGTCGAGCCGCAGCGCGCCTGTCTGGCCCGCCTCGAAGACGGCCGATGGTCGTCGGTGCGCAATACCCGGGGAGACTTCGACGAGCCGAGCCAATGGGCGGGGCTACTCGATCGCGAGCGGCACCGGGTCGGCGGAGAGGAGGCTTCCGAGGACGTCTATGTCCACGCGCCCCGGAGCCGGGAAACCCCTTCGACCGAAGCTCTGGGGTGGACTTTCAGGAGCCTTGCGCTCGCCCCGGCGGAGGGCTTGGCTACCGCGGAGTTGGAACCGTTTGCCATGGCGCTTTGCGCACTATGAGCGCGCATCGAATCGAGCTCGACTACGTCGCACCCCCGCGGCGAGCGTGGTGGATAGGCGCGTCGGTGCTGATCCTCGCCATCGCGGTCGCCGGCGACATGGTCTTGCGCTATCGCGACACCCGGCACGAGCTCGCAGCGCTCGACGCGGCGCAAGGCCTGCTCAACGCCGACCGGCGCCCGCAGCGCGCGGTGCCCAAGGAACGGCTGGACGCGGAAGCGAAGATCAACGATGCGGTGGTGCGGCAGCTCACCCTTCCGTGGGCGCAGATGATAGAGGCGGTCGAGACGGCCTCGAGCAGCGAGGTGACCGTGCTGCAACTGCAGCCGGAAACCCAGCAGCGCAGCCTGCGCCTGACGGCCGAAGCAAAGAACCGGGAAGCGATGCTCAAGTACGTGCGCCGGCTCGGCGAAACCCGGGTCCTTTCCGGAGTACATCTGGTCAATCATCATGTCCAGGTCGAAGATCCCTCGCGCCCGATCCAGTTCGGCGTGCAGGCGACCTTCAGGAGCAACCGGTGAAGCGCGCCCAGGAATGGCTGCACGCGCTCGGCTCTGCCGGAGTGCTCGGCATCGGGGTCCTGATTTTCTGCGTCCCGTTTTATTTTTCGGCGATCCGTCCGGCGCAGAACGAGCTGCAGGAACAGCGCTCGGTCGCCGAGCGGTTGCGCTCGCGCACTCCCTTCCAGAGCGTTTCGAGCGAAGGCCGCGTGGAGGAGCTGCGCCGCTTCTACGGCCTGTTTCCTCCGCTGGAAAGACTTCCGGACGAGCTCGAGCGGGTATACGCACTCGCGCGCGCCGTGAACCTCGAATTGCTGCAGGGCGAATACCGCCTCGAGAAACCCGCTTTCGGCATTGTGTTCTACCGCATCACTCTGCCCATCCGCGGCACCTATCCCCAGATCCGGCAATTCGTCGGCGCCATGCTCAAGAGCATGCCGATCGCATCGCTCGACGCGCTGCGCTTCGAACGCAAGAAAGCGGGCGATACGCAGCTCGAAGCCCAGGTACGCATGACCGTCTATTTCCGTCCGGCCAACGAAGGCGAAACCCCATGAAACTCTCCTCGAAGACATTTTGTGCGGCGCTCGCCCTGGCGCTCGTCGCAGCCTGCGCCGACCCGCTCGTCAAGGACACGCGAGCGCTGCTTAACGAAGGCCGCACGGAAGAGGCGCTCGCGGCGTTCGAGAAAGCTACGCGGCAAGACCCTCAAAACCACGTCTACCGCTCGGAGTATTTCCGCGTGCGCGCGTTCGCCGTCGCGCAGTGGCTCGTCCAGGCGGATTCGCTGCGGGCTGCCTCGCAGTTCGAGGCCGCCGAGGAGCTCTACCGCAGGGTGCTCAAGTACGATGCGGCCAACGAGCGGGCCACGCAGGGTCTCGCGCAAGTCGATCTCGACAGACGCCATCGGGCGCTGGTGGCCGAAGCGGACAAGCTCGTCAAGGTGGAAAAATACCGCGACGCCCGCGAGTTGCTCGGGACGGTGCTCGCGGAGAACCCGGCCCAGCGCGACGCGCGCCAGCTGCAGCGGCAGATCGAGGAGAAAACGACCAAGCCCGCGGTCGCCCTGCTCCAGCTGAGGAGCTCGGTCACCAAGCCCATCTCCCTGGAGCTGAAGGACGTGCCCTTGCGTACCGTGTTCGATGTGATCGCGCGCGCAGCGAGCCTCAACTTCCTGTTCGACAAGGACGTTCGCGCCGACCAGAGGACCACGATAGTCGTGCGCGACGCGCAGGTCGAGGACGTCATCAAGCTGATCCTCGCCACCAATCAGCTCGAGCAGAAAGTCCTGAACGAAACCACGGCGCTCATATACCCGAACACGCCGCAGAAGCTGCGCGAGTATCAGGATCTCGTCGTCAAGAGCTTTTACATCGCCAACGCGGACGTCAGGCAGACGGCGAACCTGATCCGCACGATCCTCAAGACGCGCGACATCTTCATCGACGAAAAACTGAACCTTCTGGTGATGAAGGACACCCCGAACGCCATCCGACTCGCGGAGAAGCTGATCGCGGCTCAGGACATCGCCGAGCCGGAGGTGATGCTCGAAGTCGAGGTGCTCGAAATCGGCTACAACCGGCTGATGGAGCTCGGCATTCGCTTCCCGGGCTCGGCGGCGGTCAGCCTCGTGGGCGGCGCCACGGCCGCCGGAGCCGCCGGAACGCCGGGGACTCTCACCCTGCCCGAATTGCGCTCGCGCGACCAGAACCTCGTGCGTCTCACCTTCACCGATCCGCTGTTTCTGTTCTCGCTCAGGCAGACCGACGGCCGGACCAACCTGCTCGCCAACCCCCGCATCCGCGTGAAGAACAAGGAAAAGGCGAAAATCCACATCGGCGACCGCGTCCCGGTGATCACCACGACTTCGGCGGTGGCGGGGGGCTTCGTTTCCCAGTCGGTGAGCTACCTCGACGTGGGTCTGCAGCTGGAGGTCGAGCCCCTGGTCTATCTCGAGGACGATGTCGGGATCAAGGTCGGGCTCGAGGTCAGCAGCATCACCAATACGATCCAGCCCCCCGGCGGGGGCACGCTCGTCTACCAGATCGGCACGCGCAAGACCAGCACGGTGCTGCGCCTGCGAGACGGCGAAACCCAGATCCTCGCCGGCCTCATCAGCGACGAGGACCGGCGCAACGCCAGCCGCGTTCCGGGCCTGGGCGATTTCCCGCTGCTGGGGCGCCTGTTCTCGTCCACGAGCGACACCATCGTCAAGACCGAGATCGTGCTCCTCATCACCCCGAGGCTGATGCGAACGATCGTGCGGCCCGACGCGCGCACGACCGAGTTCGCAGCGGGAACCGAAGCTTCATCGAGCGGCGGCCCGCTCGGGGCGACCTCCTCGCCGTCCTCCTTCGCTCCGATCCAGCCCGCCGCGCCGCCGGTAACGGTTCCGTTCCAGTCGCAGCCCGGGGCCGCGCCGCCCGGAGGCACGATCGTGCCTTTCGGCGGCGTCCAACAGCAGTAGCGCGCGGAGCCTCGTTCTATATGGCCGGAGGTCGCGCTTCGGGCGTCCAGGGGTTCACCCTGATCGAGCTCGTCATCACCGTGGCGATCGTCGCGCTGCTCGCATCGATCGCGCTGCCCGTCAGCGAGCTCGCCGTGCAGCGCACCAAGGAGCAGGAGCTGCGCCGCACGCTGCGCCAGGTCCGCGAGGCGATCGACGCTTACAAGCAGGCGTCGGACGAGGGCCGAATCCGCAAATCGGTGGGCGACTCGGGCTATCCCAAGAAGCTCGAGGAGCTCGCAGAGGGCGTCGAAGACCAGAAGAACGCGAAGAAGGACAAGATCTACTTCCTGCGCCGCATCCCGCGCGACCCGTTCAACGCCGATCCGACGCTTTCCGCCGCGGGCACCTGGGGCAAGCGCAGCTACGCGAGCCCGCCCGACGACCCCAAGGAAGGCGACGATGTGTTCGACGTCTTCTCGACCGCACAGGGCAAGGGCATCAACGGCCAACCCTACCGGGACTGGTAAGGCGGTGCGAGCCCGTTCCGGATTCACGCTGATCGAGCTGCTGGTGGTGATGGCGATCATCGCCGTCCTCCTTACGCTCGCCGTCCCGCGCTATTTCGGCAGCCTCGAAAGATCCAAAGAGGCGGTGCTGCGGGAAGATCTGTACCAGCTGCGCGACGCGATCGGAAAATATTACGGCGACAAGGGCAAGTACCCGGAGTCGCTGGACGCGCTCGCCTCGGAAAAATACCTGCGCAAGGTACCGGTCGATCCCATCACCGAGAGCGCCGCGACCTGGGTGGTCGTCTCTCCGGAGGACCCGCAGAAAGGCGGGGTGGTCGATGTGAAAAGCGGCGCGCAGGGCAAGGCGAGCGACGGAAGCGTCTACGCCGAGTGGTGAGCGTGAATTCGCGCGAGCCAGGCTTTACCTACCTGACGGTCCTCTTCGCGGTCGCTTTCATGGGCCTGGGCCTCGCCCTCGCCGGAGAGGTCTGGCAGACCGCGCTCGCGCGGGACAGGGAAATAGAGCTGCTCTACGCGGGCAACCAGTACCGGCGCGCGATCGAGAGGTATTACGTGAGCGGGCCGAGGCAGTTTCCCGGGACGCTCGAGGATCTCTTGAAAGACCCGCGCAAGCCGGGCACCGAACGCTACCTGAGAAAGCTCTACTTCGATCCCATGACCGGGAAAAGCGAATGGGGCCTGGTGAAAGGCCCCGAGGGCGGGATCATGGGCGTCTACAGCCTCTCGGAGGGCAGTCCGATCAAGGTCGCCGGCTTCGCCTTCGTCAACAAGGAGTTCGAAGGCGCCACGAAATATTCGGACTGGAAATTTCTCTACAACCCGGCGGCCCAGCAGGTCCCCATCCCGCAACAGGGCGCCGCGCCCGGGACCCAGCAGGCGCCCGTCTCGCAGCAACCCACCGCGCCCGGGACTCAACAGGCGCCCATCCCGCAGCGGGGCCCGATGCAAGGCACGATGTAGGCGGAGGTTCCCCGGTCGCGCTCTTTCCCTTCGGGGAGTCAGATCGGGTGCAGGCCCAGCGTCAGCCCCAGCGGCACGAAAAGGATGGCAAACGCGTTGCCGATAAGCACCAGCGACGCGACGCGCTCCGGCTCTTGGCTGTAGCGCTCGGCGAGCAGGTAATTGAGCGCCGCCGGCGGCAGGCTCGCGAAGAGCATAAGCTGCGCGAATTGCTCGGCGGGCAGATGCAGGGCAATTTGCGCGAGATAAGCGCCCGCCATCCCCGCCACCGGGCAGACCACCGCGCCCAGCACGCCCGTCTGCCAGCCGCGCTTCGATAAATCAGTCAGCCGCGCGCCGAGGGCGAACAGCATCATCGGCAGCGTGGCGTCGCCCAGCATCTTCAGCCCGATCATCAGTGCCGGAGGCACATTCCACGCGAAGGCGCCGAAGACGAGCCCCACCACGCTAGCGATGATCATCGGCGAGGTCGCGAGCGCCTTCCATTCCGCGTGGTGGCTGACGATGCGGGCCCCGAGAGTGAACTGCAGCAAGGTGCTCACCACCAGCATCAGCACCATCGCCGCGAGCCCGGGGCGCCCGAAGGCGAGCACCGCCAGCGGCAGGCCCATGTTGCCGCAATTGTTGAACATCATCGGCGGCACGAACGTGCGGGGACTGATACGCGCCAACCGGGCGACCGGCCAGGCGATCAGCCCCGAGACGAGGATCACCGCCACGCCGCCGGCGATGAACGCAGCATTCCCCTGCAGCTGAAAGTCTTCGCCCGCGAGCGAAGTGAAAACGAGGAGCGGCCCCAGGACATGGAGCGAAACGTGGTTGAACGTCTTCAGATCGGGCCGATTGCGGCGCCCGTAGCCGTAGCCGATCGCGATGATCAGGAAGACCGGGCCTATTACCGAAATGATGCGTTCGAGGACGAGCACAGTCGACGGTCAGCGCTTCGCGGTCATTGCGACTGCCGCGTGATGATCTCGGCGTACAGCTTTTCCCACTTCGCGCTTTCGTCCAGCATCGCGGCCGGATCGACGAACTTCAGCCGCGTCTTCGCGGTGCTGGAATCGGCTTTGCGATTGGTCGGCACGTAATTCCCCTGGACCAGGATCGCCTGCCCTTCGCCGAGCATGAAATCGTAGAACAGCACCGCGGCATGCGGGTGCGCCGGTTTCCTCGAGAGCGCGACCCCGTTCACCCGCGCGATCGCGGGCTGGATCGCATACCAGTCTATCGGCGCGCCCCTCTGCTTCAGCTTCTCCGCGTTATGGTTGTAGACGGTGAGCGCGAACGGCACCTCACCCGAGGCAACCAGGCCGGCGAGCAGCGTATGCCCCCTGCGCACCGAGAGCCCGTTCCTCGCGACGATGTCGCGGAAAAGCTTCAGGCCTTTGTCCTCTCCGATTTCCTTCACCACCATCGCGAACCAGTCGACGTCCTCGGCCTCGATCCCCAGGCGACCTTTCCACTTCGGATCGAGAAAGTCCTCGTAGGACTTCGGCAGCTCCGCCTTCTTCACCAGATTGGTGTTGTAGGCGTGGACGAACATATTGAGGCGCGTCCCGACCCATTCGCGGTGCGACCTGATCGCATCGGAGAGGAGATCCGGAAAATGCGGCGATCCGGCCTTCTGCAGCAGCTTCTCGCGGTGCAGCGACTCGAGCTCGGGGCCGTTCGTCTCGACGACGTCGAAGTCGAAGCGGCCGGCCCGCGCCTCGGTGACGATGCGCTGCACGACTTTTTCGGAGCCGGCCCGCCAGAACTTCAACTTCACGCCGTATTGCTTGTCGAAGGCCGCCGCGAGCGCATTGAGATCCTCGAGCACCAGAGAGGAATAGAGGTTGATCTCGCGCTCGGCGCGCGCGCCCTTGACGAGGCGCTGTGCGCGATCGGCGCCCTCGTAAAGCGCCAGCCCCGCGACATCGGCGGGCTGCGCGCGCAACGCCCCGGAGGCGGCGAGCGAGCAAGCCACAACGAGCGGGAAGAACGCGGCGTGCGTCATTTTCCGACTCAGCCCGCGGCATCCGCCGTCAGCCCCGCCGCCTGGATTCCCGAAACGCAGGCTTCCTCGTCTTCTTCGCCCGTTCCGCCGCTCGCCCCCGCCGCGCCGAGGATCTCGCCCTTTTCGTTTTTGATCAGCACGCCGCCCGTCTGCGGCAGGAATTTTCCCTGCGCCGTCGCGGCGAGGGTAATGAAGAAATTGGGATTGTCCTTGGCGCGTTTGAGAAGGGCGCGGCTCGAGGCGCCCATCGCGACCGAGGCCCACGCTTTTCCGAGCGCCACGTCGAAGCGGAACATGCTCGCCCCGTCCTCGCGCTGCGCAGCCTTGACGTGGCCGGCGTCGTCGAGCACGACCACCGCGAGCGGCTTGATTCTCATGGCCCGCGCGCGCTCGATCGCTTTTTCGACGACGGTATTGGCCTGCTTCAGGGTGAGCTTCGACATTCTTCCTCCGTGCGGGATTCATGAAAATGTAAGGTTCGCCGCATTATAAATGCGGCCGGAGGGGCGCTTGGTTACAATCTTCCCTCCCGCTCTCTCGCATGGAGGTTCCATGGCAGCAAGAAGAAAAGGCGCTGCGCCCGCCCGGTTCAAGCTCGCGAGCCCGGACATCCGGCCGAACGGCCCGATCGCGATGGAACAGGTGTTCAACGGCTTCGGCTGCTCGGGGCAGAACATCTCGCCCGCGCTCAAGTGGTCGGGGGCGCCGGAGGACACCAAGAGCTTCGCGCTGCTCGTGCACGACCCGGACGCGCCCACGGGCGGCGCGGGTTGGTGGCACTGGCTGGTGGTCAACATTCCGGCAAGCGGGAGGCAGCTGGGAAAGGATGCAGGCAAGGCCGACGGCTCGAACCTGCCCTTCGGCTGCGCGCAGATCGACACCGATTTCGGCGGCCCGGGCTGGGGCGGCCCCTGCCCGCCCGCGGGCGACAAGCCGCACCGCTACAACTTCACGCTGTATGCGCTGAAGGTGGATGGTCTCGACGTGAGCGGCGCGAGCGCCTCGCTTGTCGGATACATGATCAACGCCAATGCGATCGGCAAGGCAAAGCTCACCGGAAAATTCGGGCGAAAAAAATAGGGGACCGATCATGCTGCAGAGATTGTTGCTCTCCGTCCTTGCGGTCCTCGCGCTCGCGATGTCCGGCGCTTCGGCCCAGTCCTACCCCGCGAAACCGGTGCGCATCATCGTTCCCTTCGGCCCCGGCGGACCCGACGCCCTCGCGCGGCTGCTCGGGGCGCAGCTCACCCAGCAGATGGGCCAGCCCTTCGTGGTCGAGAACAAGCCCGGCGCGAACGGCGTTATCGGCGCGGAGTTCGTCGCGAAATCGGCGCCGGACGGGTACACGCTGATGGTGACCTCCTCGGGCTTCGTCACCGCCCCGAGCATGTACAAGAAGCTTCCCTACGACACCGAGCGCGACTTCGCGCCGGTCACCAATCTCGTGGAAAACGCGGGCATCTTCGTCGCGGTGAACCCCGGCGTTCCCGCTCGCACGCTGCAGGAACTGATCGAGCTCGCGCGCAGGCCCGACAGCAAGCTTTCCTACGGATCACCGGGAGTCGGCAACACCCTGCACCTCGCGGGCGAGCTGTTCAACAATCGCGCCGGGACTCATCTGCTGCACATCCCCTACAAGGGCGCCGGCCCCGCGGTGGCGGCGGCGATCTCCGGCGAGACTCAGGTGATGTTCTCGACTCCGCCGGCGATCCTGCAGCAGCTCAAGGCGGGCAGGCTGCGCGCGCTCGCCTACACCGACGCCAAGCGCCACCCGCAGATGCCCGATGTCCCCACCGCGACCGAGGCCGGCATGCCGAGCTTCCAGCACCACGGCGGCTGGTTCGGCATGTTCGCGCCCGCGGGCACGCCGCTGGAGATTCTCAATCGCGTCCACGCGGAAGTACGCACGGCTTTTGCCAACACCCAGTTCCGCGAGCGCTTGGAAACGCTGGGCTCGGAGCCGGTCGGCAACCCGCCGGCCGAGTTCAAGCAGTTCGTGAGCACGGAAATCCGCAAATACGCGGAGATCGTGCGCCTCGCGAACATCCAGCCCGAGTGAACCCGGCGCGACGCCGGGAAACATTCCGACTTGCGGCACGGTAGCCGGCTTGCTAGGCTAGCCGCCGAGGAGGACACATCATGATTCGAAACTCCGTCGTGGCATTCGCGGTGCTCGCGCTGCTCGCCGTGTCGTCCGCGGGCGCGCAGACAGTCAAGATCGGGCTGATCATGCCCTATTCCGGCCAGTTCGCCGACGCAGCGACGCAGATGGACAACGCCATCAAGTTGTACGTGAAGGAGCATGGCGACACCGTGGCGGGAAGGAAGCTCGAGTTCATCCGCAGGGACACGGGCGGCGTCGCGCCGGACGTCGCCAAGCGCCACGCGCAGGAGCTGGTGGTGCGCGACCGCGTCGATATCCTCGCCGGATTCGTGCTCACGCCCAACGCGCTCGCCGCGGCGGACATCTCCGCCGAAGCGAAGAAATTCATGGTAGTGATGAACGCGGCAACCGCCATCATCACCACCAAGTCGCCCTACATGGCGCGCACCTCGCTCACTGTGCCGCAGCTGAACGAGGCTTTCGGCGCCTGGGCCTATCGCAACGGCGTCCGCAAGCTATATACAATGGTGTCGGATTACGGCCCCGGACACGACGCCGAGGGCGCGTTCCAGCGCGCGTTCAAGGAGGCCGGCGGCCAGATCGTCGGTTCGGTGCGCATTCCGGTGGCTAACCCCGACTTTTTCCCCTTCGTGCAGCGCGCGAAGGACCTCGACCCCGAGGCGATCTTCGTTTTCATCCCCGGCGGCGCGCAGCCGGCGGCCTTCGGCAAGGCGCTCCTCGATCTCGGCATCGATTCGAAGAAGACCCGTATCATGGGCCAGGGTGAAATCACCGAGGAGAATGCGCTCAAGGTCATGGGCGATGCCGCGCTCGGGTTCATCACCGCCTTTCACTACGACCACGACCACAAGTCTGGGGCGAACGCGAAATTCGTCGGCGCGTACAACGCCGCCTGGAGTCGCAACCCGGATTTCTTCAGCATCGGCGGCTGGGACGGGATGCACCTGATCTACGAATCGCTGAAGAAGACCGGCGGCAAGACCGACGGCGAGTCGCTCGTCGCAGCCGCCAAAGGCATGAAGTGGGAGAGCCCGCGCGGCCCGGTCGCGATCGACCCGGAGACCCGCGACATCGTCCAAACGGTCTATATCCGCCGCGTCGAAAAAATCGACGGCCGGCTGCACAATGTCGAGATCGACAAGATCGAGAACGTCAAGGATCCGGTCAAGGAGCGGATGAAGAAATAGGACGGACCCGGAGGGTATCCTAAACGCCTATGAGTTTCGAAGATGCAGCGCGAGATGACGAGGTCCAGACGCCGCCCCCGGCCAGCGACGAGGCGACTCTGCTTCACGTCAGCGAGGGCAAGGCGTGGCACCGGATAAGCGCCGAGGCGGGCTACCTGAGGGCCGAGTTGTTCAACCGGCAGACCGCCGACGAGACACGGAAATTCCTGGACGCCCTGCATGCCGCAGCGCTCGAGCACCGGCGCGCACGGATCCTGGTCTTCGTACGCAACTCCAAGCCGATTTTCACGGTGGAAAGGTACGGGATTTCCCGCTACCTGGACATCGCGTTCGAGTCGGCGTACAAGATCGCGCTCATGGGAGATACGCCGGAGCTGCGGATCGCTCACCAGTACATCGCAGTGCTCGCGCTGATGCGCGGGGTCGATCTTCGGACGTTCCAGAACGAAATCGTCGCGATCGAATGGCTCAGGTCGGACGACGCGCCGTCGCAGGGTAGCGCGCACCCCTAGGGCCCGGGCGTTAGCCCGCACATCGCCGGGGGAACCGCTTTTCTGCGCGTTGGGTTATGCTTCGGCCCCTCCCGGAGCTTTTCAGTGCATAACCCTTTCCAGAAAATCAAACGCATCCAGGCGCGACCTTTCACGTCGCTCCCCTCGAAATTCCGCAAGAAGCGCCGCACCACCTGGTCCGATCCCAACCGCGGCGGAGACCAGGTGGACAGTTTCCTCGAGGGGCCCTCGTTCGACCGCGAGGGGAACCTGTGGTGCGTGGACATTCCCTTCGGGCGAATTTTCCGCATCGACCCGAAAGGAGAATGGGAGCTCATCGTTCAATACGACGGCTGGCCGAACGGCCTCAAGATCCACAAGGGCGGCTGGATTTTCATCGCCGACTACAAGCGCGGCCTGATGCTGCTCGACCCGAAGTCCGGGAAAATCGAAACTTACCTTGCAACGGCCTTCAGCGAGGGCTTCAAGGGCTTGAACGACCTGCACTTCGCCGACAACGGCGATCTCTACTTCACCGACCAGGGACAGACCGGCATCGCCGATCCGAGCGGGCGCGTGTATCGCCTGCGCTCGAACGGCGAGCTGCAGCGCCTGGTGGACAACGCGCCCTCCCCCAACGGCATCACCCTCAACAAGACCAACACGCACGTGTACCTCGCCGTCACGCGCTCGCAGCAGATCTGGCGGCTGCCGCTCATGGCCGGAGGCACGCTCTCCAAGACCGGCGTCGCGATCCAGCTCTCAGGCGGCCACGCCGGCCCCGACGGCATCGAGGCGGACGAGGAAGGCGGGCTCGCGGTGTGTCACCTCGGAGTGGGGATCTGGCGCTTCGACGCGAATTGCCTGCCGACCCATCTGGTGGACGCGGGCAAAGAGCATCGCCTGATGACCAACATCGCCTACGGCGGCCCGAAGCGCAGCACGCTCCACATCACCGACTCGCTGAACGGCGAGATCCTCACCGCCGAGATGCCGGTGCCTGGAAAGAAAATGTTCGCGCATAAATGAAGGAGCCCTCCATGAACCTTCGCCGTATCCTCGCCCTCTTCATTTTTGCGTTTGCGCTGCCCGCCATCGCGCAGCAATACCCGACCAAGCCGGTGCGCGTGCTAGTCGGTTACGCGGCGGGAAGCTCGACCGACATCGTCGGACGCGTGATGGCGGACCGTCTCGGCGCCTACTGGAAGCAGACGGTAATCGTCGAGAACCGCGGCGGCGCGGCGGGCAATCTCGCCGCGGACGCGGTCGCCAAGGCGCAGGGCGACGGCTACACCCTGCTCTTCGCGCAGAACGGCCTCGCGATCAGCGCGGCCGCGCTGCCGAATCTGTCGTTCCAGGCTGAGAGGGATCTCGTTCCGATCGCGCCGGTCGCGGCGACTCCGCACATCCTTATCGTCGCTCCGGAATTTCCCGCGAAGAGCGTGAAAGAGCTGATCGCCATGGCGCGCGCCGAGCCCGGCAAGCTCGCTTTCGCCTCCTCTGGGATCGGCAACTCCGATCACCTGTGCGGGGAGCTCTTCAACATGATGGCCGACATCCAGGCGATCCATGTACCCTACAAGGGCGGGGCTCCCGCCTCGACCGACGTGATGGCGGGCCGCATCGCCTATTACTTCGCGGGCATGCCCGTGGGGCTTCCGCTCTCCAAGGCGGGGCGCACGCTCGCTCTGGGAGTGACGAGCAGGCAGCGCTACCCGGCTGCCCCGGACGTTCCCACCATTGCCGAACAGGGACTGCCGGACTACGAGGCGACGCTGTGGAACGGCTTCTTCGCGCCGGCGTCGATCCCCCCCGAACTTGGGGCGCGGATCGCGCGCGACGTCGAGGCCGTCCTCAAGCAGCCCGAGACGCGCGAAATGCTGGCGAAAACCGGCGCCGCGCTCTTCGAGGACAACCAGGCGAACTTCAAGAAATTCTTCCACGCAGACATCGAGAAGTGGAAGAACCTCGTGAAGGCCACCAATCTAAAGCTCGAATAGACACACGGCGCTGCGGTCATCTGATGCGGCGCGCCGCCCAACGCGAACGTTAGATCTCAACAAATGAACGCCGCCGCCATGACCATGAGCGGAGACTAGGCGCAGCATGTCATCCAATCGGCGAATCGTGCTCGGTGTGGCAATCGGTGCAGTGCTTATTGCGCTTGGTGCAGGTGTTGTTTACCTCCTCACTTATTCGCCCATTGCCATGAGGGTACTTTGGATAGCCGGTCCCGTCGCCCTGATGGCAATATTCTTCGTCCTATTGCAGGCGTGGTTACCGCGTGATGACGTCTAACCACCCAGTCAACGTGGACGCGCGCGCGCCGTCCGTGCAATGCAAAGTTCGGGCTGCGAGCGCCGGTTACTGAGAGCGTTAGAATTCTTTTTCACTCATAGACCGTCAAACAGCAATATCACAGGAGGACCTCATGTCATCAGCACTTGGTTTGGCAAGACGGGTCACCGTAGTCAGCACCATTACCGCATTGGTCGGCTGCTCAACCGTAACCCGCCTGGAAGGCTCGACCCCGGGTACAGCGCTTGCGATCAAGGGCATGGACCGCACGGAACTCCCCCGCACGGAAGATCTAGCGTCCAAGGCAACGGGGCAGTATGAGTTTATGGCAACAACCCCGGATGGCAAAAAGCTCTATGGAATATTGCCGCTCAGCGTCAACGGGGGAACCATTGTCTTGAGCATCCTCTTTTTTGCCCCGGCTCTTTTTATTGCTGGATTTAGAGATACGTTTCCTTTCTATCAGGTCGATCCGGAAAATAATGTCATACGCTACAAAGTAAAAGAGGCCGATGAGTGGAAGCAATACCAGCCTCCCGTGGCCGAGGGGGCAAGATCAAAAGCGTCCTTCGACACCCTTAAGTAGTCCGCGCAGAAGGCCCGGCGTGATTTCGCGATCCCTCATCGAAGAGATCAGCTCCTTCGGAAACCGAACGAGGAGAAGCGTCATGAACCCGAGCCCCATTGGCGCCCTCCTCTTCGGCCTCGCGCTCGCGGCTTCCGCCCCCGCGCAGCAGGACTACCCTACCCGCCCGATCCGCTTTATCACCGCAGCGGCGCAGGGCGGCACGTCCGATATTCTCGCGCGCGTGTTTGCCGTGCATCTCACCGACACGCTCAAGCAGCCGGTGGTGGTGGACAACCGCGCGAGCGCGTCGGGGGTGATCGCCGGGGAGCTGACTGCGAATGCGCCGCCGGACGGTTACACGCTGCTCCTCGCTTATCACCAGCACACGGTGAACGCGGCGCTGAATCCGAAATTGCCGTATCACCCGGTGAACAGTTTCACGCCGATTACGCAGCTCACGACCGCCGGCCTGATGCTGGTGGTAAACCCGGCGACGCCGGTGGCGAATCTCAGGGAGTTCGTCGACTGGACCAAGAACTTCAAAGGGCCGCTCAACTACGGTTCGGCCGGCATCGGCACCGGCGGGCATCTCGCGGGCGAGCTCTACAAGATGATGACCGGCGTGAAGGCCGAGCACATCCCGTACAAGGGCTCGGGGCCGGCGCTGATGGACCTGCTCGCCGGGCAATTCCACTTCGACTTCGCCGGCATCCAGGCGGCGCAAACCCTGGTGCGGTCCGGGAAGCTGCGCGCTCTTGCGGTCACCGCGCCCAAGCGCATCGCGGCCCTGCCCGATCTGCCCGCCGTGGCGGAGGAGCTGCCGGGATTCGAAGTCGTCGGCTGGTACGGCGTGATCGCCCCAGCAGCGCTGCCCAAGCCCATCGTCGCGCGGCTGCACGACGAGTTCGTCAAAGTACTCAACCGGCCAGACGTGCGCGAGCGTATCGTGGCGGACGGCTCGGAGCCGGCCGGCACCGCGCCCGAGGACTTCCGTCAATTCATGCTCGCCGACCTCGCCAAATGGGCGAAGCTCGTGAAGGAGAGCGGGGCAAAGCTGGATTGAGCAGGAGTCGGAAGATGAAGACCCTCATCGCCTGCGTCGTGCTCGCGGCCGGCTTCACGCCCGCCGTGGTTCTCGCCCAATTCGGCGCGTCGTGGCAGCGCACGCCGGCGATCACGGTCATCGGACCGGAGGGCGACCCGCGCTTCGCCCTCGTCGACGAGGCCGTGGCCTTCTGGAACAAGACGCTGGAACAGTTGGGCTCGGGCTTCAGGCTGGGCGCCGTGACACGCCTCGTCCAGCCAGTGCCCGAAGAGGACTTGAGGTCCCTGGGAGAATCCGTGCTCGCGGGGCTGCGCGGAACGGTGAGGGTTCCGCGGGTCTTCCACGAGCTGCCGGGCGACCTCGTCATCCTGCTCGCCGATTCGGACTTCGTGTCCTTTGCCGGACCCTTCTTCGCGAATTCGAAGCGCGTCGTCGGGATCAAGGGAATGGTGTATCCGCCGCTGACCCTCCCGAACGTCGCGCGCAACGTGATCACGCACGAGCTGGGCCACGCGATCGGTCTGGGGCACAACAGCGACCCCGCGAAGCTGATGTGCGGCCGGCCTTGGCCGTGCAGGCCCGGACTGTTCCGTTCCGCGGAGCCGCGGATTTTTCCGCTGACCGACGAGGAAAAGCAGCAGCTCGTCTCGATGTATCCCGCCGGGTGGAAACCGCAGGGTCCGTAGGTATCGACATCGCGAGGCCATTCAATGAACACGCGTATCTTGCTCGCCGTCTCGATCGCGGCGGCTGCGGAACTAATCGGTGTAGCGCACGCACAAACGTTTCCTTCCAAATCGGTGCGCATCATCGTGCCGTTTCCCCCGGGCGGCACCGCCGACATCACTAGCCGCGTCCTCGCGGTGCACATCGCGAAAGGTCTGGGTCAAACGGTGGTCGTGGAGAATCGCCCGGGCGGCAGCACCATCATCGGGACGGAAGTCGTCGCGCGCTCTCCCGCCGACGGCCATACGCTGCTGGTGGTGTTTCCGAGCTTCGTCATCAACCCGGCGTTGCGGCGCGAGATGTCGTTCGATCCCTTGAAGGACTTCAAAGCCGTGGGCCAGACGATGTCCGTGCCCATGGCGATCGCGGTCCATCCCGCGGTGCCCGCAAGAACCCTTGAGGAACTGATTGCGCTGGCGCGCGCGAGGCCGGGCGAAATTTCCTATGGAACCCCCGGCACCGGCACCACCCACCACGTCATGGGCGAGATGCTCAGGCTTGCGGCGAAAATCGAACTCCTGCACGCGCCGTTCCAGGGCGGGGTGCCGGCGCTTGTTGCGGCCACCGGAGGCCATATACCGATGATCTACGGGAACGCCACCGAGATCGCACCCTCGGTAAAAAGCGGGAAGCTGCGTGCCATCGTGGTCACGTCGCCCGAGCGCGCGGAAGTGCTGCCCGATGTGCCGACGATGCGGGAATCCGGATATCCGGAGCTCGAAGCGACGAACTGGAGCGGCATGGTCGTCCCGAGCGCGACTCCGCCCTCTGCCGTCGCCCGCCTCAATGCCGAGCTGATGCAGGCTCTGGGCAACGCGGATACGCAGGACAAATTCAGGAGCAATGGAATGTCTCCCACGCCCGGCACGCCGGAGGAGTTCGGCGCCTTCTTGCAGTCCGAGGCGACGAGATACGCGAAAGTCGTGCGCGAAGCGGGAGTCAAGGTCGATTGAACGCGGTGGCGGGCCCCGCTCAAAACACCCCGCAACCGCAAATCTCTCCCCAGCCTCCATCGCCGATTAACCGCGGCTTGGAAAACGCCCGCGCCAGGTTTTGCGCGTCCTCGAGCCCGCGTTTGTAGTATTCGCCGTATTCCCGGACCGGCAGCCAGTCCTGCGCGCCGGGCGGCAGCGGCGGCGAGAGGCGAGAATAAGGACCCGCGCCGTACACGACCTTCCCCCCGACCAGGGTCAGGAGCGACTCGATATCTTTGATCCGGTCCACCGGGACGTTGAAGTAATCTGCGGAAAGGATCGCGAGGTCGGCGAACCTCCCCGCCTCGAGCGTGCCCTTCTTGCCCTCCTCGCCCGAGACCCACGCGCCGCCCGTCGTATACAGGCGCAGCGCCTCGGTTCGGTTCAAGAGATTCCGGTCGCCCTGCAATTTCGCCCCACCCAGCGTCTTGCCGGTCACCAGCCAGTGCAGCCCGATCCAGGGGTTGTAGCTGGTCGCGCGGTTGCCGTCGGTGCCGCAGGCGAGCGGAATCCCCATCTCGCGGATGCGCGCGATGGGCGGCGCATCGGCGGCGGCCTGCGCGCCGTATTTCTTGAGGAACGCTTCCCCGTCGAGCGACATGCGGTTCTGGATGTCGATCGAGCCGCCCAGGGCCGCGAGCCGCTCGAGCGTCTTCGGCTGCAGGGTTTCGCAGTGATCCAGCCCCCAGCGCAGGTTCTTCAACGGAATCTCGCGGTTCACCTGCTCGAGCACGTCGAGCACGCGGCTCGCTCGGCTGCAGGGTTTCGCAGTGATCCAGCCCCCAGCGCAGGTTCTTCAACGGAATCTCGCGGTTCACCTGCTCGAGCACGTCGAGCACGCGGCTCGCGCTGGCGTCGAAGCTGGTGTGCTGGCGGAACGGCCAGCCCTGCTCGACGATGTACTTCACTACGGCGGAGAGATTTTTTTCCATCACGCCCGCGGGCGGTACCGGATAGTCCTTGGCGAAGTTGGCGACGTCGCCCGCCGCGTAGAGAATGTATTCGCCCGTGCCTATCATGCGGTAGTAGTCGTTCCCCTGTCCGTACTTCACCAGCTTGGACCAGGCTGCGTAATTGTCGAGTTCCTTGCCGGGCGCCTGCGCGAAGAGCATGTAGCCGATCCGCAGCGTCATCTGTTCGTCGGCAGCGAGCTTCGCGATCGCAGCGTAGTTTTCCGGATAGTTCTGGCCGCCGCCGCCCGCGTCGATCACGCTGGTGACGCCCAGGCGATTGTGCTCGCGCATAAAGTGGCGTGTCGAGAGAATCTGGTCCTCGGGGGAAAGCCTCGGGATGCGCAGCCACACCGAGACCAGGCTCGCGAGGCTCGTCGTCGACATCACCAGCCCCGTGGGGTTGCCCGAGGCGTCGCGCTCGATCGCGCCGCCGAACATGTTGGGCGTGTCCTTCGTCCAGCCGAGCGCGCGCACGCCCGAGCGGTTGAGCCAAGCCCGGTCGTACAGGTGCATGATCATACACGGCGTGTCGCCGGTCGCGGCATTGATCTCGTCGAGCGTCGGGTAGCGCTGTTCCTCGAACTGCGCCCAGGTCCAGCCGCCGATCACCTGCACCCAGTGCGGCGCGGGCGTGCGCTGCGCCTGCTCGCGCACGCGGCGCATGCCTTCGGCTAGCGAAGGCACGCCGTCCCAGCGTACTTCGTTCGTATAAGTCAAACCCCCGCGGATAAAGTGGGTGTGACCGTCGTTCAGGCCTGGGATGACAGTGCGCGCGCCCGCATCGATTACCTGCGTGCCGGGACCGCGCAGCCTCTCGATTTCTGCAGCGGAGCCGACGGCAACGATGTTGCCGCCGCGGATCGCGAGCGCGCTCGCCGCCGGCGCTCGCGGATTGAGCGTGGCGATCCGGCCGTTGGTGACGATGACCTCGGCCTTTTCCTGCACGCCGGGCGTTTCTGGCATGACGGGCACCGCGCAGCCGGTGAGTCCGGTGAGTCCCGCGGTCGCCGCGAGCGCGTCGATCAGGAAATCGCGCCGGCCGAAATCGACCGCATTGCGCGTCGCTCCCGGGCTGCACGACAGGTGACTGCACGCGATGAATCCGCATCCTCCGCTGGCCGCTGCCATGTTCCGCGCCTCCTCTTGTCGGACATCGTGAATTTCTCTACGCCAGGTATTTTCCGAACCACGCGAGCGTCTCGCTCCACGCGGCTTTCGCCGCCCCGGCGTTGTAGCGCGCGCCGGTGTCGTTGTGAAAAGCGTGGTCCACCTTCGGATACACGATCTTGCGGAAAGTCTTGCCGTGCTTCTGCATGGCCGCTTCGATCGCCGGAATGTTCTGGTTGATGCGATCATCGAGCCCGCCGTAGATGGCGAGCACCGCCGCGCCAATGCCGGGCACGTCGCCCTCCTGCACGGGCACGCCGTAAAAAGGCACCGCGGCCCGCAGCCCGGGCACGCCCGCCGCGACGCGCCAAGTCACCGCTCCGCCGAAGCAGAACCCGACCATGCCCACGCGGTCAACTCGCGCGGCGGGCTGCGATGCTGCATACGTGAGTCCACTCTTGAAATCCTGCACGTGGCGAGCGGGAGCCGCCTTGCCCAGGATGCCCGGAATCGCGTCGAAGTCGTGCTTGGCGGTCCCGCCCTCGCGCGAGAGCAGATCCACGGCGAGCGCTACGTAACCCGCTTTCGCCGCGCGCCGCGTGACGTCCTCTATATGGCGGGTGAGCCCGCGGTTTTCGTGGCAAACGAGCACGATCGGGTAGCTCCCCGTCACCGCGGGCCGCGCCAGATATCCGGCGAGCCGGATGCCTTCGCCGGGAAATTCGGCGATTCCCGCGACGATCGAAGGATCGTCCGGCGCGACCAGGGGTGCCGAGCTCGCGGGGGCCTTGCCGGCCGGGGCGACTTGCGCGCGCGCCTCCAGCATCTGCGCCGCGAGCGCCGCGCCCGTGATGCCGGCGATCGCCTTCAGCGCCTCTCGCCGCGACAGCCGCCCCTCCTCGTAGTCCTCGACGGCTTCCTCCACCAGGTAGCGTTGCAGTTCGTTCATGAACGGGAGTCTCCTTGATTGAGAGATGCAATTATATTTGCGTTCCGAGCCAGGCTTTCGCCTCGCGCAGCAGTTTTTCCAGCGCTTCGCCGCGCGCGGTCGGAAGGTTCGGATTCACCTGGGCGCCGTTGCGCGTCTGCAGATAGGCGAG
>WNFF01000822.1_pt1 | contig 29544 bp, 28 predicted proteins | sample 5400441 | NCBI WGS metagenome assembly WNFF01 (sample SAMN13153345, study PRJNA577476) | soil metagenome | isolation source: 120 cm saprolite under Douglas fir tree site 2 hole 3 replicate 1 | place: USA:California | collected 2015-04-18
GCGCCTGCATTTGGGGCTGGTGCTGTAGCTCGCTGCGCTCGCGCTGGCTGGAACCGTCGTCGGTTCGTCATCGTCGGCCTCCTCGCTGCGCTTTCTGTGAAGGAGGCCGACGATGACGAACCTGACGACTGTGTTTCCCCACGAGAGGCTGATTGCGTATCAAGTCGCTTGCGAGCTTCTCGATCTGGTGCGCGAGCTCCGGATTTCAGATTCGAAGCTGCGTGGCCAAGGGATGCGCGCTGCCCAGAGCGCGTGCCTGAATATCGCTGAGGCTGCTGGGCGATTTGGTGGACCTGACAAGGCGCGGGTCTTCGCGATCGCTCGTGGCGAGGCCTGCGAAGTTGCGGCCGCTATCGACATTGCGGCTCGGTCGAGGCAATGCGACAAGGAACCTGCTCGCGTCGCAAGTGCTGTCGCGCGGCGGCTCTACGCGCTGCTGACCGGGCTCATCCGTCGTTAGCGCCTACCCAACACCCTGCTCCCCGCTCCTGCTCCTGCTCCTGCTCGGGTACTTTCAAAAACCCCGAGCTTCGCCTCGACTCGCAGGTGAATGCGTTCTACCCTTCCGTCGTGCCGCTTGCGCTTCCAACACCGCTCCCGACGAAACTGAACCTGGGCTGCGGCCAATTTCCGCTCGAAGGATTCTTGAACGTAGACGTGGATACTGCGGCACGCGCTGACGTCCACCTCGACCTCTCGAATCCGGAGAGCTACCGAGCGTTCCCGGCGGGTCATTTCGAGGTCATCGTGATGGATCACGTCCTCGAGCACCTGAACGACGTGTTCGGCGTGATGATCGCGGTCCATCGGCTGCTCAGTCCGGGCGGCCGCCTCGAGATCCGGGTTCCTCATTTCTCACGCGGGATCACGCACCCGGAGCACAAGCATGGCTTCGACGTGACGTTTCCCGAATACGTGCGGCCGGATTTTCCCGGCGGGTACATCGGCGTTCCCTTTGACCTCGTCTCCATGCGACTCGAGTACATGATTCGGTGGGACCTCAAGCAGGAGTTCGGCCTCAAGCCGTGGCAGCTCGCGATCCTCCGGGTATTCAATCGCTTCATCAGTTGGCTGGCAAACCTCGAGCCGTATGCGTGTAGCCGCTTTTGGTGCACCTGGGTGGGCGGCTTCGAGCAGATCGAGTTCATCTTCCAGAAGCCGGCGTCGGAAACGAGATTCATGCAAAAGCGAAATTCTCGGTCTTGACTTCGTGCGCCGATGGTGCGCACGGGTTTCCCGTCTTCGCGGCGGAGGGGGATATGAAGAATTTCCCGTGCGCGATCGGATTTGCCGGCGCGGTGTTCTGCAGTGCGGCCGCCGCGCAGGCACGCGTGCAGTCGTTCACAGCGGCGGATCGATCCGCGCCGCGCTCGCGGGCACCCGGGCCGGCGACACCATCGTGGTGCATCCGGGCGTGTACCGCGAAGGTGCTGCGGACGACCTGAACGCGCTCACCATCACGCTCGACGGCATCCGACTCGTCGGGCGCCCCGGGCCTGGTCGCCCGGTCGTGCTGGAGAACGCCGGCAAGCAGGGTTACGGCATCTGGGTCAGCCCGGCCGGGTCGGCGTTTCCCAACGACACGCAGTCCGACGCCGAAAAGCCGCCCTGCGGCTATGACGCCTCGCGCCTGCACGGCTTCACCGTCGAGGGCTTCACGCTGCGCAACTTCCGGGTGCACGGCCTGCACCTCGCCTGCGTGGACGGCTTCCGCATCGCCAACAACGTCGCCGAAGACAACCACGTCTACGGATTGTTCCCCGTCCTCTCCCGGCGCGGGAGCATGACGGGCAACGTCGTGCGCGGCTCCGACAAGGACGCCGGCATCTACGTCGGGCAGAGCGACCGCGTGCTCATCGCCGGAAACCGCGCGGAGAACAACCTGCTCGGGCTCGAGGTGGAGAACAGCCGCGACTGCGCGGTCATGGGAAACGAGCTGAAGGGCAACACGCTGGGGATCATCGTCGACCTGAACTTCGACAAGGTCCTGCTGACGGCTGAACGAACGCTGGTGGCGTTCAACAGCGTCCACGACAACAACCGCACGAACACGGCCGAGCCGGGCGACATCATCGCGGTGCTGCCGGCGGGCATCGGCATCCTCGTCTCCTCCGCCGACGCAACCACCGTGACCTTGAACGACGTGCAGAGCAACAACTTCGCCGGCATCGCGGTGGTGAGCATCTGCCTCGGCCTGGCCCTCCAGGGTCAGCCCCCCGAACTGTGCGGGGCCCTCGGCATCGAGCCCAACCCGGACGACAACCGCATCATGCTCAATCGCGTCGTGGGCAACGGCACTGTGCCCACCGGCTTCCCGCCCCTCGACGCACTGCTCGGCGATCTGATCTGGGACGGATCGGGAACGGGCAACTGCTGGAGCCACAACCAGTTCGGCACCAGCGTGCCGTCGCCCCTGCCGTCCTGCCGGTAGCTACGCGCCTCTATGCGGCGAGCCATTCGGCAAACGCGTCGAATGAGGCGTCGCGGCCGAGAAATGCTTTGACCAGCTCCGCGGCGGGGCGGCTGCCTCCGGGTTGCAGGACGGCGCGGCGATAGCGCGCCGCCGGCTCGGGGTTGAGCAATCCTTCGCGCTTGAAGATTCCAAAGAGGTCCTTGGCGATGACCAATGACCACATATAGGTGTAATAAATAGCTGAATATCCCTCGAGATGGCCGAAGCTCGCCTGGAAAAACGTGCCGGGCACGTGGCGGAACGGCGTGTATTTCTCCTGCAGCTCGGCCGCCAGCGCAGTCGTGTCGAGGTTCGCCGGGTCGCCCTGGTGGAAGCGCAGCGAGGTGGCCGCGTAGAACATCTGCTGCCGCACGCGCAGTCCCTTGCCGAACTCGTCGGCGGCGCGCATTCGCTCCACCAGCTCCGCGGGGATGGGCTGGCCGGTCTGCACATGCCGGGCGACGCGCTGCAGCACCGGCGCGTCCCAGCACCATTCCTCCAGCATCTGCGAGGGCGCCTCGACGAAGTCCCACTCGGTGCGCACGCCCGACACCCCGGCCCAGCGCGTGTGTCCGCCGAGGAGGTGGTGCAAGAGGTGCCCGAACTCGTGGAAGTAGGTGACGACTTCGCTGTGCTCGAGCAGCGCGGGCCCCGCGGCGCCCGGCTTGGGGAAGTTGCACACCAGCGCCCCCTCGGGGAGAGGGCCGCCGGCCGCGCCGGACGCGAGGGTGAACTGGGCGGCGTGCTTGTATTTTCCCTCGCGGGGGAAGAGGTCGAGGAAGAAGCGCCCGATGAGCCGCCCCTGCTCGAAGACCTCCCACGCCGTCACATCGGCGTGCCATACCGGCGCATCCGGGGCGCGCCGATACTCGATGCCGAACATGCGGGCCGTGGTTTCGAATATCCCTTCCTGCACACGGCCCAGCTCGAAATAGGGACGCACCGACTGAGAATCGAATCCGAATTGCTCGGCGCGCACGCGTTCCTTCAACGCCTCGGAATCCCACGCGTCGACGCGCTCCGAGGCGGGGTCGTCCAGGCGCTTGCGCGAAAGCAGGACGCGATAGTCGATTCGCGCGCGCGCTTCCGCCGCGCTGGAGATCTTCTCGATGAACTCGGCCGCGGCGCCGGCGCTGCCGATCATCTTGTCCTCGGTGACGTACGCCGCCCAGCTCGGGTAGCCCAGGAGCCGCGCCAGCTCCCAACGGCGCTCCAGCATGCGGCCGAGGACTTCCAGGTTCTTCGGATGCGCGCGCTGGCGGTACACCTTCCAGAGCGCCTCGCGCGCGGCGCTGGAGCGCGCATAGGTCATGAAAGGAACATAATCGGGATAGTCGGTAGTAATGGCCACCAGCCCATTCTGCCCCGGGGGGTGAGCGCGAATGTAGTCGTCGGGCAATCCGGCCAGGTCCTCGGGCCGCACTTCGATGCGCCGCACGTCGTCGCGGATGTTGCGCTGGAATTCCTGCCCGATGCGCACGAGCTCCTCGTTGAGCGCCCGCACGCGCGCGCGCGTCGCGGCGTCCTTGTCCACGCCGGCGCGCCGGAAGTCGCGCAGCACGCGGTAGAGATACCAGCGCGTTCCCTCGTCCTCTCTGGACGCATCCACCTGCGAGAGCCGGCGATAGACGTCGGGGTCGAGCGCGAGCTGCGTCGCGAGCGCCTCGGCCTCCTGCTCGCAGCGCTCGCCGGCATCGCGCATCGCCGCCTCGGGATGCACCGAGCGCAACAGTCCGGCCCGCGCGCTGGCGTCGGCGATCAGCGCCGTCGCCTCGTCCCAGGCGCGCAGCGATTCGAGCGACGCCGGCGCGGACTGCAGGCGAGCCACCGCCGCGCGCGCCCGATCGAGATCGGACTTCGACGCTTCCGCGAACCGCTGCGGACCCGCGTTGAACAGCGATGCGGCGGTCATGCGGCCAGCAGCCTTTCACGCAGCGACTGGTAAGCCTGAAGCGTGGCCTGCAGCGTGAGCGTGTCGCCCAGCTCGACGCCGACGGCGCCGATCGGGTCGAAGAACGTCTGGCCGTCCTTCTTGACCAGATGAATGACGGTCGCGCTGCTCTCGTCGCGCAGCCGCGCCACGGTCTGCCCGGCGAGCCGGCGGTCGACGGTCAGCTCGGCGATGACCATCAGCCGGCTACCCACTTCGAAGGAGTTCTTGATCGACGGGTCGAGCGCCGCCATGGCCAGCGCCGGACCGGCGAGCGCCGAGGTGGAGAAGGCCTGCGCTTCGAAGCTGCTGCTCACCTTGGCCACCAGGTCGTCGTCGAAGAGCCGCATCACCACGCGGATGCCGGCGCGCACCTTGCGCGCGTCGAGGGCGATGTTGAGGTTGGCCAGGTCGTCGTCCGTGGCGCAGACGATGGCGCGCGCCTTCGCGACGTTGGCGCGGTCCAGCACGCCGGCGGAGCGGACGTCCTCGGTGAGCACCGGCACGCCTGCCGCGCGGATGATGGAGATGAAGGGCTTCGATTCGTCGCGGTCGATCATCACCAGCGGGATGCCGAGCTTGTGGAGCTGCTCGAAGACGCGGAACCCGACCCGCCCCGCTCCGCACACGATGACGTGATCCTTGATCGTCTGGGCCAGCACGGCAAACCACTCCTTGTCGTTGCGCGACTTTGAAAAAAGCAGCACCGCGAATCGCACCAGTCCCTCGGCTACGGTGACGATGCCCAGCGGCGGGATGATCACCGCCACCAGCTCGATGGCGCCGTTGTCGGGAAGGTCGGCGATGGGCTGCGCGAAGAGCAGGAAGTACGCGGTCACGATGGCGCGCAAGAGCGAGATGGGCCGCCCCGCCCTCTCGAAGAGGAAGTACAGCGCCATCCCCCCGCCGCCCACCAGCACGAAGAGCATGAAAAAAGTGAAGCGGAAGCGCTTCAACAACATCCACAGGTAGAGGAGCTGCGCGTGCAGCGTGCGCCGAGGCATGGGGCGCGAGAGTGGCACGAGTGCTGCTCCGGGGGAAGCGCCGGTATTCTGCTATCGTTGCGGCCCGGATGAGAGCGGCCCTGCTCGTTGCGCTGCTGTTCCTGTATCTGCTGACGCCGCGCCTGGAATGGACGCCGGCGCGAGGCCTGCAGCGCGTGGCGCCTTCCGTGCTGAGCGGCGACGAACCGCACTACATGATGGTGGTGAACAGCATTCTCTTCGACCACGACCTGCGCCTCGAGGACGACTATCGGCGCGTGCGCGAGGGCGGGGCGCAGGCCGGCCTCGGCTTTCGCGGCAACGAGCTGGACCACCACACCATTCTCGTCGACCGGCGGACCGGGGCGCACGGCCTCTGGCAAGAGGTCTACGACTGGCACACCCACGTCCGCTGCTCGTGGCCGTGCGTGCCCTTCCGCAAGGTGCTGCCCGGATTCGATCCGGGGCCCGACGTGATCGAGGTGTCCGCGCATCCGCTCGGGTTCCCCGCGCTGCTGGCGCTGCTCATCGCTCCTTTTCGCCCCACGCTGGAGACGAGCGAGAGCTACGCCTTCACGGCCATCGCCCTGCTGGCGTGGCTGGCGGTGTTGGCGACCTGGTTCGCCGGCAAGCGCGCCGGTTTCACGCCCGATGAAGCATTGATGGCGGCTCTCCTCGCCGGCATCGCCAGCCCGCTGCTCGCCTATGGGCGATCGATGTTTTGCGAGGGAACGGCGGCGCTCTTCTTGACGCTGGCATATTGGGCATTGTCAGCCGAAAGGCCCGCGCTCTCCGGCGCAGCTTGCGTCGCCGCGGCGGCGCTGAAGCCGCCCTTCGGCCTCGTCGCGCTGGGATGGGCCGCGCTGCGCTGGCGCCAGGGCCGCAAGCGCGAAGCGATCCGCCTCTTCACCGCCGCGGCGGTCGGCGGCGCAGCCCTGATGCTCTTCAACTACGCCATCGCGCGTACGCCGGTGATCAGCGGGACGGCCGGTTTCATTCCCGCCAGCGGACCCGAAGCGATCGGCGTGCATTTCTTCAGCAACGCGCACGGGTTGTTCGCCTTCGCCCCGTGGGCGGCGGTGGCCATGTTCGCGCTTCCCTTGGAGATGATCTTCGGCGCGGCGCCAGTGCTGTTCCTTGTCGTCGCTACCGATCTGGGCCCCGTCGGCTACTGCTATGGGCCGCGCTACCTGGTGCCGTTCATTCCCTGGCTCGCCCTGGCCATGGTCCCGGTCTGGCGCAGGGCTTCGCCGCGGTCGCGCGTGGGCATCGCGGCCCTCGCCGCGCTGGGGCTGCTCATCGCGGTGCCGGGGGCGGTGCGGTATCGCGAGATGTGGGATCGGCCTTCGATCGCGGCGCTCCGGTTTTCCCGCTGACCCACTCGCCGACGATCTGCTCCAGCGTGCGCAGCGGGACCGCGCCGTGGTTGAGCACCACGTCGTGGAAATCCTTCAAGTCGAATTTTGCGCCCAGCTTGGCCTCGGCGTCGCGGCGCAGCCGATAGATCTCCAGTTCGCCCACCATGTAAGCCAGCGCCTGTGCGGGATGGATGATGTATCGATCGATCTCGTTCGCCGCCTCGTCGTCGGGCAGCGTGGTGTGCTCCTTGAGGAACTGCACCGCCCGCTCGCGATCCCAATGAAGTGCATGCATTCCCGTGTCGACCACCAGCCGCGAGGCGCGCCACGCCTGGTACCCCAACATTCCAAAGCGGGCCGGCGGCCCCGTGTAGAGATGCAGGGTCTCGTCGCTCATGCGCTCCGCGTAGAGGCCCCAGCCCTCGACGTAAGCGGTCTCGTAGTTCAATCGCCGGAAATCCGGCAGGCCCTGCAATTCCTGCGCGATGCTGAGCTGTAGATGGTGGCCGGGGACCGCCTCGTGGAAGCAGAGAGCTTCCTCGTTATAGAGGGCGCGCGTTTCCGGTTTGTAGGTATTGACGTAATAAACGGCGGGCTGCGAGCCGTCGTCCGGCGCCGGCTGATAGAAGGCGACGGTGTTGCTCGCAGCGCGATAGGACTCGATGGCGCGCGTCTCGATGGGCCGCGGCGGCAGGCGGTGGAACGCCTGGGGGAGCGCGGACATCGCGCGCGACAGCGTGGCCTTGTTCCACTCGAGAAGCTCGTCGGCGGTCTGCTTGAATTGATCCTTTCTTTGATCGAGCGACTTCCGGAAGGCATTGATGTCCGGCGCGCCCTGCGACCTGGCGATCGCGAGCTGCTCCGACTCGATCTTCTTCAGCTCCTGCGCTCCCAGCTGGTGGAGCTGCTGCGGCGTGAGGCGGCCGCCGGTGTGGTACCAGACGAGGAACGAATAACAGGCATCCCCGCCCGGCATCGCCCGGATCCCCACCTCGGTCCGCGCCCTGGGGCGGAGCTGGTCGCGGAGAAAGTCGCGATAGCGGCGCAGGCCGGGCGCGACCTGTTCCTCGATGGCCTTGCGGATGGCCTCCCGCGCGGGCCCGCGCTGCGGCGCCGGCAGTCCCGCGAACCTGTTCTCGGAGGGAAGGAGATCGGCCGTCCTCTCGAGCAACTTGTCGAGCTGATCGATGACGCGCTGCACGTTGGTGCGCGGCGAGGTTTTTCCCGCCGCGAGGCCGCGCGAGAGGTTGGCGACGATCTGATCGAAGAACCGGCCGGCCTGCGAGTAGCGCGCGGCCAGCTCGTCTGCGCCCTGCGCGGTTCCCAAAGGATAGTAGAGCTGTGTCTGCGCCAGGGCGACGTGCGGCCCGTCGAGCTGGTCGACGACCCACCGCTCCTCTTCGCACTGGGCGGACGCGATGGCCGCGTCGAGCCGGCCGCGCAACAGCTCCACCGTGAGCACGTCCTCGCCGTCCAGCTCACCGGCCGTGATCTCGCCGATGGCAGTGCGCAGCTCGGCGAGCTGCTGCAGCGTGCGCACGCGGGCTTCGGGCGAGAGATCGTCGAGACGGCCGTCGAAGCGGTGATCCCCCAGCTCGGTCGCGGCGAGCGGGCCGCCGCCGAGGACTCCGAGAGGGGCCGTTTCGAGCAGGGTGCTCCAGTAGCCGTCGGCGAGCGACTTGAGATGGCTGGAGACTGCGGGTGGCTCGGATCGCGAGACGGGGAGAGGCGGGACGTCGAGCCTCGCTGGAGGGGGGAGCGGGGGATTGGCGCAGGCGAGGAGGAGGGCGGTGAGGGAAAGGCGGAGCATCGGGGGGGGAGGTTAGCAGAGTGGGAGGGCGCGCGGTCAGGGGCGCGTCTGCGTCCACGTCCTGGTCCTGGTTCCGGTCCTGGTCCTAGTCCTCGTTCGGGTTTTAGGTTCGGGTTTTGGTTTCCGTTCTTGGGTTTCGTTTGCGTCTTGGTTTTTTCCACAGGCCGAGCAGGCGGGATTCGGTGGCCAGGGCCTCTTCGGCGGATGGGCCGTCTGAGAGGATTCTTTGGGCGTGATCGAGGATGAGGCGCTCGAGGGCAATGTCCTCGCAGAGGCGGAGAATGTCGGCTTCGGTCAGGCCGGAACGGGCGCTGATCGTTTTTCGGCTGCGGCCGCGGAGCCAGGCTCTTTCGGCCGCGGAAATTTCCCTGGCCGTCGGGCGCAGGCCGAGCTCACGCGCCCAGCCGGCCAGCAGCGCGCGGCGGAGACCCGAGTCGGCCAGGTCGCGCGCGTCGCCGCGCATCCAGAGGCGATCCAACTCGGCGCCCGCGGTCTGGCGCAGACGCAAGCGGCGCACGTTCGACGACGGAGCCGGATGGCGAGGTGAGACGGGCAACGCCCCGGCTGCGCGGGCTGCCAGGCGGATCGTCTCCCGGGCGTCGGCAGCCTTGAGATCGGGCGGCGTCCAGCGATCCCAGCGCACGCGGGCCCGAGGCGGCAGCGCCGCCAGCACCGGCGGCCATGTCCGCTGCTGATAGAAGATACGCGCCGCCGCGCCGACCAGGGCGCGCGCTTCGCCCGCCCCGAGCACGCCCGCCCGCACGGCCTCCTCCGCCGCCCAGCGCACGTTGACCAGCGGGACGGTCAGCGCGCGATAGCCGTGCTCCGCGCCGGCGTGCAGCAGCGCGACTTCCGAGTCGTCGTCGATCTTCCCGTCGCGGTACCAGCGAAAGATCCGGCCCACCCCGACCATCCCCCGGCCCACAAGCTCGGTGGCGCGCAGCGCGCCCATGCTTGCGCCGCCGAAGACCGCTACACCGGCGTCGAGCGCGTCGAGGATCTCGTGGTGCCACACGCTGGGCTGCGACTCGAACACGCCGTCGATGAGCGCGATGGCTCGCGGCCGGAGCGCCAGCGCGCGCCACACGTCGCCCTGGCGGGCCGGCGGCAGCACCGTGCAGCGAGCGATGTCGCGCGCTTCCCGCGCCGGCAGCGACGGACCGAGAAAAACGATCACAGGAGCTCCGACACGCGCATGCCCGGCACGACGACCTTCACCACGTGGAGCGGCGCCCGCGCCAGCTCGACCACCGCCGCGCGCGTGAATCCCGCCGCGCGCATCCGCTGCAGCACGCCGCCGCGCGCCGGCTGACGGGGAGCGGCGCGCGGCCGCGCCCTCTGGCAGGCGCGCCGCAGTCCGCGCATGGCGCCGCGATCCTGGGCGGCCACGTCTTCGCGCGCGCCGTGCACGTCGGTGAGGCGCGACTGCGCGGATTCCAGCAAAGCGCCTTGGACCGCATCGTCGAAGCGCAGCGCGCAGGCGTAGCCGGCGGTGATCGGTAGCGGCCCTTCCTCGAGATCGACGAGGATCGCACCGGCCAGCGGCAGCGCGCCGGAGAGATCGAACACGTGCGCCTCGAGCCCCGCGTCGCGCAGTTGCGTCCAGAGCGGCGACCGCACCGCCACTTTGCGGCGGCGGATCTCTCGCTCGGTCCAGCCGCGCGGCAGGGCCCGCTCGAGCTGGTCGCGCTCGCACGCCTCGAGCAGCGCGTGGAGCACCGCCTGCGGCCGCTTCGGATGCGCGCCCATTCCGTTGGTGCTCCAACGAACCAGCGCGGGTCCCAGCGAGACGCTGCCGGGCGGCGGACAGTGCACGGCCTGGGCCGGGACGAGCACCTCCCGCCCGGTGAACAATTCCTCGGCGCGCCGCCAGGCGATGCGCGTCGACATCGACCAGAGCCGAGGCGCGACCAGGTCTTCCGGCGGCCACGCCTCGCGCAGCTCACCCGCCGAGCCGAACACGAGCTCGGAGGGCTCGACCTTCTCGGCCGCCCACAGCTCCGCCGCCTCGGAAAGCGCCGAGGCGCGCGCGTCCTCCCAGCGCAAACCCTTTCCGTTGGCGACTTGCAGAACGTGGCCGCCCGGCCGCACCGCGCACGCCACCTCGACGCCGGAGCGATCGAGGCCGGTCACGCGCGCCACCCGGGTGACACCGATGAGCGACTCCACGGGCGCGGCAAGGTAGCATGGATGCGCCATGACCCTCGGCGAGACGCGCGCGGCCGCCCGGGCGGAGATCGGCCCCCTCTACAGTGGCCTCTTGCACTTCGCCTTCACCAACCTGGTGGGCCTGGGCGTCATCGCGTACGCGGCAGCGCAAGTGCGCGAGCCACGCTGGTCGCTGCTCACCGTGCCCGTCACCTTTCTCTACGCCAACGCCGTCGAATATTTTCTGCACAAAGGACCCATGCACCACCGCGCCCCGCTTTTGCGCATGCTGCACGCCCGCCACACCGTCCTGCATCACTCCGTCTTCACCCACGACGCGATGAAGGTCGAATCGGCGCGCGACTTCAAGCTGGTGCTCTTTCCCGCCTGGCTGGTGGTCTTCTTCTTCGGGCTCTTCGCGGTCCCCGCGGGCCTCGTGCTGCGGCTCATCTTGGGCGCCAACGTCGCCGCGCTCTTCGTCATCACCGCGATGGCGTATTTCCTCCTCTACGAGTGGTTCCACCTCGCGGCCCACCTGGGGTTCGGCCGCCACCACGCCGCCCACCACGACCCGCGCGCGATGACCGCGCACAACTTCAACATCACCTTCCCCATCTGCGACAAGCTGTTCGGAACATGCGCCCCGCCTCCCACGTAGAGCCCGCCCCGCGCATCAACCTGCGCTGGATCGTGCGCCTGCGCTGGGGCGCGGTGGCGGGGCAAGTGACCACCATCCTGGTGGCGCGTCGCTTCTTGCAGAACCCGCTGCCGCTGGGCGCCCTGCTCGGCGTATGCGGCGCGCTGGCGCTGGGCAACGCGGCGGTGCACCTCTGGATGGTCAAGGGCGGCAGGCCCACCGACCGCACGGTCGGTCTCAACCTCCTCGCCGACATCCTTGCGCTCACCGCGCTCCTGGCGCTCTCGGGCGGGCCGGACAACCCCTTCTCCGTGCTGTACCTCGTCCACATCACCATCGCCGCGGTCATCGTGCCGGGGCGCTGGAGCCTCGCGCTCGCCGCCGCCAGCGTCCTGGCGTTCAGCGCACTGCAGCTCATGCCGGCGCACGAGCTGGTGCTGGCGGGCGACGCGCCGCTCCTCACCTTGCGCGGGCGCTGGATCGCCTTCCTCGTCGCGGCGGCGTTCATCGCCACTTTTTCGCTGCGCATGAGCGAGTCGCTGCGCCTGCGCGAGCAGGAGCTGGATCGCGTGCGCGCCGACGCCGAAGCCTCCGAGCGCCTCGCCGCCCTGGGCGCGCTGGCGGCTGGCACTGCGCACGAGCTCAACACGCCGCTCGGGACCATCGCCATCCTCGCCGGCGAGCTGGCCGCGCAGCTCGACGGGGAGCGCCGCGCCGAGGCCGAGGAGGTGCGCCATCAAGTGCGCCGCTGCAAGGCGATCATCTCCAGCATGCTGGCGCCGCGCGGCGGCGAGGACTTCGAGGAGCCCAAGGAGTTCGAGGTCGCGCCGGTGCTCGAGGCGGCGGTGCGCCGCTGGCAAGAAGGGCGGCCCGGGCCTCAGCCGCAGCTATTGGTGGATCCGGGCGTGGCGCGGGCGCGGGCGCGGCTGCCGCTGCGCGCATTCGAGCGGGCCATCGCCAACCTCCTCGACAACGCCGCCGAAGCGACGGAGGGCCGCGAGGCGCGGGAGGTGCGCGTCGCGCTGGCGCGGGACGGCGACGAGCTGCGCCTCACCGTGGCGGACAACGGCGTTGGCGTGCCGGAGCCGCTGCTCCGCCGCATCGGCGAGCCGTTCTTCACCACCAAGGAGCCGGGGCGCGGCACCGGCCTCGGCCTCTATCTCGCGCGGCACGTGGTGGAGCGCGAGGGCGGCGAGATGCGCGTCGAGTCGGCCGAGGGGCGCGGCACGCGCGTCACTTTGAGCATGCCCGAGGCGTGATAAAGACGGCCCGTGCGCATCCTCATCGTCGACGACGACGAGCCCTTCCGCCTCGCGCTGCGCAACGCGTTCTTGCGGCGCGGGTACGAAGTGGCGGTGGCGGGCTCGCCCGCCGAAGCGGAGACGGCGGTGCGCGAAGGCGTGCCGCAATACGCGGTGGTCGATCTGCGCATGCCGGGCGGCTCGGGGCTCGACGTGGTGCGCGCGCTGCGCGCGCTCTCCAGCCCACCACAAGTGGTGGTGCTGACCGGCTACGGGACCATCGGCACGGCCGTCGAGGCGGTGCGGCTGGGCGCCATCAACTATCTCAACAAACCCGCCGACGCCGACGAGATCGAGGCCGCGCTGCAGGGCAAGCGCCCGCCGCCGCCGCACGACGTGCCTTCGCTCGATCGGCAGGAATGGGAATACCTGAACCGCGTCCTCGCCGACTGCAACGGCAACATCTCCGAAGCGGCGCGGCGCCTGAAAATGCACCGGCGCACGCTGCAGCGAAAGCTGCAGAAGCATCCGCCAAAGGTCTAGCAAGGGGCGGGCCGGCGTGTTATCAGCACCGCCCTCCTATGATTCAAGTTCAGGACGTTACCAAGGCATTTGCCGGGAAGAAACTGTTCGAGAACGTCAGCACGACGTTCCCGCCCGGCCGCCGTTACGGCCTCACCGGCCCCAACGGCGCCGGCAAGACCACCTTCATGAAGATCCTCGGCGGCGATCTCGAGCCGGACACCGGCACCGTCTCGCGCCCCAAGCGCTACTCGGTGCTCGAGCAGGACCAGTACGCCTTCGAGGACAAACGCGCCCTCGACGTGGTGCTGATGGGCAACACGATCTTGTGGGCCGCCATCCAGGAGAAGGAACGCCTGCTCGCCAAGGCCCACTTGACCGACGAGGACGGCTCGCGCCTGGGCGAGCTGGAAGGGGTCATCGCCGAGGAGGACGGCTATTCCGCCGAGCCGCAGGCCGCGACGCTGCTCGAGGGGCTGGGGGTCTTCGAAGAGGACCAGCGGCGCCTGATGCGCGAGGTGACGGGCGGCAACAAGGTGCGCGTGCTTCTGGCGCAGGCGCTTTTCGGCAAGCCCACCGCGCTCCTGCTCGACGAGCCCACCAACTCGCTCGACCTCGACTCGATTCACTGGCTGGAAGACTTCCTCCTGCAATACGAGGGAACGCTGGTGGTCGTCTCGCACGATCGCCACTTCCTCAACGCCATCTGCACGCACATCGCCGACATCGATTACGAGACCATCATCACCTACACCGGCAACTACGACGACATGGTGCGGGCCAAGGCGCAGGTGCGCTCGCGCATCGAGTCGGAGAACGCCGACAAGATGAAGAAGCGCGCCCAACTGCAAGAATTCGTCGCCCGGTTCTCGGCGGGCACGCGCGCCTCCCAGGTGCAGAGCCGCATCAAGCAGTTGGAGAAGCTCTCGGTCGCCGACGTGAAGAAGTCGAACATCGCCCGGCCCTTCATCAAGTTCGAGCAGAAGCGGCCCAGCGGAAAGCAGACGCTCACCGTCGAGGGGCTCTCCAAAGGATTCGACAAACCCTTGTTCAGCAAGTTCTCGGCTTTGATCACCAGAGGCGAGAAGGTGGCGGTGGTGGGCCGCAACGGCGCGGGCAAGACCACTTTCCTGCGAACCATCCTGGGCGAGATCGAGCCCGACGCCGGCAAGGTGATCTGGGGACACGAGGCGCAGATCGGCTACATGCCGCAGGACGTCCGGCCCGTCATTCCCGCCAACACGACGTGCTTCGATTATCTGCACGACATCGATCCCAGCGCCGGCAACGAGGAGATCCGCGGCCTGCTCGGCCGCATGCTCTTTCGCGGCGACGAGGGCATGAAGCCGACCAAGGCGCTGAGCGGCGGCGAAGCGGTGCGGCTCCTCTTCTGCAAATTGATGCTGGTCAAGCCCAACGTGCTGGTGCTCGACGAGCCGACCAACCACCTCGACCTGGAAGCGATCTCGGCGCTGGGCGAAGGCCTGGCGAGCTATTCCGGCACGGTGATCTTCGTCGCGCACGACCGTGATCTGATCGATACGGCCGCCACGCGCATCCTCGCCTTCCACCACGGCGGCCTCGAGGACTTCACCGGCGACTACGAGACCTTCCTACAGAAACACGGCGGCTTTATTGATGCGCACTGAAGTGCGCATCAATCGCGGGGCGCCCTTGCGGGCGCCTTCCGTCATCGACGCGGCACTGACCGCATAGGCCGCGGCCCGCCTCGGGTGTAGAAGGGCGGCATGCCGGACCCCGAGCGCATCGCCATCGTCGGGCTCGGTCTCATCGGCGGGTCGCTGGCCCTCGCCTTGCGGCGCGCCCGGCCCACGCTTCGCATCGTCGGTGTGGACGTCGACCCGCGCGCGCGGGAGCAAGCGCTGGAAGGGCGCGCTGTCGACGCCGCCACCACGTTCGAGGAAGCGCCGTTCCAGGACTGCGCCACGGTGTTGCTCGCCGTCCCGGCACAGCCGCTGCTGGAGATGATCCCCGCGGTGGCGGCGCGCATGCGGCCGGGCATGCTGCTCACCGACGTGTGCGGCGCCAAGGAACGCATCTGCGCCGCGGCGGCCCGCCAGGAGAACGTCGCTTTCGTGGGCGGACATCCGATGGCCGGCACGGAGTACCGCGGGTTCGTCGCGGCCAACCCGGCGCTCTTCTCGGGCTGCACGGTCGCGCTCACCCCGGCGGTCGGCACCAAGGACGAGCGCGCGCTGCGCGACGGGGCCGCGCGCGTGCGCGCGCTGTGGACGTCGGCCGGCGCGGACAAGCTGCTCGACGTCGACCCCGCGGTACACGATCGCGCGGTGACGTTCGCGTCGCACGTCCCGTACCTCGCTGCCGCTTCGGTGGTCGATGCGCTACTCTCGGCCGGCGATGCGGCCGCGCTGGCGCGCGAGCTGGCGGCGGGCGGCTTTCGCGACACCACGCGGCTCGCCGGCGATGGCACCGTGGGGGGCGCGGCGGCACTCAACAGATTCGTGCCCGAGGCGGCGCGCGCGCTGGCGGAGCGGCTGCGCAAGCTGGCCGACGATCTCGAGCGCGAGCCGGCGCGCGCGCTGGAACTGCTGGGAAAACTGGCCGACGAACGCCGCCGCATGCGCCTGCCTTCCGTCGCCGCCACCACGCCCAAGACAGCGAAGCCTCGCTGACGGCTCGAATGCGGTGGAAGTAAACCGACCGCTCTCTCCCGAGGCCTGAGGCCCGACGCCTGAGGCCCGACCGGGGGCTGTGTTCAAGAACGAGCATGCGTACCCTTTTCCAGGGAGGGGACGCGTGACGCTGCCAAAAGTGCTCTGCTTGCTGCCAGGCGTGCCGTTGCCTGCCAACACGGGGGGCAATCTGCGCTCTCTGACGATGGTGCGCGCCCTCGACAAGGCTTTCGATCTGACGGTGCTGACGTGGGTGCGCGAGGGCGAGGACGCGCACGCCTTCGACGCCGAGCTCCGCGGGCGCGCGCACCTGATGCACCCGCACGGGCCCGTCGACAGCGCCTTTTCGGAAGCGATGGGGCTCGCGCTGGGCGTGCCCCTGGGCTACACGCGCTACGGCTGGTTCCCGCCCGTCTTGCGCGGGCTGCTCGAGGCGAACCTCTTCGAGGCGATCCATTTCGATCACCCGCACACGGCGCTCGAGTGGCCGCTCATCCGGCGGATGCAGCCGCACGCCCGCCTGGTGCTCGACGCGCACAACGTCGAGGCGGAGATCCTCGAACGGCTGGCGCAGTCGGCGCCGCTCTGGCAACGGCGGCTGCTGCTCTGGCATGCACGGCAGGTGCGCGCGCTCGAGCGCGAGATCGCCCGCAGGGTGGATCTCATTTTCGCCTGCTCGGAGAAGGATGCCGAGGCGTTCCGCAAGTTGGGCGGGCGCTGCGTGCGCGTGGTGCCCAACTCGGTGCCGCCGCTCTCGCGATCGCTGGTCGCGCAGCGGCGCGACGTCGTCTTCGTCGGCTCGCTCGACTGGCGGCCCAACGCCGAGGCCGCGCTGCTCCTCGCGCAGGAGATCTGGCCGCTCTGCCGCGCGCTCTTGCCGGGGGCGCGGCTGGTGATCGTCGGGCGCAACCCGCCGGCACAGGTGCTCGCGTTGGGCGCGGACGACGTGGTCATCGCCGGCAGCGTGCCTTCTGTGCAGCCGTTCCTGGACGGCGCCTTCGCCACCGCCATCCCGCTGCGCGCCGGGTCGGGTACGCGCATCAAGATTCTCGAGGCGTGGGCAGCGGGCGTTCCGGTGATCGCCAGCCGCATCGCCGCGGAAGGGTTGCCCTACCGCGACGGCGATGATCTGATCATCGCCGAGGAGCCGGGCGCGTTCGCGCGCGCGCTGGTGCGGCTGTGGCGCGATCGGGCGCTGGCGCAGCGGCTGGTGCGCGAGGGACAGCGGACCGTCGAGCCGTTCACGCCCGACAAGATCGCCGAGACGGTGGCGCGCTACTACCGCGACGAGCTGGGCATCGCCTCGAGGGAGAGAGCGCGCGAGTACAAGGCCGCGTACGACGACGCCATGGCGGCCACGTCGTAGTCGCGGGCGCGCCGCAAGCCGCGCTCGAGGTACGGCGCGCGCTGCTCGGGGCTGCGCAGCTGCTCGAGCGCGCGGGTCAGCGCGGGCGCGTCACCGGGAGGAACCAGGACGCCCGCGCCACCCGAGAGCAGCTCGGGCAATCCTCCCACCGCGCTTGCCACCAGGCAGCGCCCGAGCGCGAGCGCCTCGAGCGCGGCGAGCGGCAGGCCTTCGGTCGAAGACGGCAGCGCGATCACGTCGGCGGCGGCGAAAACGTCGCGCGCATCCTCCAGGTATCCGAGAAAGCGCGCGTCCGCCGCTCCACGGGCCGACTGCTCCAGCTCTGCGCGCAACGGGCCGTCGCCGGCGATGAGAAGCGTCGCGGGCATGCCGCGCGCCGCTTGGAAAAGGATGCGATGCCCTTTCTCCGGCGAGAGACGGCCGACGACCGCCACGCAGAATTCGCGGACGCCGAATCGCTCGCGCGCCCTCGAGCGCTCCTCGGCGCTGACGGGCGCCGGCAGCGGCAGCCCGTTGGGCACGAAGGCCACCGGCGCCAGACGGACCCAGCGCTTGAGCTGCTCTTCCAGCGAGCGCGACACGCCGGCCACGCCGCGGGTCAGGTTGCCCAGCGCGCGCGAGAACGCCTCGTAGCCGCGCACCTGCCAGGTGCTGGCGGTGTCACCGTGATAAGTCGCGACCGCGGGCACGCGGGCCATGGCACCGGCGACGACGGCGATGAAGAGCGACTTGAAATCGTGCGCGTGCAGGAGCTGCACTCCCTCGGCGCGCGCGGCCCGCGCCACGGCGCGAGCGCAAGCCAGATCGAATCGCACCGCGCTCTCGAAGCGCGCCGCCCGCAACCCGCGCCGCCGTGTTTCCTCCCCCAGCGCGTCCGTCGCCCCTGGCCGCTGGATGGCCCCGACGATGGGCGCGAACGGCGCCGGCGTGGCGGCCGCCAGCGCCAGCACGGCGCGGTCCGCCCCGTACAGCCCGGTCCCCTGGCGCAGGTGAAGGACGGGGATCACACCAGCTCGTAATAGAGCGCTTCGTACGCGTCGACCATACGCTCGATGGAGTGAACCTGCGCGCGCCTTTGCGCGGCCTTGCCCAGCCTCGAGCGCAGCGCGGGATCGTTGACCAGCCGCTGCAGCGCGGCGCCCAGCGCGGCGCGATCGCCCAGCTCCGCCAACAGCGCCGTCTCGCCGTCGGCGTGGATCTCCTGCACCGGCCCGAGGCGATGCGCCACCGTGGGCAAGCCTGCCGCCATCGCCTCCAGCATGCTGAGCGAACGGCCTTCGCTGAGCGAGGTCTGCGCGTAGATGTCGAAGCCCGGCAAGAGGCGCGACGCGTTCATGATCAAGCCGGGCAGGTGCACGTTGGCGTGGCCTTCGGCGGCGCGGCGCAGCTCTGCCTCCATCGGGCCGGTGCCGACCAGGTAGAGATGCACGTCGGCGCGGTCGGCGAACTTGTCGAGGAAAGCCTGCAAGAGACGATCGGGGCCCTTGATCTGTCGCAGCCCGCCGAGATAGCCGATGGCGACCGCACCGCCGGGCACACCCATCTCCGCGCGCGCGTTGCGCCGAGCTTCGGGTCCGGGCGCGGCGATGGGAACGCCGTTCGGGATGATGGGCACGTGCACGCCGGCAGGAGCCCAGCTGCGGATCTCGTCGCGCACCAGCTCGCCGCAGGCCACCAGCGCCACCGAGAAGAGCGCCGCCAGCGAAGCGGCCTGCAGCTTGTGGCCGCTCGGACGGCGCTGCTCGTGGAAAGTGGCGATCACGCGCGTCGAGGGCCGCAGCATGCGGACCGCGACGGCGTTCAGCCACGGGCCCAGATCGTGCGCGTGCAGCACCCTCGCCTCCGTCTGGTCGAGCGCGCGACGGATGCCGAGCAGCGCCGGCAGGCTCATGCCGCCGTCGGGGAGCAGCTCGAAGCCGAGGCCGTGCTGCCGGGCCAGCTGGCGCACCGGCCCATCGTGGCCGAAGGCGAGGATGGAGGAGCGAATGCCTCGCGCCTGGCTGCGCGCCGAGAGCTGCACGACGAGCTGTTCCAGGCCGCCCAGCCCGAGCGCGTATTCCGGACTCCAGATGAGGTGCGCGACGGAAAGGGGCTTCGCCGCCAAGTTACCTCCACCCTCAAGGTAGCCACTTTGGCGTCTGCGGGAAACTGCCGGGCGCGGGACCGGGAGCGTGTACGTTGACGGGTACGGCTCACGTATCACGGTCCGTGGGACGTTCCCGTCCCCGTTCCCCTCCCCGTGAACGTACACGAACCCGGTCCCGAGCCCGAAGCCTCCTTTACGCGGTGGCTCTACGCAAGGCGAGCATCGCTACGCCGCCGAGGATCAGCCCGAGAGCGCCCAGGGCGTGCGGCGCGACGGCTTCGCCGGCCAGCGCGGCGCCGAGGAAGACGGCGATGACTGGATTTACGTACGCGTAGCTGGCCGCCAGCGTCGGGCGCACGCGGCCGAGCAGGAACGCATACGCGCTGTACCCGACGATCGACCCGGCGACGACCAGGTAGGCGAACGCGACCAGGGCGCGCGACGAGGGGATGGCGGCGAGCCGTTCCCCGTAGAGGAGCGAGAAGGCGAGCAACACCGCGCCGCCCGCGAGCATCTGCGCGGCGCTGGCCATCAGGCCGTTGGGGAGCGGGAGGCGGCGGCTCCAGATGGACCCGAGCGCCCAGCTCGCGCAGGCGACGGTGAGCACCACCGTGCCTGCCGGGCTGGTGCGCAGCTCGCCGCCGCTCTGCAGCAGCGCGACGCCGGCGAGCCCGACGGCCAGGCCGAGCCACTCGCCGCGCGACGGCCAGCGCCCGAACAGCCCCGCGAAGAGCGCCACCCACAGCGGCACCGACGCGATGGCCACCGCCGCGACGCCCGAGCTGACCCACTGCTCCGCCACGGCCACGCACCCGTTGGCGCAGACTAGCAGCGTGCCGACGAAGAGCGAGGAGCGCCACTCGACGCGCGTGGGCGGCGCCACGCCCCGCGCGCGCAGCACGGCGTAGAGCATTCCGCCCGCGGCCACGAAGCGGAGGCCGGCGAGGAGCATCGGTGGAAAGCCTCCCTCTAGAGCGATGCGGATGCCGAGAAACGTCGAGCCCCAGATGACGTAGAGCGAACCCAGGGCGAGGAAGATGCGCGGCCGGTAGGAGGAGTTCATCGCGCGCAATCTGATGCACGAGCCGCGGCCTGGATCCCGCCGGCTTCGGACCTCGAATCGGAGCAGTGAGGCCTACTCTTCTATGCTCTGCTGCGCGCGGGCCGCCTCGATGAGCAGGTCGACCAGCTTGTCGGCGACCTGCCGCGAGCCGGACAGTGCTTCGGCGTAGGTGCGGCGCACGGCCGCCTCGCGGCGCGGGTCGAGCACGGCTCGGCCGGTCTGCCGCTTCGAATCGCCGATCACCTTGGCGACCTCGAGCCGGCGCTGGACCAGGTGCGCCAGCTCGGCGTCGATGGCGTCGACCCAGGCGCGGAGCTGCGCCAGCGGCAGTCGCGCGTCGGGCTTGAGGGCGAGCGCGCGGGCCAACTCGGCGAATCGCTGCGGCACCAGCGCCTGCTCGCCGTCGCTCAGGGCGCGGGCCGGGTCGTCGTGCACCTCGACGATGAGGCCGTCGGCGCCAGCCGCCCACGCCGCGCGGGCGAGCCCTTCGACCAGGTCGGCGCGCCCCGCCGCGTGGGACGGGTCGGCGAGGATGGGCAGGTGCGTGAGCGGCCGCGCCGCCAGCATGCCGCCGACGTCGAGCGTGTTGCGCGTCGAGGTCTCGAAAGTGCGGATGCCGCGTTCGCAGAGGATGAGGCGCGCCTCGCCGCTGGCCATCACATACTCGGCCGCGCCGAGCCATTCGTCGACCGTCGCGCCCGCGCCGCGCTTGAGCAGCACGGGCCGGCCGGCGCGGCCCACCGCGCGCAGCAAGTCGAAGTTCTGCATGTTGCGCGCGCCGATCTGCAGCACGTCGGCCTTCTCCGCGACCGGCTTCACCTGGTCGACGGCCATCACCTCGGTCACCACCGGGAGGCCCGTCTCGCGGCCCGCCTTGACCAGCCAGTCGAGCGCCTCGAGGCCGTGCCCCTGGAACGCGTACGGGTTGGTGCGCGGCTTGAAAATCCCCCCGCGCAAGGCCGTCGCGCCGCAGGAGGCGACCTGCCGCGCGATGCGCATCACCTGCTCGGGCGACTCGACCGAGCACGGCCCGGCGATGACCGCGCGCGCCCCGCCGCCCACGCGGAACGGCCCCACCTCGACGACGGTGGGAGGCTTGCGCGCCGTCGCGTGCGGCAATGATTTCACCACCGGCTCGGTGCCGGGCTTGGGGGCGACCGACCGCGAAGCGTGCGGCGCGGGCTGGCCGAGCGAGATGACCTGCACGTCGCGCACCGGCGCGAGCGCCTGCAGCCGGGCAGCGTCCGCCCCCAGCACCCACATGCGCACGGGGAACTCGGCGCTTCCCGCCAGGGGCAGGAGCGTCGCGCCCGTCAGCACGTCGAGCCGGCCCGTCGCCGTCATGTTCGAGGTACGCAGAAAAACGAGCGGCACCTGCGCCCGCGCGTGATCGGCCATGCGCAGGTGCGCGAAGCGCGTCCCGTTCTGCTCCTTGTCGGAGACGTCCTCGACGAGCACCTCGAGGCCGTAGCGCTCGGCGGCGTGCCGCGAGCAGACCGCCGCGTCGGTCGAAGCGTCGTGGGCGATGATCTGCGCGGCGCCGGCGGTGTCGTAGCAGACGACGCGCTCGATCCCCATCTGCGCCAGCCGGTGCGTGCACTGCCGCAGGGCCGCCGGGTGGGACCAGGCGCGCTTCACCTCGTTGAGGGGCGTGCCGGGCCGGGCCGCCAGCGCGAGCCGCACCGGAACGGAGGTGATGCTCACCGCGACCAGCTCCAGCCCGCCGACCACCGCTTCGGCCAGCGGCTCGAGCGCCTCGGTGATGGCGCCGACCACCGCGTTCTCCATCGGCAGCACGGCCTCGTCAACGAGGCCGTCGCGGAGCGCGTCGAGGAGTTTCTCGAAGCTGGCGAACCCCTGGGGAATGCCGCCGTGCGCGGCCGCGGCCACCTCGCCGAACGCGCCCGGCTCGCCCTGGTACCCGACGTGCGGCTCGTCTTTCTGCTCTACCGCTGTTTCCCGATCGGCAATCTCGCGCAGCACCGGACGTCCTCCGAAACACACTACTGTAACCGAACTGGCGCGCCGCGGCATGGCGCTATTTTTGCGGACCCGCCGGGGCCCGATGTTAAGCTCGTTTCGATGCCCAGAGACCCGACCGACGACGCTCCGCTCTCGAGGCAGCTGTGGCCCGCCGACCTGGCCTCCGAGCCGTTCGCAGCCGTCTTCCGCAAGCACTTCGCCGCCCTGCGCGCCGCGCACCAGGCGCAGCCCTACGAGGGCGTGCTCATCGCCGCCGTCGACGGGAACAACTTCTTCGACGCGCACGCGCACCTGCGCCTTCCCGGCTCGGGCATCGCGCATCTCATCATCGGCCGGCACGAGCGCTGCGACGTGGTGCTCTCGCGCGACAACGACGTGTCGCTGCGGCATCTATTGGTGCGAGCCACGCGCGGCCCCAGGGGTGAAATCCAGCTCCGCGCCATCGACCTGCGCTCGCGCTGCGGCCTCTTGAGCGAGGACGGCAAGCGCTGCGAGGCCATCGCCAGCAAGGGCCCGCTCTTCATCCAGGTGGCGAGCTATGTGCTCTTCCTCTTGCCCACCGGCCCCAGCGCCAAGCCGTGGACGCACGACGCCGACGAGACGTGGCGCGGGTTCGCGCCGCGCAACCAGGAGATCCTCCCGCCGCCGCAACCTTTGAAGTCGCGCTCGGCGCCGGCGCCCAACGCCGTGCGGCTCGCGAACATCACCATCCAGTCCAGTTCGCCGCAGGCCGGCGACCTGACTTCGACGCACGCGGTGTGGAGCGACCAACTCGAGCGCGGCATCCTCGTCGGGCGCGACGACCGCTGCAGCCATGGCGGCCTCGAGGAAGGAAATCTTTCGCGCGTCCACCTGGTGCTGCTCAGCGTCGACGACGAGGTGTGGGCCATCGACACGGCCAGCACCAACGGTTCGCGCGTCTACAGCGGGACGCCATTCCGGCAGATGCTGTTGACCGGCGAAACGCAGCTCGTTCTCGCCGACGCGCTCAGCCTGCGCTGGGCCCCGGTCCTCCACGCAGCCCGAGCATAGTTAAGTCTAAAAACCGGGCTCGGGACCGGGTGCGTGTACGTTCACGGGCACGGAAACGGGGACGGGTCACGTACCACGGCGGCTACATGGTGATAGGGCTGGGGCATATCGCGCAGGCGGCGGTTCTCCCCGCCTTCAGGCACGCGCGGAAGAATTCGCGGCTGGTGGCGCTCGTCTCGGGCGACGAGGAGAAACGGAGCAAGCTCTCGAAGAAGTACCGCTGCGACGCCTGTTCGTACGAGGAGTTGGAGCAGTGCCTGGCGCGCGAGGATGTAGACGCTGTCTACATCTGCGAGCCCAACGACAAGCACGCCGAGTTCGCCATCCGCTGCGCGCGCGCCGGCGTGCACGTTTTGTGCGAGAAGCCGCTCGCCATCTCCGAGGAAGAATGCCGCCGCATGATCGAGGCCTGCGACGAAGCGGGCGTGAAGCTGATGACGGCGTACCGCCTGCATTTCGAGCCCGCCAACCTCGAGGTGGTGAAGCTCATCGGGCAGGGGAAGATCGGCGATCTGCGCTTCTTCAGCTCGGACTTCAGCTACCAGGTAAAGAAGGACAACATCCGCGTCTCGGCCGCGCGCGGCGGCGGGCCCCTCTGGGACATCGGCGTCTACTGCGTCAACGCCGCGCGGTACTGCTTCCGCTCCGACCCCATCGAGGTGTTTGCGCTGCGCGCCGACCGCCCCGACGATCCGCGCTTCGCCGAGGTGCACGAGGGCATGAGCGCGACGCTCAAGTTCCCCGGCGAACGCCTGGCGACGTTCAACGTCAGCTTCGGCGCGGCGGCCACCAGCACCTACCGCATCGTCGGCACCAAGGGCGACATCTGCCTCGACAACGCCTACGAGTACGTGGGCGAGCGCGAGATGACGGTGACGGTGCAGGACAAGTCGCGCACCAGGACCTTCGGCATGACCGACCAGTTTGCCGCCGAGCTGATCGCTTTCTCCGACGCGGTGCTGAACGACGGCGAGATCGAGCCGGACGGAGAGGAAGGCCTGCGCGACGTGCGCATCATCGACGCGCTCTTGCGTTCGGCCCGCGACAGCAAGCCCATCCGCCTCTCGTGGACCCCGCGCCGCCGCCGGCCTGAGCCCGCCAACGCCTTCGGCGTTGTCACTGGGCTTGCAAGGTTTTCGATCAACAGCGGATGAGCCCACTCAGGAGCGCATAGACCCTGCGGCCCAGCGCTGCCCCGAGGCGAGCGCAATCCGTATCGCAGTCGTCACAGAGTCCTGCAATGTGCAGCGCCGCCACCGTTTCGGAAACTTCACCACGCGCGATACAAAAGACGCGCTTCTGATCCGCGCCAGTGCGCCCGGTAGCCTCAGCAATATTCAGGCACACGCTCTTGGCAGCTCGCAGAGCCTCACCGCGCAGCTTCAGATCTGCGATCTCCGCCTTCTTCACCGCAACAAGCAGCTCGCAAGCGACCTGATACGCAGCCAAGGTTTCGCGTGGAAGAGTCGTCCAGTTCGTCATCGTCGGCCTCCCTCAAAAAACGGCGCAGCCGGGGAGGCCGACGATGACGAACGGACGACGGTCGAAGCTCAGCGCGAGCGCAGCGAGCTACAAATCCTCATCGTCTTCGTCATCGAAAACGTTGCAAGCCCCAGTGACAACGCCGAAGGCGTTGGCGCGGGCTTGCTCCCAATCCAAATCGCAATTCGTTCTCGTTTTCGTTCTCGTTTTCGTTCTCGTTTCGTTTTCGTTCTGGGTCCTGGTCCTGGTCACTTCCACTCGACGCGGACGACTGTCAGCTCGACTTCCCCCGCCGGCCTGCTCACGCGCACCGTGTCGCCCCTGCGCTTGCCCAAGAGCGCCTTCCCCAGCGGCGCCTCATGGCTGATGCAGCCGGGCCCCAACTCTTCGCTGCCGACGATCTGGTACGTCGCTTCCACGCCTTCCTCGTCCTCCACCGTCACCGTCGCGCCGAAGAACGCGCGGTCGACCTTGGGCCGCGCCGCCGGGTCGACCACCTCGTACGATTCGAGCTGCTTCTGCAAGCGATGAATCCTGGCGTCGATCTCGCGCAGCTTCTTCTTGCCCAGCTTGTATTCGTAATTTTCACTTCGATCGCCGTGGGCCGCCGCGATGGCCACCTCCCGGGTGACGCGCGGCCGCTCCTCGTAGAGCAACTTGCGGAACTCCTCGCGCAGCCGCTCGAAGCCAACCCGGGTCACGTACTTCTTCATGCTTCTGCAGTTGCCCGAAGCCGGGGCTGCTGGCAACCTCTCTGCCGTGTCCGTCGCCGTCACCCAAAGCATCCGCGTCACGGTGAAGACCCGGTTCCTCGCCGAGCAGTCGTCGCCGGGCCGCTGGGCGTTCGCCTACACGGTGCGGATCGAGAACCTGGGCAGCGTCGCCGCGCAGCTGCGCAGCCGGCACTGGATCATCACCGACGGCAACGGCAAGCGCGAAGAGGTCAAGGGCGACGGCGTGGTCGGCAACCAGCCCATCCTCCGCCCCGGTGAAAAGTTCGAGTACACCAGCGGCGCGGTGTTGCAGACGCCGCACGGCTCGATGCAGGGGACCTACCGCATGGTCACCGAGGACGGCCGGCAGTTCGACGCGGAGATCTCCGCCTTCCCTCTCACGCAGCCCGGCTCGGTCAACTGAGTGTTACAAGCAGAGGGTGACGCAGCGGCCGCGCATCCTGCTCGTCGAGGACGAGCCCGACATTCTCCAACTACTGCAGTTCGCCCTGCGCCAGGCGGGCTTCGACCCGGTCGCGGCCGACAGCGCGGAGGCGGCCTTCGCCAGCATCCGCGAGAAGCAGCCCGAGCTGGTGGTGCTCGACCTCATGCTGCCCGACCTGCCGGGGACGGAGATCTGCAAGCGCATCAAGTCGAAAACGCCCGGGCTGCCGGTGGTCATGCTGACAGCGCGCGGCGACGAGGTCGACCGGGTGGTCGGGTTCGAGCTGGGCGCCGACGACTACATCACCAAGCCCTTCTCGGTGCGGGAGGTCGTGCTGCGCATCAGGGCCATCCTGCGCCGGCACCCCGTCGAAGCCGGGCACGAGCGGGTGGGGCCCATCCGCACCGACGTGGAGGGACACCGCGCCTTCGTCGAGGACGCCCCCATCGACCTGACCGCCATCGAGTTCCGCCTCTTGCGCATGTTCATGTCGCGCCTCGGGCGCGTGCAGACGCGCGATCAGCTCCTGCGCGACGTGTGGGGCATGACGGGCGACCTGCAGACGCGCACCGTCGACACGCACGTGAAGCGCCTGCGCGAGAAGCTCGGCAGCGGGCGCGATCTGATCGAGACGGTGCGCGGCATCGGGTACCGCATGATCGACCCGGTGGAGAGGTGATGTCCCTCTTCCGCCGCAAGCCGACGCTGGCGGAGCAGGTGCTGGCCGCGCTGCGCGAGGGCACGCTGCCCGCCGAAGTGATCGAGGAGCTGCGCCGGTACGAGGCGCCGCTCGCCTCGGGCGGGCGCGCGCCGCCCGGACTTCAGGAATTGCTGGAAGCCATCCCCGCCGCGGCCGCCGTGCTGGAGGTGGGCGGGCGCATGGTGGCGCGCAACGCCGCCATGGCGCAGATGCTGGGCACCGGGCGCACCGTGCTGGAAGCGACGCGCAGCTCCGAGCTGTCCGACGTCTGCGCGCACGCCCTCGCCGGCTGGCCAAACCGGCGCGACATCGCCCTCCCCTCGCTGGACCTGCAAGTCGAGGCGCAAGTCGCGCCACTGTCGCACACGCGCGCGCTGCTCATCCTGCGCGACCTGACCGCCGAGCGGCGCGCCGACCGCGTCCGGCGCGACTTCATCGCCAACGCCAGCCACGAATTGCGCACGCCGGTGACCGCCATCCGCGCGGCCGCCGAGACGCTGCTCGACGGCGGCGTCCAGCTCGACGCCAGCGCGCGCGGCTTCGTGGAGATGATCGCGCGCCACGCCGACCGGCTCTCGCGGCTCACCGAAGACCTGCTCGATCTCTCGCGGCTGGAGTCGGGCGAGTGGAAGCCCGCGCTGGGGCCGGTGCACCTTTCGCCCTTCTGCGGCGCCATGCTGGAGCTGGTGCGCCAGCGCGCCGCCGACAAGGGCATCGTGCTGGGCAGCGACGTCCCCGAGCGGCTTCGCGCGCAGGCCGACCGCCGCGCCCTCGAGCAGATTCTCGTCAACCTCCTCGACAACGCCGTCAAGTTCACCCCCGCCGGCGGCCGCGTCACGCTGCTCGGTGACGGCCTCGGCCCCACGGTCATGCTCGCCGTCGTCGACACCGGGCCGGGGATCGAGCCACGCCACCAGGGGCGAATCTTCGAGCGCTTCTACCGCGCCGACGCGGGACGCTCGCGTGAGCTGGGCGGCACGGGCCTGGGCCTGGCCATCGTCAAGCATCTGGCGCAGGCCATGGGCGGTGAAGCGGGCGTCGAAAGCTCGAAGAACGGGAGCCGCTTCTGGGTCAGGCTGCCCGCGGCCTGAACCCTTGTCACACGGCTGTCACAAAACGCGATACAAGGCGCCGCCATGCTCGAAAAACTGATGCCGAGGTCGGACGAGTTCTTCGACGATTTCGACGCCCAGGCCGAGGCCACCGTCAAAGGCGCCAAGCTGCTCCTCTCGCTCTTCGAGGACTTCACCGACGTGGAGCGCAAGGTGGCGGCCATCAAGGAGGTCGAGCACCACGGCGACGACATCGCCCACCGCAGCTTCGAGCGGCTGCACAAGCAGTTCATCACGCCGTTCGACCGCGCCGAGATCCACCGCCTGCTCGGACGCATCGACGACGTGCTCGACCTGACCGACGCCACCGCCGAGCGGCTGCTGCTCTACGAGGTGGGGCCGGTCCCGCAGGCCGCCAAGGACCTGGCGCGAGTGCTGGTCCCGTGCTGCGAGAAGATGCAGGAGGCCGTGCGGCTCCTGCGCACCATCAAGAACCCCAAGCAGATCCTCCAGGCCTGCCACGAGATCAAGGGTATGGAGAGCTCCGCCGACGCGCTCGGCCGCGCCGCCATCGCCGCGCTCTTCAAGAGCGGCGCCGACGCTCTCTCGATCATGAAATGGAAGGAGATCTACGACCTGCTAGAGACGGCCACCGACCGTTGCGAGGACGTGGCCGACGTCATCGAAGGCGTGGTGCTGGAGCACGCCTGATGTTCTCCATCGTGGTGGCGCTGATCATCCTGGCGCTGATCTTCGACTTCATCAACGGCTTTCACGACGCGGCGAACTCCATCGCCACGGTAGTCTCCACGCGCGTGCTCGCGCCGGCTATCGCCGTCGCCTGGGCGGCTTTCTTCAACTTCATCGCCGCGTTCGGCGGCGGGGTGAAGGTCGCCAACACCATGGGCAAGGGCGTCATCCAGTTCGAGATGCTGAAGGCGCGCGGCACCTCGGAAGTGCTCATCGTCATCTTCGCGGCGCTCTTGGGCGCCATTCTCTGGAACCTGCTCACCTGGTGGTGGGGGCTGCCCTCCTCGTCGTCGCACGCGCTCGCGGGCGGCCTCATCGGCGGCACGCTCCCCGCGCTGGGCCTGCACGGGCTGGTGGCCGACGGCATCGCCAAGATCGCCGTCTTCATCGTGCTCTCGCCGCTCATCGGGATGGCGCTCGGCTCGGCGATGATGATCGGAACGGCGTGGACCGTGCGCCGGCTCCCGCCGCTACAGGTGGACAGGTGGTTCCGGCGGCTGCAGCTCGTCTCCTCGGGAATCTTCTCCTACAGCCACGGCACCAACGACGCGCAGAAGACGATGGGCATCATCGCCGTCATCCTCTACGGGACCATCTGGGCGAAGCGGCCCTTCGACGTGCCCTTCTGGGTGGTGCTCATCTGCCACGCCGCCATCGGCCTCGGGACCGCGCTGGGCGGCTGGCGCATCGTGCGGACCATGGGCCACAACCTCACCAAGCTGCAGCCCATCGGCGGCTTCTGCGCCGAGACGGGAGGCGGCGTGACCATCCTTGCCATCTCCCAGCTGGGGATCCCCGTCTCGACCACGCACACCATCACCGGCGCCATCGTCGGGGTGGGCGCGACCAAGGGCACGCGCGCGGTGCGCTGGGGAGTGGCCGGGCGCATCGTCTGGGCGTGGGTGCTGACCATCCCCGCCGCGGCGGCGGTGGCGGCGGCGGTCTACACCGGCACGCACGTCATCCTCGCGCTGCGCTGACTTTTCCTGCCGATCACTCCGACGTGTCGGGCGGCTCCAATGCGGTCGGCGGAGAAGCGGCCGGCGCTGCCGAGGCGGGAGCGGCGGGCCGCGGAGAGCCCATGAACTTCTGCGGCGCGGTTTTCGGCGCGCTCTTGACCGGCGTGCCCGGCTTGCT
>WNFF01001126.1_pt1 | contig 29503 bp, 21 predicted proteins | sample 5400441 | NCBI WGS metagenome assembly WNFF01 (sample SAMN13153345, study PRJNA577476) | soil metagenome | isolation source: 120 cm saprolite under Douglas fir tree site 2 hole 3 replicate 1 | place: USA:California | collected 2015-04-18
AAACAACGTGGACGCTTGAAAATCGCCCGAGCGCGGCAATTTCCCGCGCGGCGCGGCGAATCGCTCCTGCGCCCGAAACAACAAAATAGGGACCGGCCGACGATTTCACGGGAATGCGTTTCGTTTTCATGGGCGAGACATTTTCAATGTAACACACGCCCCGCTTGCATCGCATACCGGTCCCGTCGTTCTCATAGCGGCAATTCCTTCGTGCTACCATACGGAGTCAGCAAACTCCCCACTCCCATGACGAACGCCCACAAAAACTATCGCGCCGATTACGCCGTGGTGGGCAGCGGAATCGCGGGTTTGCGAGCGGCGATCGAGCTGAGCGCGGCGGGCAGCGTGCTGGTTCTGGCGAAATCCAATTTGAGCGATTCCGCGACGGCTTGGGCACAGGGCGGGATCGCCGTGGCCCTCTCGGACGAAGATGAAATCGGACTGCACGAACAGGACACCCTCAATGCCGGTGATGGTTTGTGCCGCGCCGAGGCAGTAGCTCTGTTGGTCGAAGAAGGTCCGAAGTACATCACCCAACTCATCGAATGGGGGACGGAGTTCGACAGGTCGGGGACGAAACTAGCTTTTACTCGCGAAGCGGCGCATAGCCGCTCGCGAATCTTGCATGCACACGGGGACTCGACCGGCAGAGAGATCAGCCGGGCGCTGCTTGCTCGGGCGCACACGATTCCGCACCTGCACCTGCGCGCGCACGCTTTCACGACGGAATTGATCGTAGAGGGCGGGCGAGTCACGGGGTTGCGCTTCATCGATGAAACCGACGGCTCGGAGCACGAATTGCGGGCCGGAGCGGTGCTGCTGGCGACGGGCGGGCTGGGGCAAATTTACCGGGAGACGACGAATCCCGGAGTGGCTACAGGCGACGGCATGGCCATCGCTTACGAGGCGGGCGCGGAACTGTCGGACATGGAGTTCATGCAATTCCATCCGACGGCGCTGGCGGTGCAGGGTGCGCCGCGTTTTCTACTGTCCGAGGCGCTGCGCGGCGAAGGCGGGGTGCTGCGCAATATCGGCCTGGAACGGTTCATGAAGCGCTACAACGAAGCGCAGGAGCTGGCTCCGCGGGACATCGTGGCACGTGCGATCGTCAGCGAGATGCACTCTACGCAAAGCACGCATGTATTTCTGGACATGACGAAAAAGAGCGAAGAGTTTCTGAGGAAACGGTTTCCTCGAATCTATGAGACCTGCGCGGGCTACGGCCTCGACCTGGCAAGCGACATGGCCCCGGTTTGTCCCGCCGCGCATTACATGATGGGCGGCGTGAAGACCGATCTGTGGGGCCGGACTTCGCTACCGGGCCTGTATGCCGCGGGCGAGACGGCCGCGACGGGCGTGCACGGCGCCAACCGGCTGGCTAGCAATTCCCTGCTCGAAGGATTGGTTTTTGGAGCGCGCGCGGGGCAAGCGATGATCGAAGACGCACCGGTCGAGAAGCGGAGCGGCGCCGCGCTGCCCGGCAGTCCTGCGCCACAGCCGGGCAACACTTCGGCGGCGCAAAAAGAGCCGCCAAAAGCGTCATCAAAACCGTCCCCGGCCTGCCCGGCACTGACGAAAATTCGAGACTTGATGTGGCGGGAGGTTGGGATTCTACGAAGCGGGAAAGAATTAGCGGATGCGATCAAACAGCTGCAAGCTCTGGAGCTGCCGAAACCGGAAAAGCCCGGGCGCGCGGAGCACGAACTGCGAAACCTGCATGCGCTGGCGTTGCTGATTGCGCGTTCGGGACTGGCGCGCGAAGAGAGCCGGGGGAGCCATTACCGCTCGGATTTTCCATACCGAAATGATGAGGAATTCGGGAAGCACTCGGCGGTGCAAAAGGGCAAGGACGTGCGGTTCGAGGCGTAGATCTCAGACGAAATGCCTTGTTCGACCCAGATTTTTCCTATTTAAGCTGTAGCTGTTTGACGCTTTCGAGAAAGACGTGACCGGTGATGGCCAATTCCGTTAGCGCCGGCGTGGACGTGGACTCGCGCATGAAATGAACGTTGCGGCTGCCAACGAGGTCCGCGAGCAGGAAGGCCCGAATCATTTTGATGTCGCCACTGGCGGAGAGGCGCGCAGCCATCTGGCGGCTGCCGTAGCGGCTATCGGAATCGCTCCAGTGCTTCATGGCCTCTTCTCCATCGAAGAAGGCGATCCAGACGGCATACCTTCCCTTCTGAGGGCAGAGCAAACGGGCCAACTCCAACATTACTGCGGTCGAGGAGCCGGCGTCGTCAGCGCCTACGAAATTGTCCATCAACAGCGTGTCGTAATGCGTGCCGAGGAGAATTATGCCGGGTTTGTCGCCGGGAATTTTCACCAGAATGTTTTTCATGGAGAGGCGACCGACAGGAGTGTCGGCGCCGAAAGAATCTGTCTCCACGTTGCAACCGTAGCTTTTTAGTTCGGATTGCAAATAGTCCTGCAAATGCGCAAGGGCCTGCGAGCCGGAGGGACGCGGACCGAAGCTGACCTGTTTGACGACGTGGGCGAAGGCGCGTTTGCCATCGAAGCCGCCGGTCTTTTCGGGTAGTGGTGCATCATCGCCGGTTTGCGGCGGAGCGGAAGCGACGGCATTCATAACTGGCGGCTTGCTTGCAGCGGCGGGCGATTCGTTGCCACTGGCCTTGCAACCGCTAAGGCCGGCGGGAAGGATGCAAAGGACCACAGCGAGTCGCGGAATTATTCTGGAAAGCGAAGTCATCTAGCGCGCCTCCGCAGGACCAGCGAGCCGCCGCTCGCGCCGCCGCGTTACAACGGCGGAAACCGCAATCCCCACAAAATAAAGCCCGACCATGGGAGCCATGAAAATCAACATGCTCAAAGCGTCCGGCGGCGCGGCAATGGCGGCGCCCAGGGAAATGATGAGGATCGCATAACGGAAATTCTTCCAGAGAAATTTGGGGGTAACGATGCCGAAGAGGGACAAGAAGAAAATCAGGACCGGCAATTCAAACATCAGCCCAATGCTGAGCAGCATCAGCAGGATCAGATCGAAATACTCGTTGACGCTGATCATGGGGGTGACGTCGTGCCCCAGATTGAATAAGGGCCCAGGGTTCACCATGAAATGCAAGATGTAGGGCAGGGTGATGAAATAACCGAATAGAATGCCAGAGAGAAACAGAAAAACAGTGGAGAGAAGAAAGCCCGTTATGGCGCCACGCTCGTGCTTGTAAAGCGCAGGCGCAACGAACAGCCAAATCTGGTAGAGCACCACGGGAGACGCCAGTGCGATGCCGAGATAAACGCCTACCGTGATAACCAGGTTGAGCCCACCGGCGGGATGCGTGTAAATGAGCTTTGGATCCAGGTGGGCATCCGCCAACGCTTTGAGAACCGGCCTGTTAATCCATCCGATGAAATACTTCGAGAAATAAACGCCGACTAGAGCACCGGCGCCGATAGCGTAGAGCGAATAGATAATGCGCTTGCGAAGCTCGCTAAGGTGCTCGAAAAACGTCATTGCGCCAGCGGGCTCCTCGGCCGGCGTAGTGATCTGCGAATTGGATTCGATCTCGGGCACGGATTCAGGCCGGATGCTGGTTGTCATGGGGAGGTTCTTGGGAACTTGTAATCGTGGCGCCCTCGGACTTGGTCTCGGCCGGTTCTTCCGAGGAGCGAGGAACAGATTCGACAACCGGCGAGATCACAAGGTCTTCGGTAGCGCGGGATTCTGTATGGACCTCGCTGGGGAACGTTTCTGCGTCGGGGGACCCGGCCGGCACGAGGGGCGGACTGGGCTCGGCGGCAGAAGCAGCTGCAGCTTCAGCAGCCTTTTTGCGCTCGGCCTGGAGGGCTTGGCGCTCCATTTCGCGCATTTCCTCTTCGAAGGCGCTCTTAAAGTCCGTCGAGGCCTTGCGGAACTCGGCCATGAGCTTGCCCAGGCCGCGTGCGAGTTCCGGCAGCTTCTGTGGCCCGAAAACGACCAGGACCACGATAAACACTACGATCATGTGAGGGATGCTCAACATTGCGTTTGGGAGCCGTCTAAAGGGTCCATGGGCATCATAGAAAGGGTGCCCGCCGCTGTCAAACCGGACTTTACGATGTGCTATAATTTGAGCTTGAGCTGTCACGCGAGGTAACGATGAACTCAGAGCGTCGCGGACTTGTAGTTGTTGTAGCAGTGCTGCTGATATCCGCGGTATTGGGGGGCATTTACGGCCCCAACGTGCGAGCCACGACCGGCTCGGCGGATGATTATCAGATGGCCGTGCGGGACTTCACCCGAGTCCTAAACGTCGTCCAGAACAATTATGCCGATTCGGTCGATGTAGACAAGGCCGTCTATCAAGGCGCCATTCCGGGCATGCTGCGCATGCTCGATCCCCATTCGAGTTTCTTCGATGCCAAGCAGTTTTCCCTGCTGCGCGAAGACCAGCGCGGGAAGTACTACGGCGTGGGAATGATCGTAGCGCCGCGCGAGAATCACACGGTGGTGATGGCGCCGTACGTGGGAGCGCCTGCGTACAATGCGGGGATCCGGCCGGGCGACGTGATCGTCAAAGTCGACGACAAATCCACGGATGGACTGACCACCAGCGAAGTAGCGGACATGCTGAAAGGGCCGAAAGGCACGATCGTCAAGATTACGGTTTCGCGCGAAGGTTATCCCGAGCAGCTCCTTTTCACGGTGACGCGGGATGAGATACCGCGGCATTCGGTGGACATCGCGTTCATGCTGAAGCCGGGCGTTGGCTATATCCGGCTGTCGGGATTTAACGAAACGACGGATCGCGAGATCGCGGATGCGCTGAAGCAGCTGAATGCGTCTTCGCTGGATGGCCTGATCCTGGACATGCGCGGGAACCCGGGCGGCTTGCTGAATGAGGCGGTCGCGGTTGGCGACATGTTCCTGGACAAGAACCAGCTGATCGTTTCGCATCATGGGCGGACATCGCCGGAGCGGCGGTACTACGCGGTGCGCGGCAACCAGGGCGTGACTGTGCCGCTGGTGATTCTGGTGAACAACAACTCGGCATCGGCGACGGAAATCGTTTCCGGCGCGGTGCAGGACCACGACCGCGGGTTGATCGTGGGCGAGACGACGTTTGGCAAGGGCCTGGTGCAGACGGTGACACCGCTAAGCGAGAATACTGGACTGGCGCTTACGACCGCGCGTTACTACACACCGAGTGGACGGCTGATTCAGCGGGACTACAAATCGGTTTCGCTCTACGAATATCACTATGAACGCAAAGTGCCCGATCATCCGACGGAAGTGAAACTGACGGATAGCGGACGGCAGGTGACGGGCGGAGGCGGCATCACACCGGATATCGCCGTGCCTGCGCCGAAACTGACGAAGTTCGAACAGCTGCTCTACCGCGACGACGTATTCTTCCCTGCCGAGACGGGTGTGGGCGGATTCACGCGCTCCTACCTCGGCACCAAGCCCGCAATCACTAAAGATTTTGAGGCGGACGACAATGTGATGCGAGCCTTCCGCGAGTATCTAAGCAAGCACAACGTCCGGTACACGGAACCGGAGATGGCCGAGAGCCTGGACTGGATCAAGCGGAAGATCAAGCAGGAAGTGTTCATGTCCAGTTTCGGACAGCAGGAGGGATTCAAGGTGCTCCTCGAAGCTGACCCCCAGGTGCAGAAGGCCGTGGAAGCGATTCCTCAAGCGCGGGCGCTGTACCAGAATGCCAAGAAGATCGTGGCCCAGCGAGCAGGCGGGCCGGTCGAACAGCCGTAAGGGGGGTTACCCGCAGAGTGCGTTTTCGGTGTCAGGGGCGCAGCATCCCGACCCAATCGGGACAGGTGCTGCGCCCCTAAATGTTTACAAGCAGTAGAACGCGTGTTGGCAAGCATCTGCGCCTTTGCTAAAATTGATTTGCTGCTCGTGGGCGAGTAGCTCAGCTGGGAGAGCGCCTCGTTCGCAACGAGGAGGCCGGGGGTTCGAATCCCCTCTCGTCCACCAAACTTCTCAATAACTTAGGCTGCATTTGAAGCGACACGGGTAAGGCCGAAGTGGCCAACTCGCAAGATCGTTCTGCAGATACCGCTGTGGATCAGTAAGGGTTATCGCCACTGCTCAACCCCTTAATATTGAGCGGCCCCCGAGTTGTGCTTGCGCTCTTCATTTCTTTGCCCCATCCGATGGTGCTACAACAGCCGCCGGAGCACCTTTCCCGTCTGACGTAGTTGTGCTTGGGGGTGGAGTTTTTGCTTGATCGGCCGGCTTCTGAGTTGGCTGCAAACCGCTGTCAGCGGATTTTTTCTTCGCGGCATCGGCGTTGCCGCGGTCGCGAGCCTTCTCGGCATCCTGAACCGTGCCTGGTGCGCCGGCGGCCGGCGGGGGCTGAGGGCTCTGCGGTTGGAGGGTCTTGTCTAAGGACTGCCAACGAGTCTTGTCGAGATCAGCATTGCGTGCGGCGCGGTCTTTTTCCGCCGCAATGGCTTCGGTTTCCGGATTCAAGGTGTTCGCGCGGATCCGACTGGCCTGGTCGGAGCTTGCCATGCGATTCAATGGCAGATAATCGCTGCGAAAGTTGATTTCGACAGAAGAGTTCAGATCGAGATCGGTGTTCATTTCCTCGGTAGTTTGCGATTTCTGGGTCGAAACATAACCAATGGTGTTGCTGACGGAGGCGCTCACGCCCCACGGCCCGACGCCGTAACTTCCCGAAGCGTTAATCGTGTTCTGGAAATTAAAGGTGCTGCCTTGTTCATCTTGGGCGGCGCTGCGGGTATCGATGTGAAAGCGCATGGAGGCATTAATTTTGCCGCTATCGACGACGATGCGCTGCATTCCGAGCATCACCATAGTCGCCAGCATCTGCTGTCGTTGACGCGCCATCTGAATGCGCGCGAAGGGGAGAAGGGATGTTTCCGGATTGCCGGATGGAACACTGTCCGCCGATCCCATGCCAAAGGCGGATTTCAAAGCTTCTTCCGAAGGCATCTTGGCACCGTCGCGTAACTGCACTTGGGGAGGTTCGCCGTCGCCGGAATCCGATCCACCTCCTCCCCCGCTGAGTTCAAAAGAGCCGGGGAATTTGTCCACGAGCCATTGCCGAGCGCCCTGATCGGAAAAATTAGTATCCGCGAATCCCGAAAGGGACGAAGAAACATTGTTGAGAAGCTCCACGTAAGCGTTCATCTGCTGCGTACTGGACGAGATCATGGCCTTAAAGACACCGTTGATTAAATCGGTGACGAAACGCGGAAAGGAGACGGCATTCAAAATGGCTTGGGTCGTCCCGGCCACCTTTTGCGCAGACACCCCACTGAAATCAGTTCCAGCATTCTGCGCAAAACTCCAGGTGCGGCTAGTGTTCCCTGGAGGGAGAACTGTTCCAGAAGAACTGGTCGCTTGCGAGCGCTCCGCCTCCACCGTCTGCTCCAGCGCGCGCGAACGGTTTTCGTGTTCTTCACGGAGAAGAGATGCTCCCATCTCGCAGACGTGAACCATGGAGGCGGCCAGTTGGCGGCGCTGGCCAGGATTTAGTTCGAGGTATGAAGGTGAAGCCGCGAGGAGATCGCGCACGAGCACCCGAACGAGCGGCAGCGTTTCCGGGAGCGCGCGGTGTTTGTCCGCTGAGGGAGACGCAAGATTGGAGACGGCAGTCGACACATTAAGTGCCTCGAACCGCAGGATCGCTGTCCAAATGATGAAGGGACATCGCCGCGTTGAGCCACGCGGCCGCTGCAGAAAGAACGGCATCCTCAGGGACTAGCGAGGATTCGGTGACGCTCTCGATGTTTGGCGAGATTTCTGCAACCCATGCGAGTAGGAGCGCTCCGGCGCGGCCCGCATCCAGGTGGCCCGTAACATTCGGATCTTCGCCCAAATAGAGTCTGCTGAGTGCCGACACTGCTCCCCAGATTGTGTGCTGTCCAACGAGGGCTCGAATCGCGCTTGTCTCCAGGATGGCCACGGCAGCGCGCACAGCGGCGACAATCTCGCGCGCGGCAAAGAGCGTGATGCCGCCCGAGCGCGGAAGGAGATTAGCAGCCAGAGCCTCTGCGGAAGTACGGACGGCTTCTTCCGCACTGGGGGTCCGGCCATAAATCGGGTCGGAGCCCATGTGACTGAGCGCGCCGGCCAGGTCGATCATATGGAGAATAAATTCATCATTGCGCGCATCCGAACCTCCCATGGGCGGGCCATCGGAGGTGCCAAACAATCTTGTAAAGAGAGCGCGACGCTCCTGTGTCGAGAAGCGCTCATTGCGCTTTTGCCAGAAGGCAGCCAGGAGAGGCCCTGCGTGGCCGGGGTCGGCCTGCAAACCACCGAGAGCAAATAAGCTGGCGAGCTTTTCTACCACGGGAAGAAGCCGGGCGCTTTCCAGTTCAGAGCAGAGATAGAGAGGAGAAACCGTACGCAACTGGGCCTGATCGCCAGGGGCACCCAACACGGGAGGCAGATCAATGACTCCCGGCGCAGAGGAACTTCCGGGAAGGATGACAGCTTCTGCGGCGGAGATGAGCCGCTCGGCGAGACTGAAGCTTCCGGCAAGTTGCGGGTGCGGCAGGCCGTGCACTCTGGTTGCGGAGGTGCTCATTCTCGATCCTCAGGTTTTGGCCGCGGCGGCAGCGGGGGGCTTGTTTTTCGGGACGGCATTCCCCTGAATGACGGAGATCATTTCTGGACTGGCGAGCTTTTCCATTGGGAAATAATCACTCTTAAAATTTACGCGAACTTCGCCGGTGAGATTAGCCTTAACCTGCGCCTTGGATTCAGAAGTTTCGTCGAGAGATGACTGAACGGTGGTGACATGATCGCTGCTGCTGGAACTGGTGGCGCCTCCCCCGATGCCAATCGGCAACCAGCCCCCGATGGCGGAGGTGCTAGAACTGGTGTCTTCTTTTTTGTCGTAGAGAGAGGCCTTCGCGCCACGCTGGGCCACGTCACTGGCCTGGAGATCGAAAACGACCTTGGCATGAATGAGACCGTCGGTCACGACGATGCGGTTGATTCCCAGCACCACCATGGAAGCGAGTAATTGTTGGCGCTGCCGCGCCATCTGCAGACGCGCATTTATCACCAGATTCTGTTCCTGATCGGGGTCCGAGATATCGGTAATGGGTTTGTCCAAACCAAGATCAGCTGAAATTGTTTTCAGGTCCGCCTCGGAATCCTCGCCCTTGGTGACGATCTTGGGGGTTGCCACTGGGGGCGTGTCGCCGGCAGCAAACCCGCTGCTCATCTCGGAAGTGTCGATACCGAGCTTGCCCGGATATTTTTGAGCAAGCCAGTCCCTGGCATTGTTTTCCGTGAGGTTGTCCTGTGCAAATTGATCCACAGTCTTCGCGACGTTGGCCAGCAATTCTCCATAGGCATGCATTTGTTGGATGGAAGAATCCACAATGGCCCGGAACACGTTTTGGATTAAACCCGAGACAAAGTTTGGAAAATCAACTTTCTTGACCAACTCGCCAAATTGCTGCACGCCTTGTTTGACGGCCCCGGCCTCAAAGTCTTTTCCGGCGAATCCCGGAGAACTTGCTGCTCGCTTGCTTGCCGTAGTAACGGGATCCTCCTTTGCAAGGGCCTGCGCAGGTTTTTGCGGGGCGCGGTGCCGATCAATTGCTTCCGTGACAACGCCTTCGGGATTGGCTAAATAGGCCGAGACTTTGACCATCCGTTCGGCGAGATCTCTGCGTTCGAGGGGAGTAAGCCGGCGAAAGGCCGCGCTATTTTCGAGGAGGGCGCGCACAGGTTCGCGGACCGCCGCCATGGTCCGGTCGTTCGACCATTTGGGAGCGCGTTTGGAAAGTGTAGCGGCCGTAGACATGAGGATATGACTCCTAGGCGTGCTGCGCGGCTGGTGTTTGTGCCGGCGGAGGTGTTGTCGAGGCCGGTGCCAGTGGCGCCGTCTTCCCCGCTGCCGCTGGCTTTGCCTGGCCGGGCTTGGCCGCGTTCTGAATCTGGCCAATCTGGAAGGAGTCCGCCATCTTTTCAAGTGGAAAAGTTTCGCTCTTGAAGTTGACCTCGACGCTTCCGGATAGACTGGCTTTTGTCGTTAGCGCGGCGTCCGTCTTGGCTTGGCTGGCGGTCATCAGCTTTAGGACGGGTTGCGCGGTATTCTGATATTTTCCTTTGGAGTAGTAGCTGGCATCGCGATCATCCGATTCGCTGGAGTCCTTGCTGGAGGAGCGCGATCTTTCCGCGCCTTGTGTCTGCGTGTCGAACTCCCCCGTGCTGGTGTAGGCATATTGATCGCCGTAGTCGAACGAGGTCGCGCTCTTTTGAAACTTGAAGTTGTCCTTGGCTTGAAAATCGAATAGTACTTTTGCGGCGATTCTGCCATCGGTGACCACGATGCGGTTGATGCCCATCAGCACCATGGTGGCAAGAAGCTGCTGACGGCTGGTAGCGAGTTGCGTGCGAGCGGCGGGAACGAGCTTGCCCTCGATCGAGTCGTCATCCAGGCTGGTGACGGGGCCACCTTCAAGCGGGAGGCTGTTGACCTTTTTGAGAGCCTGGTCCTCATCCACACCGTCACGCATACGGACCCGCGGAGCGGCCGCACCGCCGTCGCCGGTGTCGATGTCCAACTTGAAAGTATCTGGAAACTGCTGGATTAGATAGTCGCGGCCCTGATTGTCAGTGACGTTTTCGTCGCGAAACTGATTGAGAGTCTTTGCTACATCGGCCACAAGCTGTCCATAGGCATGCATCTGCTCGATCGATGACTCCACGATGGAATGAAAGACGCCGCTGATAAGGCCGGAGACGAATTTTGGGAAGTTCACCGCCTCCAAGTAGACTCCTGCAACGCGGGCTCCTTCGGCGGCTGCTTGTGCGGTGAATTTTCCGTCGCCGGAAGAAGAACTCGTGCTGGTCGAACCTCCGGCGAGTGCGAACGAGTAAGCGTCCGGTTTGCGCGGCAGCGCTGGATTCCCGGCAGGTTTGTTGACTGGAGCGGGCAGGGCCGTGGCCTTGACCCCTTCGGGTTCCGCGAGATAAGCGACCAGGTTGACAGTATCGCTGGCGATCTGCTGACGGTCGGTGGCAGATAGGGCCCTGAAGGAAGGAGTGTTTTCGAGCAGGGCGCGGACGCCCGTCCGAGCAAGGTCCAAGGTTTCCTTGCTCGGTTGCGTGCCCCTGGTTTCAGGCTGAGGTTTCGAGTTGTGATTCATCCTGCGCCTCCCGATGTGATGCGGTGTGGTTCACGCCACTGCGGCCGACGAATTGAGGCTCTGAAAGTCAGACAACTTGCGCCGCACTTCCAAGTCGGTTGGCCGCAGATAGAGAGACACCCGCGCCGAAGTTCGCGGCGTGACTCGCATGCTCATGACTGAGAAATCGCCGGGCCATTCGAGGGACGGCGGAGTGAAGGCGCGAAGCCAGTGGCCCAGCGCGTGAAGTTTGTGCGGGCGTTCGGACAAGCCGAGCGCGAGCAGGTCTAGGAAATTGGGAGGAAGGTCGGGCAACATGTTGAGCAGAATTTCAAGCTTAAGCTCGGGGCCTTCGGAGGTTTCCTGGATGCCCAGCAGCACGGAGCGCTCTGGCAACTCGAAGCGACCGCCGAGAGCAACGCCGGCGACTTTCAAGATACTGGGCAATTGGTGCGAGAGCCCCAAGCGTTCAAGTAAGGGGGCCAGGTTAGCCAGACGCAGCGGACCGCGGTGTAGAAAAGTGACCCGCTGGCTGCCTGCTTCGCGGCCACAACGAATGGTCGTGAAGACGGGCACGAGGGCCGGCATCGTTTCGAGTACGGCGCGCACCAGCGTCTGGAGATGGGCGGGAAGCGGATCGAGCTGCCCCGGTTGCATTTCGTAGTAGACCTTGGCGGCGTGCAAGCCGTCGGAGTCGTAAGCAGTCCCAAACCACGCGCCGTAGTCGAGTCGAGAATGGGAATAGAGTCCTCTCCAATCTTCGCTGCGGTGGTCGAACCAGCGCAGCGCATCGTTGCCAAAGAGTGGGCCAACGAGACGACGCATTTCGCGGGTAGCCTCGGCGCGCCGTGAAACCGGCGAACATCGCGGCTCGAGCGGGACGATGGTGAATCGAAGTATACGCGGCTCATCTTCCGAGAAGGACGGCTCGCAAGGCACCGCCCCTGGGGTAAGCGCGTTTGCTGCGTATTCGCGAGACCCTGCGGGAAGCGGGAAGGAGCGGTGGAGCAGAGATCCCACATACTCCTTCGGATCCGCAGTGCCTAGCGAACGCGCCGCGTGAGTCAACTTATCACTAATAAGAGCAGCTGCCGTGCAGGAAGCCATGGTTCACCTCCGTTAATTTTTCTTCAGGACTTCCGCATCATCGTGCTGCCGTTGGCGCCCCCAGGGGCTTGGATGCCGACCGATTCGAGCAAATCGCGAGCGACCTGCGGCACATAAATGGGCCGCGAAGTCAGGTTCGGGGCTTCCACTGGCTGCGCATAATCTTCCACGCTCTTGTCTGCCGTGCCGGTGACCGCCAGCCATTGATCGCAAGCGTCAACCAAATCGCGGTCCGTTGGTTTCACTGTTGCTTTTACTCCACGCGCGCGCAGGGAGTTCAGATTCCGCAGCTGGTTCACATCCAGCACGATGATCTGGTCGGTGGAAACGAGGACCGCCGCGTGCTCGGCGAGCCAGCGGATGATAATGGCTCCGCTGGTGGCCATGGTGCGGTAGCGGATGCTGTTCTTGGCCCCGCCTAGTTCGAGGCTGGCGACCTGGTCGATCACCTGCCACATGTCGCGGGCGCCGTACGCTGTCTTGATGTCGGAGTCGGAAAGCAGACCGATGATTTCGCGGATCTGGTTCTGCAACTCGGTAGCCGCGAAATAACCGATTCCGTAGCCGTGAAGCGACAAGTTGGCGCCCAGATCGCGAGCCGCTTTCTTCACTTGTTGTTGACTAACAGGGATGGGTATGTTGGTGCGAAGGAGGTTCTCGACCGTCACCTGGCGGGCGTACGAAGAAACCGCGGAGACGAATCGGAGCCAGAGGTCATTGAATTCGCGGTTGGGAGCGCCCGCGCTGGAATCGCCGCCGGCAAAGCCAAACGTGCGGAAATACAGATTGCGGCGCTCAGTTTCGGTCATGCGCTTGATGGCTTGTTTCCAGTAGTCGTAGAGTGTGTTTCCCGCGTTTCCCTTTCCGAGCGGGAGCATGCCGTTCTGGAAGAGTTCAACTAACTTGTCGACGACCTGAAAGACTTTCAAGTCTTCGAGCTGCGCTGCAAAGTAAATGGCCTGCATTGCCTGAAGATTGTCCGATTGGATTTCGATATCCGATTGCGCTTCCAGGTCCGGCAAGTCGATGTCGATGGAAGAAGGAGGAGTGGCGTCACCTCCGCCGACCTGCCCGGCGAGAGTCGTCTGGACTTTGAGGGCGAGAAGTGCGTCGTTGGCCTGCACGCCCTGGGCGCGAAGGGTGCGGGCCACAGAGGTCCACTCATGCGCGCGGACTTGACGAAAGGGAACTCCCGTGCCGTCTGTGGTTTGACCGAGGCTGAGGATGATGTTTAATACGCCATCAAAAAGAGCTTGACTGGCAGTGTATTCACCCAGTGCAGTGGAAACGCCGGGGACGAACCGTTCGACGGTTGGATCGGTGAGGCTGTCGTTTTCCATCAAGCCGTAAACGGCAGCCAACTGTTTCTCAGGAAGAGTGAGATCCTTAGGTGACGGCGCAGCCAATGCGGGAGCAGCAGCTGCAGATGAACCTCCGCCTCCAGGAGCACTTACACCGACGCCCTTTGGGGGGCCAGACGGCCGCTGGCTGGGGAATTCGCCGTTTATATCGATGTCACCGACCAAATTGCCGGTAATTTTGAACATCGTATCTCGGACACCCGCTTTGAGCTGATTGATGGGCGTCGCAGTGAGATCCCACACACCACTAAACATCGGATCAAGCACAGTGGGAGCGGTGGGAGTGGATTTGAGGTCCTGTGGCTGAGCCTCTGGTGGCGGAGCCTGTGACGGAGGGATTTTGATTCCCGGAGGCAGATTCGCCACCGGCACCGAATCCGTCTGGCCCGCGTTCGACAAGAATTGCAGATCGTTCAGAAGTTGTTGTTCGAGATCTTGCGGCAGACCTTCATTCTGCTTAAATTGCAGACTCAGATCATTGACATCCGCGAGCGCTCGCTTAATCGCGTCCTGATTGTTCTTCGAGAGATCCAAGAACATAATCGGATTAGAACCTGTAGCCATTGTCGTTGCTCCTTTAGAAACATTTGCCGGGGGCTGTGCCGCGCCGGACGTTGAAGAGTTAAGTGGACTACCGGGAAGTGAGGGGCCCGTCGCCTCAGAAGCGGCAGCAGGTCCAGAGTCTGGGTCCCTTGCCTTGGGCTTTCCGGAGTTCTTACGTGTACTCATCCATGCCTCCCCCCTGCGACTGCAAGGGCCGCGGAGTTCTTTTCATCGAACTCCTTTTCCATCGTCCGCAGAGCGGCCTGACAGTCGAGTATGCCGGCCCCGCATCCTCTGGCGTCGGTGCCAGCAGCGAAGGGCTGCGCCGATTTCTTCAGGATTCTCTTTACGTCACCGCCGTCCACGGGCTCGGCTCGGCCTTCGGCATAACTGACGAGCAGCGCCGCGGTGGCGGTCACGAAAGGCGCGGCGAAACTGGTGCCGCTGGCTTTTGCGTAGCCATGCAAGTTGGCGCTGACGATTCCTTCGCCAGGGCTCGAGAGTGCGACGTGCTGTCCGCGGGTTGAGAACGAGCAAGGCTTCCCAGTTCTATCGACGCCACCCACGGCAATCACGCCGTCGTGTGCAGCCGGATAGAAGTTCTCTTCTTTCCCGCTGTTCCCGCTTGCCGCCACCATCACGCACCCTCGCGCTACACCATATTTCACGATGTCGGTGTGCGGCTTGGGATCGGCGGGCTCCAGCGACGAGGCAGCAGTTCCAAAGCTCAAATTCAACACTTTGGCTCCGAGGTCGATGCCGCGCTTCAACCCCATGTCGATGTCGTAGACGGCTCCGATGCCCACAGGCTCTTCGCGGCCAGGCATTAGAGCGGCCGCAAGCACTCGTATCGGCAGAAGCCGGCACTCCCCGGCAACTCCGGCGGGAATATGTTCACCTGCCGCGCCTATGATTCCCGCGCAAGCCGTGCCGTGTCCCACAAAGTCTTCCGGATCCGAATCCGGTCCGGACCAATGGCCAACCAAGCGAATTCCCGTCGCAAGGTCGGACCTGTCAAAGTCAACGGTGTTAAATCCGCTGCGCAATCTGCGCTTCAGTTCGGGGTGATGCCGCTCAACGCCGGTATCCACGATGCCAACGATCACCGTGGCATCGCCGGGTTCAAAGGCCATCGCTTCCGGCGCGTGGATCTCCTCGCGCGGCCAGCGCGCTTCCGCCGGATCCAAGGCCTGCACCATCGTGCCAAACGGCACAGAGCACAAATATTGCGGAGAAGCTTCCTCGACGATGGCCAACTGGCGCAAAGCATCGATGAGGTTTGCGATGGAGCATTCATCATCAACTTCCAAGTGCAACGTGCGCGACAACCCGATGGCGTGCTCTACGTCGTCAAATACATCCTCACTAGGATCCATTTTTCCCCATGTCCGCATGGAAGAGTGAAGCCTTGAGACCCAACAATCGTCAGTAAAGTGCTTCAGAATACGGTCCACTGGCTCTACATTTAAGAATCTCGCCGGTTCGGAGACATTTCGTCGAACGTCCAAGAGCGAGGGCAGATGTTCGGGCGCTTCGCCCAAGCATAGCTTGACCACCAAAGTGCCGGGAATCGAATACGCGCCGTCAGCCCGCGCCCAAGGTTGGGCCAATCGATGTAGGAGGCGCGTCATATGCTTTGCTCCTTGCCGTCGGTGGAAAGTGGCGCCGCGGGGTCATTGAGAATATTGAGCCGCGTACTGGCGATCCTTCCCGGCGCGGTTTGTATTGTGAGATCGCCCCGGAATTGATGGGGTTGTGGCGCGACGAGAACCTCCCGCGGACTTACCCGAACAATCGGTACCGGCTCGCCGCCGATACGCACGTCGGGAGGACCATATTGGAGAAAGTTACGTCCGCTAACCTGAAGGAACGGAGATGCGCCATCATTCTCCGGCGGGACCGTCGTCACTGTTTCCACGAAGGGATGCGTTGCTCTTTCCAGCGCGGCTTTCAATCGCGCCGCTGGAATGAAGGCAACTTGTTCGATGGCCGCTTCTCCGCTGCGGCTTTGCAGTTCTCGGAACTGAGACAACGTGTGAATTCCGGCCCACTCCAGGCGGCGGCGTTCTTCTGAAGTCAATTCGCTCCCCAACGCTTCCTGTAGGGTGGGTTCGTCCGGTCCTACGGCCAGGTGCGAGGTGTTTTCTTCCATCATCGGACGCGTGATGCTCGTGAGTGATAGGTGGAGGGTACTGGCTGCGGTGTCCCCTGGCCCCGCCGGAGTAATGTGAACAACGCTGCCAGACATTCCAAAGTGCGCGCGAAGATCCAAGGTCAGGTCCTTGACTGCGAACGTGAGCGGACGTACATGGGCTTTGAGTGCCATGGCATCTTGTGCACGATCCAGCTGGCTCGTGAGCGCCTGGATAAATTGCTCAACCGGAAGTCCTGAGTCGCGATCGTTCACAAGGAGTCTCCTAACTCACAACGCACGCGCATACGCCCGGGTGGCAGATCGAAAACCGTTCTCCACCGCCAATTGGGGAGGTCGCCGAGAAACTCCGTTTCCTCCCCTTTGCGACGGAGCGCCACTTCGAGTGGCAAATCGAAATAGACATCAACCACACGAATAAGCTGATCCCCAATGCCCGCCGGCTGCACCGCCTCCACAAGTTCCCGCAACGCCTCTGAGAAAGATCGCTTCATCTCTTATCTCCCTGAGCCTGCTGGTGCCGCCGCGCCGGCGCTTGCTTTCATGGTTCCTGGAGGCGGAAGAGGAACTGGTGCGGCGGCCGCGGGCGCCGCTTGCACCGGCGCGGCGGGAGCAGGGACAGCGCCCGGGAGTGCTGCCGGCGCTGCCGATGCCGGAACGGTGTTTGCCGGAGTGCCCGAGCGGGAATTTCTCTGTAACAGCGCCTGTCGCGCCGGGTCCGCGAAGCGTTCGAGCGGGAGCGTTTCACTCGCAAAATTAATGCGAACTTCGCCATAGAGTTCGGCTTTTAACTGCGTGTCCGTTTGCACGTTCGCGGCAACGGTCGAAACCATCAGCCCCGGCTGGCCCATCGCACTTCCCCGCTCGCCCCACGTCGGTCCTCCGGGATCCGAGGACACCGCGTAATCCACTTTTGCCTTGTCATTTGCTTGCGCGCGAATTTGGATGCGCGCCGAAATGGTGCCATCGCGAACGACCACGCGATTCATTCCCAGTAACACCATGGTCGCCAGAGTTTGCAGACGGTTTTGTCCGATTCGCTTGCGCGCCATGGGCACGAGTTGTTCATCGATCAATTCCGTGGAGAGCAACTGGCCGTCGAGACCATACTCCGACAACCAAGGGGGAGCATTGTCCAGATTGTCTTGCGTACCTCTGGGTTGCAGACTCGGCTGGCCATCATTAAAGCTGACCTGCAGATCTTGCGGATACTGCTTCGCGAGCCAATCCTTGGCTTGATTCGGCGTGACATTTTCATTTGTAAATTGCTCGACATCTTTGGCCACCGCACTGACCAAATCCGCGAAGGCTTCCATCTGACGAATCGTGGCGTCCACGATCGCGTCGAATGTTCCGTGGACCAGCGCGGCCACAAACGCAGGGAAGTTGATTTCGTCACTTAGGGCGCCAACGCGAGAAGCCAGAGTTTGCGTTGCCGCCGATTTTGGCCCGGCGACGCCTGGTGCATCCTGCGGGGCAGATCCTCCTCGCTGTGGGATTGTGGTTGGTTGCCCCGTACCACCCGAATCGCCGGTAGAAGGATTGCCGTCCTGCCCGGGAAATCGGCGGTGCCGGTTGAAATCATCCGGCGTGTCGAGGGCGAAGGAATAGGGATCCGAATCTACCTTCTCTCCGATTGGGCTGAGGGACTGGTTGATTTTTTTCAGATCCCGCAACAGTGCCTGCTGCATTGCCGGGGCCAACGACTTGAATGCCTGCGAACGCTGCACAAAGTGCGGCGCATTTGCCGTGAACTGTCGGGCAGCGTTGATTTCCGGCGGCGTAGCCATTCAGTCAGCATCCTTCATTGCAGATTTCAGTTCAGTTCATAGACCTGATCGGTGAACGTTGTTGAATCTCGCAACCGAAGGAGGCGCTGCTTCAGCACGCCCTCCGCTGTGGCGACCAGACGGCATGCCAAGTCGCTGCTTTTCGCCATAGGAATGATGTCGAGCCGGCGTAATGCGCCTGCCAATGCCGCATGGGTTTCGGGGCCAAACTGGCCGTCTTGCGGAGTCCACCCAACTTCCGCTTGAAAGTTCGCCAGGTTATCGACACCCAACGCTTCGATAGCGTGGTAACGTTGCGCCGAAGTTTCAAACGGGCCGATGTGGTGAGCGAGCCAGCGGATCGCTCCTCCCACACCTCGGTCCACGGCAATGTCGAGGGCCATGGCCAGAAGGCGATCCGTGACCAATCCGAATCCTCCGGCGACATGCAGGAGAGGACGAAACAGACCTTCGATGGCAAGCTCGTTTTGCGCTGCTTGGTAGAGCGGATAGGCGCCTGCTGCCTGGAATCGGGAGACCCACGTTGGGCTCCACAGATTCTCGCCACTCACGGGCTGCAACCGTGCTTCGGGCGTTGCGGCATTGGTTACCGCAAGTAGCGCGTCGCTCTCGGCACCGAAGATCTTGGCGAATCGTTCCGGATCCCGGTCATGCATTAACTGCAGGGCCGCTCCCAATTGACCCGATTCTTGGGTAAACAGGAGCAATCCGAACTCGAGACCGAAATGCCGCTTCTGAAATGCTTCATGCCCTCGGGTCGCAAACTCACGATCCGTTGAGATCGCCGAGTACAAGGTGTCACCAGAGTGCCCGGCTGCGACTTGTCGAATGATTTCATACATCGCCTGGTTCGTAAGGGGAATCCCCGACTGCGCCCCTGTCCCCTCGCGCTCGGGATCCGGCGAATCGCCGACTTCCACGGTGTAGTCCGCATCCTTAAGTGACACTGAAGAGGAAGCGCCTGCATCGGTCGCCACATCGTGAGCTTGGGCAGATACGTGTGGCCCAGCCTGCGTCTTTTTGTGAACGCCGCCAGGCTGTTGCACGGATGAGCCCGCAGGTTGCACCGCTCCCGCGGCAGCCGAAAACGCGAGTGGCCTCGCGGTGGTCGCCGAGGGATTTCCAGCCACAGCATAACCTCTCGAGGTTGCAGCACTTGCCTTGGCGTACTTTTGTTGCGGAGAATCACTCAGTGCCGAAGCACCTGCCGAAAAAGGCTGGCCTACGGATTGGATCCACGCAATTTTGGCATCGGTGAGACGGCATCCTTCGTTGAGAGTGTCGCTGAACGGCGCCACATGGACCCCGACCAAATGCGTTTCCAGAACCGACTGTTGTCTTACATCATCTTCCCGTGCCCAGACGTAATACACCGCAGCGCCACTGGCTCCGTGCAGCGTTTGCAGGTTGTACCGGAACGTTTCGTCCTGCACGGTGCGGATGTAATCGCCGTCGAGATGTTGTTTGTTGGGATCAATCGTGTTCTTGAGCTTGGGATACTTATCCGATTGCGCCGAATAGCCACAAACGATGATATTGCTCGGCAGCGATTGACGCAGCTCTTCGAGGATGTCAAAAAATTGTCCGCCTGGAGGTGGCGTGCCAACCTTCAGAACGGCCAAGTCAAAATCGTCATTGCCAACCTTCCGCTTCGGATGCTTCTCCCAATCCGAGGACGGGCAAGTGAAATGCCCGAACGGGCCGTCATTCGCCGTTCCGCCGTTCTTGCCAGGAATGACAGTGATGGAGTTGGCCCCCTCGACCACATGAGCGGCCGTCAGTATGCGATCCGGGGCTATATACGTGCCTGTGCCAAAACCACCGTCGTCTCTCACCAACTGACAAATCGCGGAATGGGGGAAATAGCTCGTATCCGGGACGCCGGAAAACCACGTCTTGTAGCGTGTCTGAAAGTCCAATTGGGTCTGCAGCGCAGCCTGCTTATTGCTGGGCACGTAGTCTGGATGCACGACTTCTAACGCATGCGTGGTTGCCCTCTTCGGCGTGGCGGACATGCGAACCTTGCCATGAACCGGGGATTCAAAAGAATAGGATTGTGACTCACTGGAGGTAGCACGCGGCGTGCACGTTCCCGACGTGACCAGGCTCATGTAGTAGTCCCAGTTCCAAACTCCGATCGGACAATCTGGGTGCCGTTTCTTGGGATCTACTTCGACGTGACCCTTGATGTGGTCGCGATCCATGGGCAGGTTGAATTCATTGCACAGCCAACGCACGAGCGCCGCGGACGCGCAGTACTCGGCATCGGTCACGTCAAACCCTGGGTCGTCCTTTCCCCACTCGTGTGGTGAACGGGCTGCGTGTTCTATACCGATACTGTCGGCATTCGCTTCGTTCGCATGATAGGCGACGTCTTGATTTCGAACCATCTGTACAACCTCGCCGTTCCGTCCGACAATGTAATGCGCGCTTGCGTGTATCGGGTTACCCTTCTTGTCCTTCCGGTTGGGATCTTGGAACATCGCGATGGTTCCAGTGATCGGCGGGTGCCCATCCGTAATGTGTATGACAATTGTGTTAATCGATCGAGGCTTAGACCTAGGATAGAAATTCCCAGCCGCGGCCGGAGCGAACCGATCTGCCTGCGGATATTCTGGAGCGATGTCCAGTGTCTGGGTCAAGCCCTGGCTCTCAGCGGTTTCAGGTCCGTCCGGAATTGGGCCATCAATTCCATACTGGCTGAAGTCGGGCTCAGAGCCGCTATCGTCTGCCTGTTGCTGGGCCCAAAATTCCTGGCCATGGCCGTCGTCATATTCAAATTCTTGCTCTGTTGCGATGGCGCTCGCAGTACTTGCGGGCGCGGTCGCATTGGATTTCGAACTATTCGTGGGCCCTGGATTCGGCGAAGCCGACGTAGGCTGGGAGCTTGCTCCCTTCCCTGGCGCGGTGATTCCGCGGCCGACGGGTTCCACTCTCTGGCTGGCGCCTGGCGTAGCGTCGTCGCCAGCCCACTGGAAGGCGTCCGGGCTGATCTTGCCGTAGCCGTTCCCGCCACTTGCGGAAGAGTGTCTTGAGGGCGCGCCGATGAGGCGCCGAATCTCACGCCCCGTAAAAGACTTGGAGATCGTGATCCAAGGCCGTGCCTGGTCCGGCACGTCAAGTAGCTCCGGATTAACACGCGAAGTGTCGGGGAAAGCGGCAACCGTATAGTAAAGCCGCTCTTTGCCGGCGAAATGCCGCAACGCGTGAGGGGGAATGAAATACATCGCCTCCCCGTGTTCCGCGAGGATCGGCCCGGAGCTGTGCGACGAAAAAAAGTTCGCGGCGGTCCGCTGAGCCTTGGCATCGGCATGGAACAGGGAAGGATCGGTAGCGATGGCCACTTCAAAATAAGGATTTCGTCCTGAACGCACTCGGAACCCCAACACCGAGAAACGGTCAGAGATTTCTGTTCGTGTGGGCGTCAATCCTGGCATGGTGATTCCTCCCTCTCCATCCCCTCGGAGCTTTTTTTCAGAGAAAAGCGAACTTGTGCACCGCCGTGGATCTCTTCCAGGAAGCCTTGTTCCGTGAGGCGATGTAAGACTCGTTCCAGCAACTTCACATCCACGCGTACTTGTTCTCGCATAACCCACCACTCGGCGATGCCTTCAAGGGTGTCAGTTGCTTGTGGATGTTCGGACAAATAATCCAATACGCGGCGGGCGAGATCCCCTTCGCGCTGCGAATCTTCAGGCGGATATCGAGACGGTTGCGGCAGAACGGGCTCCGCACAAGTCCCATGCAACCCTGTGACCGTTCTCTTTAAATCGCGTAAGGATCTAGCTGGCAAGGACTTAACTCTGAAACGTTCCGCGCCGAGGGAGAAGACTGGGGGAGGAACACCCCGGAGAACAACGAACCTTTAAGGCCTCGCGTAACATCTAAATCATGCATTCTGAGTGGCGTTACCCCGCTGAGGGAATTTCTCCCCAGTACTGCGGTACTTTTCCCCCAGCAGAGCGATTGCCCCGAACCACTTCTATCGGCCTGGATGCGAAGACAACTGGAATGCCCTTGCGTTGAGGTGATATTTCTTCAAGAGTCTGCCTAAGTCGCGTCGCTCTTTTCCCGAAGAGCGGGCAGCTAGACTGATATTGCCTTGATGTTCAGCCATGAGTCTGGTCAGATAGCTCCTCTCGAACGACTCGATTGCTTCCCGCTTCATTACCCGGAAATACGGAAGCTTTCCGGCATCGTGACTCAAGGGGGAAAGACCTCCCGCTCCTCGGGGTGGCAAGCTAAGGTCCTGCGTTTCGATGGTGTCTCCCTGACTTAAATAAATTCCCCGCACCATGGCGTTTTCGAGTTCACGGACATTGCCGGGCCAGTCCCGCAAAAGCAAATCGGCTAGCGTCTCGGGCGATAGAGTTGGAAGTCGCCGGTTCTGTGGCGTATGTTTTGCAAGAAAATGTGTTGCAAGGAGCTGAATATCTTCAGTTCGTTCGCGCAGTGGAGGAAGATGCACGGTAAACACGCAAAGCCGATAGTAAAGATCAAGACGGAAGTTTCCAGAGGTCGCATTTTGGAATAGGGGCGCATTGCTCGCCGACAGGATTCGCACATTGGCGCGGCTCTCCGCACTCGAACCAACGACGCGATAGCACCGATCCTGCAAGAAGCGAAGCAGATCCACTTGCGCCTTTATAGGCAAGGTATCTACCTCATCCAAAAAGAGTGTTCCGCCTTCAGCCTGCGCCAGGAGACCTTTTCGGTGAATCTGCGCATCGGTGAAGGCGCCACGCTCGTGGCCGAACAACTCGACTTCCATCAAAGCTTCGGGAAAAGAGCCGCAGTTAAGAGGCACAAAGGGGTAGGCAGCACGATTGCTCAGGTAGTGCGCGGCGCGCGCAACAAGCTCTTTACCTGTGCCGGTATCTCCGGTAATGAGTATATTGGCATCGCTCTTGGCGATGGCCGGCAAATTCTTGATCGCCTCTTGGAACGCGGGAGCAGTCCCCACCAATTTTTTCGCGGTCAATTCAGTTTTCGTCGATCTCTTTTCCGAATGGCTTCTAGACTAACCGGGGACTCAGTTAACGGGTTGGAGTAAGAGCATCACTTACCTCATGTGATACAGACAATAAGTATAGGAACCCGATATGACTTTGACAAGGCGAAAATAAACAGAAGCTGCAACTCAATTTGAATAGTGAGGGATCCGAGCAGATCGTTTCCTGCAGAATGTGTTTTGCGCCGGAATTGCAACTCCGCTTCCGCTGAATTCAAACGGCAAGGCAAAAGGTTTGGGGCAGCCGGATAACCGTCGCGAGCAGCTCCATCGCAACCGCCAAACCAGCTTAGAGAATGAAAGCCAGCGCAGTGTTTGCCGGTCGCCGTCAGTTGGACGCGTAGCCGGTTAGTCGCAGATGTGATCGGGGTTGTCGCCTGGGAACTACCGCATTGGCAGGCGCCGGTCGGCGCCCGTCTTGCTGCCAGAAAGGAGATGGATCCATCTGCAGAGCGCACTTACCTTTGCTGAAATTTCGCAAACCAAAGGAAAATTGCATCCGCCATTTAGTCGGTAGTCTGAGTAGTCCATCTACCGCCCCCCTGCGAAAGCTAAGTGATTGCGGCACCGCGTCTTAGCTTAGAATATTGATCGTTCGCAACGAGGAGGGCGGGGGTTCGAATCCCCTCTCGTCCACCAGATTCTAGAGGACTTCCACTATTTTTGAATACCGAGCGGTCCTCGTTTTACCAACCAGCGAGCGCGCCGCGAAAGCCAAGTGATTGCAGTAGCGTACTTTAGCTTGGCAGCGCCTCGTTGACTGCGAGGATATCCTCCCAGTTTCGGCGCACGATGCTCGACTCCGACAGCTCCGCGATTTACTTCTAAGTAATGACGTTGCCAGTAAATCGGGAAATCTGCTTCTCGCCCAAAGCTATCTCCAATGGCATGAAAGCGTTGGATTCTGGCACAGTTTTGGCACAGTGGATGTTAACCACCTGCGAAGGACACCAGAACCTCTGCCTGTCACGCAGCAGTTTGCGAGTTGGAGTCCCGTCGTCCCGGCCATTTCAAAACCGTGGCCGACATTGCCCTAGCCAATGGCCGGGCGGCGCCTTCCGACCTTCGTAGCCTGCTCAAAACTGTAAGCCATCTGCAAGACGCCCCAATCGTCGTTGTGCCTACCGACAATCTGGATTCCGATGGGCAGTCCGTTTTCCGAAAACGCACAGGGAACCGAAATTGCCGGGTTCCCCACGACGGAGATGTAATAAGCCGATTTCATCCAAGCGATGTAGTTTTCCATTTTCACCCCGGCAATTTCCACCGGGTAATGGGTCTTCACGTCAAACGGGAGGATCTGGTTCACGGGCAGAATAAAAAACTCATATTTTTCCATGAACTCGCGCATTCGCTTGTAGAGCGCCGTGCGTTTGGTTTCCACTCGCGCCAAATAGGGTCCCGTGAGCTTGCGTCCTTCTTCCACGTGCCAATGGACGTACTCATTCAACTTGGCGGAATTGGCTTCGAGTATATCGCCGAACTGCGACTCAACGGACCAGTGGCGCCACGCGACAAAACATTCGTTGGCATCGGAAAAATCTGGCTCGGCTTCCTCGACGATGCAGCCGAGGCTCTCGAATACTTTGCGCTGCGCTTGCACGGCGTGCCTCACTTCCGGTTCCCAGGGCAGCCCCATATCCTGAAACATGGCCACGCGGACCCCCTTGAAATTCCGGCCCGCCAAGGGCTGAGAGAACTGGCGGCCAGATTGATCAATGGAAATCGGAGAGCGGCGGTCGAAGCCGGCGAGAACGCTTAGGAAAAAGGCGCAGTCCGCAACATCGCGAGCCACGGGGCCGGCGACGCTCAGAGTGGACCATCCGAGTGTGTTTGGAGGATTGGGGACCCGTCCGGGGGACGTTCGCAGGCCAACCACATTGCAGAAATTGGGCGGATTTCGCAAAGAGCCCCCCATGTCGCTGCCATCGGCCAGCGGAACCATCCCGCACGCCAGGGCTACCGAGCCTCCGCCGGTGCTCCCTCCACAAGTCTTACTCAAATCGTAAGGATTGAGAGTTGGCCCGAAAACTGGATTGAATGTCTGGGAGCCGAGGCCCCATTCCGGCACGTTGGTCTTGCCGATAACAATGGCTCCGGCATTTTTTTCGCGTTCCACGACGAGGCAATCGAAATTGGGTATCTCGTCTTTGTGAAGCGGCGAACCAAAAGTGCTGCGGATGCCCTTCGTCGGATGCAAATCCTTCACGCCGACAGGCAGTCCGTGCAATGGCCCTTTGATATTGCCTTTTGCGGTAGCCTCGTCCGCGGCGAGAGCCTGCGCCATCAACTGCTCTTCCGGAACCAGCGTCACAATCGCATTGACCTTGGGATTTACCCTCTCGATCTGTTTCAAATGGGCTTGCATCACTTCGCGCGCCGAGAGCTTTTTCTGACGGATGAGATCGGCCATCTGCCGCGCAGACACGAAACAGATGTCCGAGCCCGAAGTGGAGGGCGTGTGCATGTTTTCGGGAATGCTGGCAAGAGGTTGCTCTGGTTCCATGGCTCTGGTCTCCATCGTGCGTGCAAGAAGCGGGCTGAGTACCGCAGATGCGGCGGCTGTGGTGCCAAATTTGAGCGCGTCACGTCGCGTGATTCTATCGGTCACATGGAACCTCATTCGAAGATGACTCGCACCGGCACAGCCACTCGAGAGCCGGAAACGCATGCCAGGTCGCGCCTAAGACGAAACTCATGGTTCAACTTCTAGGAAGCCGACAACAATTCTCTGGCGAGAGAAACGGCCTTCTCGGCTTGCGATCCGTCACTCACGCGGCCGCGGGCGAAATCGCGCGTTCCGCCGCCTTTACCGCCGAATTTTTCCAGCACCTTCTTGAGGAGCGCCGCCATATCTTTACCTGCGGATGAGTGCTGGGCAAAGAGCAAGTGTCCGCCTTCCGCCGCGGCCAAGAGCGCAAGCGCTTTTTCGGTTTTCGCGAATGCGGTGGCAAAGAAGCCCAGGTAATCGGCTGGAACACCTTCGAAGAAACGCGAGATGACACGGGAGCCGTCGGCACCGGGCGGCGTAGTCTGCAACGCTAGCGCGGCTTCGGCTTCTGCAAGCCGCTGCATCATGGCGCGAAAATTCTTGAAGTTCGCATCGCGTTCCGTGAGAGCGCGCGAGGCGGCGGAGACGAGGTCTTCGGGAGCACAACTCAATTTTTCGGCGGTCTGGCGCAGCACCTGGAAATCATGACGCGCGACGCGTTCCGCGCGGCGTCCGCAGACAAATTCAACGCGCCAGTCCTGGCGGACTTTCGTGCAGCGACGTACCAGAATCACGCCAATCTGCCCGGTGCGCTTGACGTGCGTCCCGCCGCAGGGTTGCAAATCGGCGGCTTCGATTTCGATAGCGCGCAGGATGCCCTTGCGGTCGACTTCCTTTCGCACCCCGAGTTTTGCAAATTCGTCCGCGGTGCCGTAGCGGACGTTCACCGGACGATCTTCGAAGACAACCGTATTCGCGGCGCGCTCGGCGCCTTCCAGAATTTCCTCCGTCGGTTCAGGGCCGCGCAAATCAATCGTGCAGATTTCGCTTCCGAGATGAAAAGAAACCGTGGGCAGGCCGAAGCGTTCCTGAAACATGGCAGACAGAAGATGCTGGCCGGTATGCTGCTGCATGTGGTCGAAGCGCCGCGGCCAGTTGATGCAGCCGTTCACTTCCGGATCTGCTGGACGGCGGTCGACGACGTGAATGATTTCGTCGCCTTCATCTCGGACATCGAGGACATTGGCGTCGCCGATCTTGCCCAAATCGTTTGGCTGGCCCCCCGAAGTGGGGTAGAACGCCGTGCGATCAAGAATCAATTTCCAGACGCTTCCCGTGATTCCGGAGTTCACGTCCGGCGGGAGCACTTCGCAATACATGACCCGCGCCGTGAATTCCTTTTCAAACGCATCGTCGTAATAAAGTCTGCGCGTGGTCACACTGCTCCTCCATCGGCGGACTGGAGCGCGCGCTGCCAGGCCTCGGCGTATTTGTAGCCCGTGCCGGTATTGAAGAGCACGACGGTATCTTCCGGCTTGATCCAACCAGAGGCGGCAAGCTTTCTTGTTGCGATCACGGTTGCGGCGCCTTCGGGAGCGGCGAATATGCCTTCGAGTGAAGCCAGTTCCCTTCCCGCGTGAAGCATCTCTTCGTCAGTCACGGTCAGCGCAGTGCCTTTCGTCTGGCGAAGCATGCTCAAGATCATCAGATCGCCCAACGGTCCGGGAACGCGCAAACCTGATGCGACGGTCGCGGCGTTTTGGAAAAACTGCGCCGAATTCTGGTGAGCGTCCCACGCTCGGACAATCGGCGCGCATCCCTCCGCCTGAACGGCCACCATGCGCGGCCGCTCCGTGCCGATCCAGCCCATCTCCTGCATTTCGTCGAACGCTTTGCACATGCCGATCAATCCGACGCCGCCTCCAGTGGGATAAAGAATGACGTCCGGCAGTTTTCCTCCGAACTGCTCCCACAATTCGTACCCCATCGTTTTCTTGCCTTCCAAGCGGTACGGCTCCTTGAGCGTGGAGACGTCGTACCAGCCTTCGCGCTCCTTGTGCTCGGCCACGTATTTGCCGCAATCGGAGATCAAGCCGTTCAGCTTGACGACCTTGGCGCCAAACGCCTGGCACTCCATCACGTTGGCTACGGGAGTGTCCGCAGGCATCACGATCACTGCGGGAAGCCCCGCAGCCGCGGCATACGCTGCAAGCGCACCGCCCGCGTTGCCGGCCGTAGGAGCCGCCAATGCCTTTGCGCCGAGCTGCTTGGCGCGCGAGACAGCCGCAGTCATTCCGCGCGCCTTGAACGAGCCGGTAGGATTCAATCCCTCGTCCTTGATGTACAGACGTTGCAAGCCCCCTTGTCCACAACGTATTGACGCGCCAAGCCGCTCGGCATGCACCAAAGCCGTCATGCCCTCGCCCAGCGAAACCGGCGGATCGTTGGGCAGAACTTCAGCGTAGCGCCAAAGCGTGCGTGGCCGGTTCTTCAGGCTGTCGAGAGTGAGCGTGGCAGCGGCCCGCCGCAGGTCGTAGCGAGCCAATAGCGGCTTTCCGCATGTACACAGGTGTTGTTCGATCGAAGCATCGTATTTCTTGCCGCAAGCGGAGCATTCCAGCTCAACAACATTCAAGGGATTGGTCATCACCGTGAAAGTCTAGCACAGCCCTTTTTGGCTACTCCACGCCGCACGCCGTCAATTCATCGTGGCCAATCCTGCGCGCCATGCAAAATACGAACAATGTGGAGCGCGCAGCCGTTGGCATTCGAGCAGAAGCTGCGTGAGGTCCGTTACGACCTGCGCGTGGAGAACCGCAAGAATAGTTAAAACTTTTCCTTTACAAATCCCATCCATTAGTTAGCGGTGACTGGGCCGCAGTCGAGCTGCACTCTCTTGCCACCGCGAGGAATGGACTCTGATTTGACAATCGGTCCTGCTGGATTTGCCGATTCGTCAGTGGAGAGATCCGCAGACGTGTGAGCGTGCCTTGCTTCGGCTCTCGTGCCTCGTCTCTTTGAAGAGAATCCTATTTAGTCGAAGTGTCAGTTGGAAAAGCGCCTCTGCTGAGAGATTGGTTCAGTGGCTGCGCTCGACAAGATTTTCAAACATTCCAATCGTGGCCCTGTAGGTCCAAAAGAAGGTGCAATCCGCTTAGGAGATAAGAGATGACCAGACGTTCCTTTTTGCAAACTACTTCTGCTGGAGTTGGCGCTGCTGCAGCAGGCGGCAAGTTGAATACACCTGCCGCCGGTCAGTCTGTGCAGGCGGGGCCGGCGTTTCGGCGGCCCAAGACAATTCTCCCCTGTACCAACACCGTCGCCGAAGTTTCAACGCGTAGAGGATGGAGTCCCGGATAGCCAACTCACTCGCGAGGCTACCGGACTTCTCCGGGAGTTCAGCACGACTCTGCTCTTCAACCACTCTCACCGCGTCTTCTTCTGGGCAAATGAGCTTGGTAGGCAGACAGGAGAAAAATTCGATGTCGAGCTTCTGTTTATCTGCGCTGCATTCCATGATCTTGGTTTGTTGAAGAAGTTCAGCAGCGCCGCCGATCGCTTTGAAGTTGATAGTGCGAACGCCGTCCGCCAGTTCCTCGAACATCATGGCGTACCGGACACTCGAATCCAAACTGCCTGGGACGCTATATCTTTACATACGACTCCTGGCATCGCACAGTACAAGCAGTTAGAAGTCGAGCTATTATTCAATGGCGTTGGTCTTGATGTGCTCGGCATCGGATACGAGACATTCCCCAAAGACCTGCGCAAAAAGGTGGTCGCGCAGTTCCCGCGCATCGACTTCAAACAAGAAATCGCCAAGGCATTTCTTGGCGGTTTTGAGCACAAGACTCAATCAACGGAAGGAACGTGTAATGAAGATATCTGCTCGCATTTCATCCGCAACTACAAGCGGAGCAATTTTTACGAGCAGATCCAGAATTCACCTTTTCAGAATTCGTAGAT
>WNFF01000490.1_pt1 | contig 29486 bp, 16 predicted proteins | sample 5400441 | NCBI WGS metagenome assembly WNFF01 (sample SAMN13153345, study PRJNA577476) | soil metagenome | isolation source: 120 cm saprolite under Douglas fir tree site 2 hole 3 replicate 1 | place: USA:California | collected 2015-04-18
AGCGAAATCACGCAGACTGCCCGCTCCCGAATATCCACGCAAGATCAGGCGTTCGAACGAGAAGTTTTGAGCCTGGATCCTTGGAGACCCAACTTCGAGGACTCGGTGGACGAGATGCTGGCCTCCGCCCTGGTGGCCCAAGACAAGGAGCTCGCACACATTCTGCAGGAGGTGGATAAGATCTCCAAGACTCTTAAGTCAGACGCGCCGGACACGCAGACTCTCAGCAACACCCTCGAGCGCACGGTCCTGTGCGCCGTCAAGCAATCCCTCTTGGATCGAGAGCTCCGGTCCCTGGCCCTAACGGACGATCTTACGTGCCTTTACAACCGGCGCGCCTTCTTGGCGTTGACAAGCCAGCAGTTGAGAGTGACGCGCCGGAAAGCGCAGGGTTTATTGCTTTTCTTCGCCGACGTCGACAATCTCAAGGAAATCAATGATGCCTATGGGCATCGTGAGGGGGATCTCGCCCTAGTTCGCGCTGCCAACGCCTTAGAGCAGACTTTCCGAAACTCCGACATTATTGCCCGTCTGGGCGGAGATGAGTTTGCTGTCTTGGCACTCGAAGCTTCCTGCGAAAACAGGGAAGTCATCCTCCATCGCTTGGAGAGGAACCTTCAGGGATCAAACGCAGAGGAATCCCGGTACGAGCTGTCTCTCAGCGTCGGTATGGCGCGCTTCGATCCGAAGCATCCGGTCCCGCTGGGAGAACTCATCGCCATGGCGGATGAAGCCATGTACGAGGAAAAAAGAACCGGCCGAGGCTGTGTTGTAGCCGAACGATAAGAAAGTGGAAATAGCGAGCTTTCGAGACTGCAGTATTCCGGGTCTGGAGAGACCTCGTGAAACCACACTTGCCGGGGAAGCGGGGGACGCCATGCTAGCGAAAAGCGGGTTCACGAATGAAATACACAATCCTGTGGCCATATTTGACAAGGAATTACTGGGCGCCACATCTTTCACGCTCCAGACATTTGAACTGTGCACTATGTGTGGCGCGCGATTCGGGATCGGCTATCACGGCGAGTGTAACAAGGGCGCTCAAGATTTAGACGAAATGGAAGAATTGCCAAGAAGGTTGACGGAAATCCTGGCAAGAGATCATCGGCAAAATCGCGCGCACAAGCGCTTCATAGACCTTGATATTTAGGCGGCGATATTCAGGCGGCTCGCATCGCCCACGAGAGGTGGATCGGGCCGGGGCCCGGCAGAGTTCCCATATTCATCTCGCCATTCCTATTTTCTGGCGGGCGGCTGAAGTTGGTCTGCGCGCGAAGTTCTGAATTCGAGTCCGTTCGAGCCCAGGTGCTTCAGAGATACGTCGGTCTTGCTCGCCGGTCACCCAGTTTGTGTTCAACGCCTTGCTCATCCACTTATGTAGACGAATGAACGGCCGGGATATTTTACGAAAGAACCAGGCCCATGATGACTTGCTCCGCTTCCAGATCGGGCACTCAGGCCGGAGTTATGACCGAAAGTGGCCTCCAGGACGCGGGTTCTGGTTGGCCACCGACGGTTGACGCTGGACCATCCTAATCTTTTCCTACAGCATCTTTTTGCTCCGGGTACAGTATTCCATTGATTGGTTGTGCAACTCAGATCATGCAATATGCAAAAGTTTACCGCTCCTATGCATGCGAGTACCGCTGGGGAAAATGGATGTTCGACCTGAGGCTAGGCATTGATCGTGCCAGAGCCGCCTCCGGATGTTGGTTTGGCATGACGAATTCATGATAGTCCGCAAGCTTCTTGCACTGATAATCGGCCCGTTCTGGAACGAGTTGTTCTTCGACTCACCTTAAATGATTGCGTTTATTGGGCATGGCGATAGATCAGCCGGCTAGGCGGGACCCGGGGGGATTTAACCCACCACCGCGACTGGCACGGAGCGCCCGGAAGCTGGACGAGTGCCGATTGCAGTCCCCAATCGACCGGGGAGCGATCTGATCATGAGGAAACATGAATCGCGTCGGTAGAGGAATAGCACTCGCCTCCCTACTTATCTTCACATCGCCCGCTCGCGCTCAATCGCCTGCGCCCACCACGACCGTCACTTGGACCAACGCTGGACGGTCGTATTGTCCTACCGCCCTGACCGGAACTGGACAACCGGCACCTAGCGGTGGCGGAGACTTTTAGTGCCCATATCAGTCAACTTGCAATGTTCAGCGGGACGCACTCGGACCAGGACACATCGATTGAGAAAATTTGCAGGGAGCTTAGGAAACACAATCAGCGAACGGGCAAATCAACTCAAAAGGAGGCTTTCGAGCCATGAAACGCATCTTCGTATTCGCACCAGTACTTGCGCTAGCACTCAGCATGATCGTACCCCAGGCTCACGCACAAGATGAAATTCCCGGCACACAATCGACGATCGTCGCCAGCGTACCGTTTGGCGGGTATAGTTGCGGTCGCAACTCCTATCCGCTCTACTGCTACGGTGTCCCGGTCAACGTCGGCGGAACGTTCTGGTTGGATGCTTACTACAACACAGGGTCAGGATTCATCCTGTTCAATAGCGTAGCTGATCTGGGACAGGGAACGATCACGAGCGTCACGGCAATTACAAAAAACAGTCTCGGACAGGTAACGCGATTGACGATCGCCTTCAACGGTTCGACAAACGATGGCGACGGCTTGACCTACACTGGTACGGGAACCTTTACATTTAGCTATTACAAGTGTGCTGCAAGGTATTGCGGCTATATCCAACTTATGCAGAGCGGGTCAATGACGATTACATATCATTGAGTTTAGGGCGGCAGGCTGGCTAACTGCCAGACGCTCGGCGGGTAGCGACCGAAAGAAGTACCTGGCAGGATGAAGAAAGACAACACAGCGCGGCGGAGCCGCAACCACATATGTGTGCGCACTGGAAACATTTCGATGGCTAGTGCCGTTCCAACTAATCCCAACTATCCATTCGCGCCTCTCCCACACATCTCGACCCGCCAAGTGACACGAGAATCCACGCAATAGCTGTTCGCTGCAAAAAGTTGGAACGGGACTAGTAGTACAGAGGAGGCTACCTGGTCAGGAAGACGGCAGCAACCGTACTCGCATAGGCAGTCAACATTTTCGCACCAAAAGCTCACGCATTTGAAAGTGATACGGCGCATCCAGCGATAGACTTTGAGAGGGAGAGGAAGCTTGAGCACCAGCCCGGCCCTCTTTTTTTAGCTTTCGTCCTCCTCTCCCTCGCGGCCATCCTCGCCGATTGAGTCCCGGAGGACAATACGGGCGATACGGTAGGCTGCCAGGGAAATCGCTGTACGATGAAGCAACATCAGAATTAACTTCCGCTTTTGGGCGCGAGAATGCCGGGCGGCTGCGCAAGCAGAGTAGGAAGGCGGTCGAAAATTTCCACGGGTCAAAGGACGCGGATCGTAGGCAGCAGAAGTCCGGTAATGGGTCTGTTTGCTTGGTAGGACAGGCACTCCTGCCTGTCCGGTGCGATATTGCCACAGTAAATGCGGACAGGCAGGAGCGCCTGTTCTACTAGAACCTAGCACGGGGCAAACTCACCCACTACCAAAGGGTTAGAACTCTTGAGGGAAGAAGGTCAGTTTCTGCAGGACGGCATCCACGGCTCTGATCAAGTCCTGGTTTGCGTCCTCTTTTGTTACATACCCCTGCACGCCAATTTTCTGGGCTTCGTACATGAGTTGTCTACTCTTGTGCACCGAGAGAATAACAATCGGTGTTTCCGGAGAGAACTGCCTGATCAGGCGAGCTGCTTCCAGGCCGTTCAATTCCGGCATGGTAATGTCCAGAATGATCAAGTCCGGTTTTAACTCCCGAGCTTTTTCGACGGCCTCTCTGCCATTTGGCGCCTCCGCGCATACCTCAAAGGTTCTCTTGGAAACGAGGATCGATCGGACTCGTTTTCGGATGGCTTCCTGATCGTCCGCGACTAGGATTCGCAAGTTATCACTCGGACCTGCCCTTGGTGCTTCCCCGGTGGGGCGCCCTGCCCCGCCGATCACTCAATCATTTCCGAGATCTCTAGCGTTAAACGACTGACACTAGGACGCGGCGGCGGCAAGAGGAACAATCACCTTGATTTGGGTTCCTGTCTCCTGGGATATGATTTCAATGTCACCCTGAAAATCCTTGATTCTCTCTCGCATGCTTCGCAAGCCCAAACCCGGCAAGCCAGAAGAGGCAAGCTTGGATAGTTTCTCCGGAGCAATGCCCTTACCCTCGTCCGTGATTTCCAAGGAGATCTTGCCGGGAAATTGAGAAAGGCGAATCGTGGCTGTCGGACTCTCGGAATGGAGGTGAATATTTGTGAGGCATTCTTGTACAACCCTGAAAATTGCGGTCTCCAGGTTCCGCGACAATCTCTCCAGCTTGCCGTGTAATTCCAGGTTGATCTTGATGCTGCTCGTCTGTCCAAATCCATCCACGTACCAACGAAGGGCGGATTCCAGGCCCACTTCATCCAGCAATGGCGGGTGGAGAAAATAGGAAAGCGCGCGTAGTTCGGTTGATATTTGCTTGACGATCCCGAGGTTCTCCGATAGTCCCTCCGCCAGATCTGGATACCACTGCGTGGCTTCAGTCTTCAATGCGGAGAGATTCATACTCAATAGAGCAAGCGATTGCGCCGTGTTGTCGTGCAAATCGCGGGCAATACGTCTCCTCTCTTCGTCCTGGACCTGCAGGAGGTGCGCGGAAAGTTCACGCAAGCTTTGATTCGCCATTTCAACCATCCCGGCCTGCTCCAGTATTTGGAGATTTTCTTGTTTGAGCTCTTTGGTGCGCTCCTTGATACGCATTTCCAATTCTTCATGGCTAAGTTTAAGCGTCCGCGCCTTTTGTTGAAGGCGTGTGATGCTGCGAAGACGCTGCCTTTTACCAATCAGCGCCGCATATTTCTCGGCTGGGATCACGGTGGAGTGTTCCGCGCAGATTTTCAGGAAGGGTTCATCGTGTTCCTCCCGGTCGAAGGTCTGCATGGCGTACGCGCAACTCAGGAAAAAAGAGTGCTTCTCGCCCAAATCGTTCCAAAGTTGCTCGAGTTGCAGAGCCGACCCGGACGTTCCTTCAGCCCACAAGAGAGCGCCCATTTCCTGGAATGCGAAAACGCGAGGATCGTCACCTTCGGCGGCCGACCTGGCTGTCTCGATGACACCGCCTACAACTTCAGCGAAACGCGCCGCGTCTGGCCAGCCTTCCAGCATGAACTTAGACAGAGTCGGCCTGGAATCCAATGGAATGTACCGCCCCGTTTCGACGGCTCTCGGTGTCTCCAACCCGCGAGCTCTCAATCGGCCGGTGAGCCCGTCCAGGTGCGCCCGAGTGGCAATCACGACGGCGGAATCACCTCCCCCGAGTGCGGTGCCGATAGAGCGGCTCAACGAGTCGAGGAAGGACGCGTCCTCAACGTAGAATTGCACTTGGTGGTCCGAATGGTGACGGTGGTCGCGCGTCTCGATGCCTCGCTGGCATGATTCGTGACTGGAGAGTGGAATACCTGCCTTGCTCACTTAGACTCTCCTATCGAGGCGCATGGTGCTGAGGCGACGGTCCCGGGTGTGGAGGCTACGCGAAGAGTGGCATTAAAGCTTCAGAATGAGCAAGATATGACAACCGCCACCTCAATATTTGCTACCGCAAATCAACAATTTCCAGGGCCAATGCTCGGGAGTCGGGTTCCACTACTACTATTACGGTTGGCTGATGACAATGCAATACAGTAAATCTCGTATGTGGCCGGGTTGGACTTGGTATTCTCTCTGCCGCGCTGTTGAGCGATTCTCGCACCACGCCTAATAATGTTCGCGACGGATACCTTGTCCCGCGAGATATGCAGCGGGTATCGTGAGATAGTGTCGAGGACACTATGATCACGGCCAAACCCTCCCCGCTCGCGTTTCCCGACATGGCAGGCCCTATTCGCGCTGAATTATTCAGCGTGGAACGCCTCGAGCAACACGCGGAAAGCCTCGCGGCTGCACAAGCCATAACCAGTGAACCTGTTCCAGGCCGGCCGCTCCTTCCTCGAGTCCTGGAGAACGGCCGCGTTCTCCTCGAATACTATCGAGCCACCGCCCGGGCGATCCAGCGGGAACAAACCATCACACCCGCGGCGGAATGGCTGGTTGACAACTACTTTATCGTCGAGGAACAACTGCGAGAAATCCGCGACGATTTGCCCACTGGGTATTATCGCGAATTGCCCAAACTTGCCGCGGGCCACTTGGAAGGTTTTCCCCGCGTTTTCGGCGTTGCCTGGGCATTCGTTGCGCACACCGATAGCAGGTTCGAACCGGAGTTGTTGCGGCGCTTCGTGCGGGCCTATCAGCGGTTGCAACCCCTCACCAGCGGCGAACTTTGGGCGGTAGCCATCACGCTTCGCGTCGTGCTGGTGGAGAATCTCCGCAGATTGGCGGAGAGCATGGCGCATAGCCGTCGCGCGCGAGAAGAGGCGGACCTTCTCGCCGACAGCCTTCTCGGCACCGGTGGCCGGGAGTTGATCGCTCCCGCGGCAGCCCTCCGGAAATTTGAGAACAAGCCTCTGGACAGAGCGTTCGCGGTGCAGCTTGTCCAGCGTCTGCGTGATCTGGACCCGAAGGTCGGCCCCATCTTGCTCTGGCTTGATGAACGCCTTGATGCACAGGGGACTACCGCGGACGAAATCGTTCGCGCCGAGCATCAGGATCAGACGGCCATGACGGTTACCGTACGCAACGTCATTACGAGTATGCGGTTGACGTCCGCGTTCGATTGGCAGGAATTCTTCGAGAGCGTCAGCCTGGTCGATGAAATTCTACGCAACGGCAGCAATTTTGCCGAGATGGATTTTGCCACCAGGGACTATTACCGCCACGCGATCGAGGATCTTTCCAGGGGCACGTCACACTCGGAAATTGAAATCGCACGGCGTGCCCTCCAACGCGCCAAGCGGCCGTCCGCGAAGCAACCGGGCGACAAGACGCAAGGCGACGATCGACTTGCGGACCCCGGTTACTATCTCATCTCCCAGGGCCGCTTGGCTTTTGAGCGCGAACTTGGCTTTCGCGTGCCTTGGAGTCGACGGTTCTTGCGCCTGTATGTTCGAGCCGCTGTCCCCGGTTACCTGGGAACTATCTTCCTCATCACAGCAGTCATTCTTGCGCTGCCGCTGCTACATGCAAGGGAGCTGGGAATCACCACCTGGCGGCTGGCGTTGCTGGGGCTGCTTGCCGCGATTCCCGCATCCGATCTGGCTATAGCGCTCATCAACCGCGCGGTGACAGATCTATTAGGCCCCCGCACATTGCCACGGCTGGAGTTGCGCGACGGCATACCCGGCCATTTGCGAACGATGGTTGTGATCCCGACTTTGCTTACCAACCAATATGCAATCAAAGAGCAGGTGGAACGCCTTGAGATTCATTATCTGGCGAACCCCGATGGGGACCTCCGTTTTGCATTGCTCTCTGATTGGACGGACGCTCCAAGCGAGACCATGCCAGGTGACGATGAATTACTGGCGGCCGCCGTTGACGGAATTTCGAACTTGAATAAGCGCCACGGCCCGGCGCCCGGGGGCGGAGAACGCTTTTTTCTATTCCACCGCCGCCGCGTTTGGAATGAATGCCAGCAAGGATGGATGGGGTGGGAGCGCAAGCGCGGAAAGCTGCATGAGCTGAATCATCTCTTGCGCGGGTGTTCGAACACTACATTCATACCGATAGTCGGCCGGCCCCCGGAAGCAATCGCGGATGTCCGCTACGTCATCACACTTGATGCAGACACTCGTTTGCCGCGGGGCGCGGCTGCCCGTCTAGTGGGGACCATGGCGCATCCCCTCAACCGCCCGAAGTTCAGCGCTCGCGAGGGCCGCGTCGTGGACGGCTACTCCGTGGTTCAGCCACGTATTACACCCACGCTTCCGGCAGATCGTGAGGGATCGCTCTTCCAGAATACCTTTTCCGGCCCGAGCGGCATGGACCCGTACGCTTCCGCGATCTCGGACGTCTACCAGGATCTATTCAGGGAGGGTTCCTACACCGGAAAAGGAATTTATGACGTCGACGCGTTCGAAGAGTCCCTGACGGGCAAAGTTCCGGACAACTCTTTGTTGAGCCACGACCTGTTCGAAGGCATCTTTGCGCGGGCGGCCTTGGCATCGGACATCGAGCTATTCGAAGAGTTTCCGTCTCACTATGAGGCCGCGGCCGCCAGGCAGCACCGGTGGGCGCGAGGCGACTGGCAACTCCTGCCTTGGATCTTCAGGAAGGGCGGGAAGTCCCCAGACATGCGCCGGAAGTACTCCATCCCCGCGATCAGTAGATGGAAAATGCTCGACAACCTGCGTCGCACGCTTTCGGCGCCCGCCATGTTTCTGACATTGATCGTTGGGTGGCTGATGTCCCCACTATCTCCGTGGATGTCGACGAGATTCATCCTGCTCATGATTTCGATTCCGGCGCTTCTACCCTTTCTATTCGGCCTTCCGCCTCGTCACGGAGGAATTTCCAGGCGAAGCCACATCCGCGGTGTGTTATCGGATTTTTGGCTTGCGATATCGCAGATCGGCCTGACCATCACGTTCCTGGCGTATCAGGCGTGGCTGATGGGGGATGCGATTCTGCGCACCCTGGTCCGACTGTCGGTCACGCGCAGGAACTTGCTTCAGTGGGTGACCGCGGCCCAAGCCAAGCATGCGGTCGACCTGAACCTGTACGGGATCTTTGAGAGAATGGCCGGCGGCGTCTTGTTCGCCCTCGCAGCGTTGGCCGCCGTGAGTTTTGGAGGGCATCAGGCGATGCCCGTGGCCCTGCCGTTCATTCTCATGTGGGCTGCATCGCCGGCTATCGCACGCTGGATCAGCGAGCCTCCTCAGCTGACGGAGGCGGAACCTCTGTCCTCGAGTGAGACGCGAACTCTGCGATTGGTTGCGCGGCGAACGTGGCGCTTCTTTGAAAAGTTTGTTTCAACTGAAGATCATTTCCTTCCTCCCGACAATTTTCAGGAAGAGCCTAAGCCGGTGGTGGCCCATCGCACTTCACCCACGAATATAGGTTTGTATCTTGTGTCCACTATCGCCGCGCGTGACTTCGGGTGGCTGGGTACGTTTGATGCAATCGGCCGCATCGAAACGACGCTGACGACCATGCATCAACTGGAGTTATTCCGCGGCCATTTCTTCAACTGGTACGACACGCGGGAATTGCGGCCGCTCGACCCAAAGTATGTTTCCTCCGTCGATAGCGGGAATCTCGCCGGCCACTTGCTGGTTCTCGCAAACAGTTGCCGGGAGTTGGTTCAGAGGTCGCCGATCGACGCCCGCATACTCACAGGATTGCAGGATTCGATAGGGTTATTGGAAGAAGCGCTGGCCGACAGCGGGGACGCGCGGCGCACCCATACGGTCACACGGAAACATCTCAGCAACGCTGTCGAGGCGCTCGCCACGGCGGCCGGCTCGGTACCTGGCAACGTGCTGGAGTGGGCGTCACTCTTCGCCGAGTTGCGTGGGCGCGCCCAGACCCTGGATGACATTGCGCAAACCCTGCAGCAAGAGGAGGGAGACGCTCAGGATTCGGAATTGCGCGTTTGGGCGGCAGCGGCGAGAGACTGCGTCGAAAGTCACGCCAGGGACGTAGAAATTCTGATCCCCTGGGCCCGATTGCCTTCGAAAGAAATAGCAGCCATGGCGGAACGACCCCTGCAGCAGGCGCCAGAATGGGCGGTCATCGAGCCTTATTTTCGCACGCTGCCCACATTGGCGGAGGCTCCCGAACGATTCGAGGCCGCGCTTAGGGAACTCGGTGTTCTCCGCGCAAACTTGCACCCAGACTCTGCTACAGACCGGGACGCGGTGGCGCGGATCGACGCGCTGAGTAGGGCGGTAACACAATCCATTACTGAAGCTGCGGCGCTGACTCGCCGCCTTCTAGACGTTTCTCATGCGGCGGAAAAATTGTTTTACGCGATGGATTTCACATTCCTGTTCGATAATACGCGAAAGCTCTTTTCCATCGGGTACCGCGCCACGGATGGCAGCCTGGACCCCAATTGCTACGACCTGCTGGCCTCGGAGGCCAGGCTCACGAGCTTCATTGCCATCGCTAAGGGAGACGTCCCTTCATCGCATTGGTTTCGCCTGGGCCGCTCGCTGACGCCGGTGGGCCGTGGGTCCGCACTCATCTCCTGGTCGGGATCGATGTTCGAATATTTGATGCCGGCGCTCGTGATGCGTTCACCCACCGGGAGCATGCTGAACCAAACCTATCGGCAGGTTGTGCGCCGCCAAATTGAATACGGGATTGAGCGCTCTGTTCCCTGGGGAGTTTCAGAGTCAGCCTACAACGCGCGCGATCTCGACCTCACGTACCAGTATTCCAGCTTTGGAGTGCCTGGCCTGGGACTCAAACGCGGCCTCAGTGAAGACCTAGTCGTCGCGCCGTATGCCACGGCGCTGGCAGCAACGGTTGATCCGTACGCTGCCACCCGAAATTTCGCGCGCCTGGCCGAAGCCGGCGGCAGAGGGATCTACGGCTATTATGAGGCCCTCGATTACACAAGTAGCCGTGTGCCCGAGGGAAAGGATGTGGCCGTCGTCCGTGCTTATATGGCGCACCATCAGGGCATGTCTTTGGCGGCACTTGCGAATGTCGTGCTGGATGGCGTGATGCTCGGCCGTTTTCACGCCGAGCCAATCGTGCAAGCCACCGAATTGCTCCTGCAGGAGCGCACGCCCCGCGACGTGTTGGTGGCGCGGCCCCGCGCGGAAGAAGTTCACGCGGCGGCGCAGGTTCGTGAACTTATCCCGCCGGTCGTGCGCCGTTTCACGACCCCGTACGATGCCACCCCGCGGACGCAACTGCTCTCCAACGGCCGGTATGCCGTGATGTTGACGGCAGCGGGCTCGGGGTACAGCCGCTGGCAAAACATTGCGATCACTCGTTGGCGAGAAGACCTCACGCGGGATTGCTGGGGGACCTACATTTTTGTGCGTGACGAGCAGAGCGGGAATGTCTGGTCAGCCGGCCACCAGCCCGCCGGCGTTGAACCTGATTCCTACGAAGCGGTGTTCTACGAAGACCATGCGGAATTTGGAAGGCGCGATCGTTCGTTGGCTACCTTGCTTGAGGTCGTTGTCTCTTCCGAAGACGACGCGGAAGTCCGGCGTGTCTCCATCACGAATCTGGGGGCACGCGCGCGCGACATCCAGGTCACCTCCTATGCGGAGATTTCACTCACTTCGCAGCCAGCGGACGTGGCTCATCCGGCCTTTTCCAATCTGTTCGTGGAGACTGACTTTGTCCCCGACGTTGGGGCGATCCTTGCGACGCGCCGCAAGCGATCCGACGACGAGCCATCAGTATGGGCCGCGCACGTGGTGTTCGCGGAAGGCGAAACCGCAGGCGACCTGCAATTCGAGACGGATCGCGCCCGATTCCTGGGGCGCGGGCATGACCTGCGCAACGCAATGTCGATTGCCGATGGCCGCCCGCTTTCCAACACGGTAGGCCCCGTGCTCGACCCGGTGATGAGCTTGCGGCGCACGGTGCATATTCCTCCCGGAACCACGGCGCGGATCGCGTTTACAACCATTGCAGCTCCTACCCGCCAACAAGCTTTGGACCTCGCAGACAAGTACCGCGACGCCAGAGCCTTTGAACGCACCCTTACGCTTGCCTGGACGCAGGCGCAAGTGCAACTCCACCATTTGGGCATCGGCTCGGAAGAAGCCCACTTGTTCCAGAGATTGGCCAACGCCGTGATTTATTCCGACGCCTCTCTGCGGCCCACTTCGGACGTCCTCGGCAGGAGCAATGTGGACCTTGCCACACTCTGGGCGCAGGGAATTTCCGGCGATCTGCCAATCGTTCTGGCGCGTATCGACAATGAGCAAGACGTCGAGATAATCCGGCAACTGCTGCGTGCCCATGAATACTGGCGGATGAAGCATCTATCGGCGGACGTGGTCATCATCAACGAAAAACCTCCGTCCTACATGCAAGATCTCCAGGGCTCCCTCGAAGCGCTCGTTCACGGAAGTCAATTGCGGCTCTCCCCGGATACCAGTAGCGCAAGCGGCCGCATCTTCCTGTTGCGCGGCGATCTGATTTCCCCGCAGACGCGTACGCAGCTCCAAAGCGCCGCACGTGTAGTTCTGCTAAGCCGGCGCGGGACTTTAGCCGAACAAATCGGCCGGTCGCAGCACGAAGAAGTTCGGGGAGTACCTCAACAGTGGCCCGCCCGATCGGCTAAGCACCCGGACGTGCCTTTGTCCGAGACGCCCCTCGAATTTTTCAACGGGCTCGGTGGTTTCGCCGAAAATGGACGTGAATATGTGACTGTACTCAGCGAGGGATTGCGGACGCCCGAACCCTGGGTCAATGTGATCGCGAATCCCGATTTTGGATTTTTGGTTTCAGAATCGGGTTCCGGCTTCACTTGGTCGCTGAACAGTCATGAAAATCAGCTCACTCCCTGGTCCAATGACCATGTCATGGATACCCCAGGAGAAGCGATCTATATCCGCGATGAAGCCACGGGCGAGGTGTGGACTCCCACGGCGCTGCCGATCCGGGACGAAACCTCTCCCTACATCGCACGGCACGGGCAAGGCTACAGCCGTTTCCAGCATGGATCACGCGGCATCCTGCTCGACTTGGTGCAATTCGTAGCGCCCGACGATCCCATCAAGATTTCGAGACTCACTCTCCAGAATAACTCTTCTCGATCCCGCCGCCTTTCCGTGACTGCGTATGTCGAATGGGTGCTCGGCAACTCACGCAGCGCTTCGGCGCCCTACGTCATTACGGAAGTTGATCCGCAAACCGGAGCGCTTTTTGCACGGAACGCCTGGAATGGAGAATTTGGCGAACGCATCGCCTTCGCGGACCTCGCCGGGAAGCAAACTTCCTTTACGGGTGACCGTACTGAATTTCTGGGCCGCAATGGCTCACCTGACCGTCCAGCAGGGCTGGAACTGGATCATCTTCTCTCTGGAAAGGCAGGAGCGGGGCTTGATTCCTGTGCGGCGTTGCAAACCTCGGTTGATTTGCGTCCAGGTGCGAGCGCCGAGATCGTGTTTTTCCTGGGCCAAACGGAAAACCGGGATCAATCGCGCGGATTGCTCCGGCGCTATCGTAAAGCGGACTTGAACGAGGTCCTGCGCAGTGTCACGACTCGGTGGGACGACATCCTCGGCGGGGTGCAAATTTCAACACCCGACCGAGCCATGGATGTACTCGTCAATCGCTGGCTGCTCTATCAGACGCTTTCCTGCCGTATCTGGGCGCGAGCGGGATTTTATCAGGTGAGCGGCGCATATGGCTTTCGCGATCAACTCCAGGATGTGCTTGCGCTAACGATCGCAAAGCGGGGACTTACCCGCGAGCATCTTCTGCGGGCCGCCGGCCATCAGTTTATCGCGGGCGACGTTCAACATTGGTGGCATCCGCCTTCCGGGCGAGGAGTACGCACGCGCATCTCCGACGACCGTCTGTGGCTGCCCTATGCCGTCATCCAATTCCTTGAGGCCACTGGCGACGCGGCAATCCTGGACGAAGTCATCCCATTCCTCGAAGGCGAGGTGTTAGCCGAAGGGCAAAGCGAATCGTATTTCCAGCCGGTTGTATCTAAGACAACCGCCTCGTTGTTCGAACACTGCGCGCGCGCCCTCGATTGCAGCCTCGAGGTTGGCAGCCATGGTCTCCCCCTTATGGGTACAGGTGACTGGAATGACGGCATGAATCGCGTGGGCCAGAACGGTAAGGGAGAAAGTATATGGCTAGGCTGGTTCCTGCACACGATCCTCTGGGAATTTGCAAAAATTGCGGATGCCCGAGGCGAGCCTGAACGTGCGGAGACTTGGCGGCTGCATGTCAGCGCGCTGAAAGCGGCGCTGGAGCGCGACGGCTGGGATGGAGCATGGTATCGCCGCGCGTACTTTGATGACGGTACGCCGATCGGCTCAGCCACGAGCCCGGAGTGCCGCATCGATTCCATTGCACAATCCTGGGGAGTGCTTAGCGGCGCGGCAGAATTTGGCCGCGGTGTGCGAGCCATGAGCGCGGTCGAACAGCAGTTGGTGCGCCGGCCGGAGGGTTTGATTCTGCTTCTTTCGCCGCCATTTGACCATACGCCACTCGATCCCGGCTACATCAAGGGCTATGTTCCCGGCATTCGCGAAAACGGCGGCCAATACACGCATGCAGCCGTGTGGACTGTGCTGGCCTTCGCCGCGCTCGGGGATGGCGACAGAGCGGGCGACTTGTTCCGGATGCTCAATCCGATCAACCGTACGGCTTCCCGAGCCGGTGTGCAGCGTTACAAGGTAGAGCCGTATGTGGCTGCGGGCGATGTTTACGCCGAGCTTCCGCACATCGGGCGCGGTGGATGGACCTGGTACACCGGATCGGCGGGCTGGCTCTACCGCGCCGGAATGGAGTGGATTCTCGGATTCCGCGTGCGCGGAACGACGCTTAGCATTGATCCCTGCATCCCTCGAACTTGGTCCAACTATTCGATCGTTTTCCGCTATCACTCGGCGAGCTACAAAATTGAGGTGCAAAATCCCCGAGGCGTTTCCCGCGGCGTATCTCGAGCTGAACTGGACGGGAAGCCCCTGCCCAACTCCGCGAACGTTCCGCTCGTCGATGACGGCGTCGAACATCGTGTCGTTGTAGTTCTCGGGTAAACGTGCACCGTGGCCCGCTGGTGACATCGAATCAGCCAATCTGACAGGACTTGACCCGCTGGATCGGAAGGGTGGTTGAGAGATAAAACCTCAGTGGTTATTTTGTTTCAATGGCTTTTTGATTCTGCGTCCGCGCCTGTCTGGCGGGGGGCGCCAGATTCTTTGACCTAACTCTGGTGGTAGTGGCGTATAATCCGTACGGCTTTTGGAGATATCGTCTTGCTTTGAGGCGTGCTTGCCGGCAAACATCTTTCCTAGTGGCGGTTGGGGGAAATAGCCCCCGGCTCAAGGGAGAATATCGTGAAGCCCCTTCGAATCCTGATTGCTGACGACCACGACCTAATGCGGCGCGGAGTCAAGACGCTGCTCCTGTCGCATACGAGTTGGGAAATCTGCGGAGAAGCCAAGACCGGCCGCGAAGCGGTCGCCAAAACCGAGGAGCTAAAGCCCGATATCCTAATATTGGATATCAGCATGCCGGACCTGAACGGCGTGGAAGCGGCGAGAAGAATTCGAAAGGTATCGTCAAATACGGAGATCCTTATTTTGTCGATGCACTACTCCGATCAATTGATACGCGAAATTGTGGATGCCGGCGTGCGCGGATATATCGTGAAATCGGACTCGGACCGTGATCTCATCATCGCCGTTGAGAACCTCGCCAGGCACAAACCGTTCTTTACTCCTCATGCCACTGAAGTGATTCTGGGCAGTTTTAATGTGGGTGGACCCATCAGGGACGTTCCGGAGTTGGTCAGCGAACGCCTCACTTCCCGCGAACGGGAAATCGTTCAGTTGCTGGCCGAAGGCAAGAGCAGCAAGGAAGTCGCTTCCTCCCTCGGGATTAGTGTTAAGACGGCCGAAACACACCGCGCCAATGTCATGCGCAAGCTGGAACTGCATAGCGTGAGTGAGTTGGTGCGCTACGCAGTACGCAACCAGATTATCGAGGCCTGAACGCCGCCATTCTTCCGGAATGCATTGACGAGAGCTTGGCTCATAAATCCCCTCATGCATGCCGTGATTCGCCCTTCAGGGGCTAAAGCCCAGTTTTTGTTGGTGTTTTGATGTCGCGGCTGAACAGATTGCGGAAAAAGTCAATTCAAAGCGGGTTTTAGTAGCACAGGCACTCTTGCCTGGGCTGGTTTTGCTGCACTTATCATCGATGCACAGCCAAGAGTGGCTGTGCTACTCGACTTTTTCCGCAACCTGTGAAGCCGCGACCCACAAGGCCTGTTTATGAGATGGCTTCGAGTATCTGTTCTTTGAGACCGCGGAGTCATCCCCGCCCGATTGCACGACAAATAGCAGGCATTTAACGCAACATGGTTCCCTCCGCTGCGTTGTGGGTTCACACGCAATTCCCGGAGACAACGCCGGATACAAGCGCAATGACCACCACAAACCTCACGAGGTCCAATCTACAGTGATTTCACGATCTCACTAACGTATTGACCGTATTGCGCTGGAATTCGTTCTTGAGGATAATCGCCTTGCGGAATAGGTTACCCACCCAACATGCCGGCCGTATTTGGAAAATCCGGCGGTCCGCGAAATCCAGCCCCAGCCGAGTTCCCGCTTTTTGTCTACGCGAAGGAAGGATCGACCAATGAACCCCGCTGTGGCATTGAAACAGAGAGTCGAAAGTATCCTCAGGAAAAGTTCCGACATGGACGTCGAACATGCTCCTGGACGGCCTAATGTCCTGGTAGCCACGATTGACCCGGAGATTCGCAGTGGTTTGGCAGAACTCCTTGAAGCATTTTCCCTCAACGCGATTTGGTTGAAGGGCGTGGAGACCGCGAAGAACATGCTCTCCAAGGAGAGCATAGCCGCTTGTCTCTGCGGATTCTGGCTCCAGGATGGCACATACCGGGAGCTGGTCCGGCACGTCAGACGGGAGCGGGTGGAAATCCCGGTGATTATCGTATCGGCGCCCGCTTGCCCCCATGAATACCGCGACTATCTTGCGGCCATGAACATTGGGGCCCTCGACTTTCTCTGCCACCCTTACAGAAAGAGCGATCTGGAGAGAATGCTCCGATTGGCGATTGAAACGCATTCGCGATCAGTGCGCCAGCAGGGGTCCATGATTGGCCCCGATTTGCAGGCGCCTGGGGCCGCCTAGTAACGAGAGAAGGCGTTGGTTGTCGCGCGCGGGGGAAACGACCGCGCCATTTGGGTTCCCCTGAGTGCAAGATTGTAATGGCTCGCCTCTCGCCGCTTGCGACCAGCGGTGCCTCTACGCGTTCTTGTCTTCTGAAGGATTCCGACGATTGATGAAGTTTCATGGAGCGCCTTTGATTTTCAGCAGGCCTGCTTCATCGCCCAATCCTTGAAGCCACTTCAGCCTTCCCGTTCGCATTTGTGCGGTCTGCTCGAATCACTAACCACGAGCCGAGTGTGAAAAACTTGCTGATCGAGCGAAAAAGCTCGTATGTACAGCCCGCGCCACCCAAATATAAGTAGCGATTTTAGAGCACGTTAGGGTCCACGTTTACGTGGTATTCTACGTGCTCACCCACTGTTGTTGGCGAGCCAAAGCTCGCAGCAGAAAAAGGGAGAACTGTTCGAACAAAATCTGGTGGCCAGGAAGCCACCGGGCGTGAGTTTTCAATTAGGATCCGATCCCCAGCTTACCCCTCCACGTCGCGCGGATAAGCAGCAAATAACTAGATTTCGAATATGCGAGATCAAATATCAGCCGGATATCGCATCGAAGTCAGGGCCCCAGGAGCGCGAATCTCTCATGGATACACCGATGAACGAAGCACCGCCACCCGCTAAACCTAGCTGGCGTGAACGCGTTAGTTCGCTGAAAAACGTTCCCCCCATCTTCAGGATGGTGTGGGATGCCGCGCCTGGAGTGGTCGCGTCCAGCGTGCTTTTCCGTCTGATGGCCGCGGTAATTCCGATCACGATGCTTGGCGTTACCCGCGGAATTATAGATTCCATTTATGGAGTGACTTCGCATCAAAAACCTCTGTCGGGCGGTTTCTGGTTCCTGGTTGCGCTTGAATTCGGGCTGGCAAGCCTGGGGATCATTATGGCCCGGCTGATCGACTTCTGCGACAGCGTGATCACGGAGCGATACACGCGCCACGTCAACACCCTGATCATGCGGCATGCCGCGATCCTCGACCTGACTTCGTACGAAGATCCCATTTTTTACGACAAGCTGGAACGCGCCCGCGTACAAGGAGCGGACCGCATTGGAATGATCCAGGCGAGCGGACGGTTGATCCAGGAACTCATTACGACCGCGACGCTGGCCGCGGGCATTTATATGATCTCCCCGTGGATACTGCTTGCGCTTATAACGTGCGTCGTGCCGGCGTTTCTCGGTGAAACCCACTTCGCCTTCCTGGGGTATTCGCTTAGCGTGCAGCAGACTCCAGCGCGGCGGGAGCTGGATTATTTGCGAATTCTAGGCGCGAGCAAGGAGAGCGCGAAGGAGCAGAAACTTTTCGGGTTGGGAGGGTTCTTTGTGGGGCGCTATGCGGCCCTTTCCGATGAACTACATTATCAGAACGTAGTATTGGCGCGGCGCAAGCTGTTTGTCGGATCTCTTTTGTCCCTTCTCGGAACGGCCGGATACTATGGAACCTATGCGTATGGAATTTATCAAACAGTTAATGGAGCGCTCACGCTGGGAACTTTGACTTTTCTGGCAGGCGCCATCGCCGGAGCCAGCGCCAATATTCAGGCCTTCTTTTCCACCTTCTCCCATATCGCCGATCACGGGCTGTTCCTGACGGACTTGATCGAATTCTTCTCCGTTCGGCCGAAGATTTATTCAAAGCCCGACTGCTTGCCGGGTCCCCGCCCGATCCGCCAGGGATTCGAATTCAAAAATGTTTCCTTCGGCTATCCCGGAAGGTCCAAGCTGGTCCTGGAGAACGTCAATTTTCGCCTGGAGCCCGGCGAAAGGATAGCCCTGGTAGGAGGAAATGGTCAGGGGAAAACCACCATCGTCAAGCTTCTCACGCGATTGTATGACGTTGCGTCCGGTCACATACTCCTTGACGGCGTCGACCTCCGCGAATACGACGTCGAAGATCTTTGGAGTGAAATCGCCGTCATATTCCAGGATTTCATGCGCTACGAGATGACCGCGTCGGAAAACATCGCCATGGGGCGAATCGAAGAGCGAAACAATCCATTCCGCATCCGCGCCGCAGCCCTCAAGAGCCTCGCCGAAGAGGTTGTCCACAAGCTTCCGAAGCGCTACGAGCAAATGCTCGGTTGCCGTTTCTCGGGTGGAGTCGATCTTTCCGGCGGCGAGTGGCAAAAGATGGCCCTGGCGCGCGCGTATTTGCGCGATGCGCAGTTGCTGATTCTGGACGAGCCGACGGCGGCGCTGGATGCGCGGTCAGAGCACGAAGTCTTTGAGCGCTTCGCCGAACTAACCGCGGGAAAAATGTCCGTGTTAATTTCGCACCGCTTTTCCACGGTCCGCATGGCCGATCGCATCCTCGTGCTGAAAAACGGGACGATTGCCGAGCAGGGACCGCACTATCAGCTTCTCAGGAGTGGCGGATGCTATGCCGAAATGTTCGAACTGCAGGCGGCACACTACCGATGAGGCTTGGCTCTTGGCCGGAATTTTTTTATGCCCGAGTGCGGTCCGTCGAAAGAGTCCAAACGGACAACGGAGGTCCGAAGAGACTCTAAGGTGACAACGCTTCCCTGAAGTTAGGCCCTTAAGAGTCCGTTTGCCACCCGGATTTCGGGCGCTCTTGTAGAGCCAGCCTTTAGGCGGGCGCTGTAGATTCAAGCACCTGCTCACCTAAAGGTGAGCGCTACATGGCCCGGATTCTCAGGCAGACTCTTGAGTCGGCCCCTTCCCCACCCAGGAGCGCAAGCCCTTGAACGAGAGCACTCGGAAAAACGCCGTCTTCCTTCTGTCATGGACGCTCTCTATCTTTCTGATCTTCGAAGCGTGCCCATCCGGAGCACAGACTCGAACGGAAACGATCGAGGTGGACATGCATGCGCCGACCCATCCGTTTCCCCACTACTGGGAGCGCATGTTTGGATCAGGGCGAGCGATTCTGTCTCTGCGAGATAGCTATCGCCGGGACCTCCGCGAGGTCCAGAAGGCGACCGGATTCGAATACGTCCGTTTTCACGCGATTTTCCATGACGAGACCGGGCTGTACGATGAAGATGCCGCCGGAAAGCCCATCTATAATTTCTCTTACGTCGATCAGATCTATGATGGACTCCTGGAAAATCATGTCCGTCCCTTCGTAGAGCTGAGCTTCATGCCGCGGAAGCTCGCCGCGCAACCCGTCGTTCATTCGTTCTGGTACAAGCCGATCGTTTCGCCTCCGAAGGATTGGAACAAGTGGGACGACCTCATCTCGCATTTCGCGCGGCATCTTGTGGACCGCTACGGCATCGATGAAGTCTCCCAATGGTATTTCGAAGTCTGGAATGAACCCAACATTGATTTCTGGGCAGGCGATCCCAAGGAAGAAACGTATTATCAACTCTATGATGCAACCGCGAGAACGCTGAAGCGAGTCAATCAACGTCTCCGCGTCGGCGGGCCAGCGACAGCGCAAGCCGCCTGGGTTGATCGCTTCATTCAACATACGGTGGAAAATGACGTTCCGGTGGATTTTGTTTCCACCCATGCCTATGGAAACGATTCGAGCGAGGATGTCTTTGGCACGCACGAACCGATTCCACGCACGGAAATGGTCTGCCGTGCGGCCCGGAAAGTTCACGACCAGGTAGAGGCCTCCGCGCGGCGCAATTTGCCGATTATCTGGAGCGAATACAACGCGAGCTATAAGAATGAGACCGACGTCACAGATTCGATTTTCATGGGCCCGTGGCTTGCCGACACGATTCGGCAATGCGATGGCCTTGTCGCCATGCTGGCATATTGGACGTTTTCAGACGTGTTCGAAGAACAGGGAATCGTCACCCAGCCTTTCTATGGAGGGTACGGGCTGATAGCGGAATATGGCTTGGCAAAGCCATCTTTCAACGCGTTCAAATTATTGCACCGGCTCGGGGATCGGAGAATTACGGTTAATTCGAATTCCGCTCTGGCGACGAAGCGCAGCGACGGCGCCGTGGCGATGGCTCTATGGAATCAATTCTTGCCGGAGCAAGCGGGTGAAGCAAAACGAGTCAAAGTCATCGTGAAGGGGTTAACGGGAAATCATAGCGCCGTGATGACTCGTCTCGATTCGACCCACGGCTCTGTGCTTAGCGCATACGCGGCGATGGGTAGGCCTATCAATCCAACCCGGGCTCAAATCCAAGAGCTTCGCCGCGCGGCAATTCTCCCTCAGCCAGAAACATTAGACGTTCACCAGGGCCAGGTTACGGTGGTGCTCCCGCCGCAAGGGCTGGCCTTGATTGAATTTCATTGACCGGTCGTCCGAGCCAATTTGCCGGGCGTTGCGGGAGAAGAGGCATGGCGGCTTTCCTGCGTTCCTGTGGCCGGGAGAGCTTTGAATCCCGCGCGCTCCATTCCCCGCTGTGCTTCCGGGTTTTTCATGAAGGTATCCCATACGAAGCCGGAACGAGCGTTTTCGACCATCACCATCGTGATTCCGGTGTCGATTCCGATCACGTCGTGATCGTACCAACTCGTCAAGGGGTTGAACGCATCGACGAATCCATAGCGGCACCAGGCGCCGTTTCCGTAGCGATCTTTAATCGTGCGAAGCACGCGCATCGCGGCCTCCGGCAAGAACGGCAGCGAGCCGGCCGCAGCGCAGGGAACAACTGTTCCATCAATCGGTCCTGTCGAAGGCGGACCGCCCCACACGGCGTAACCTTTGGCGGAATCCGAAGCCGTGACTCCCCACAAGTCGTCACTGTAGTCGGGGAATTGCTTTGCCAGATCGACACAGAAGCGGCGATGCACGTCCGTGGCAATGGCCGAGTTCCGGAAATAGTCCGTATATTTATCGCGCTTTCCGCGGAAGTCAAACCAGGCCTGTGAATACTGGTGTACAAACAGGGGCGCAAAGGAACCGATATAACGGATGCCATCGTATTCGAATGTGGTTCGCTTCCAGGCGTTCCAACTCTCCGCGGGCAGCGGGTGAGACAGGGAACCTAGTCCCAGCAGATACATCATCATCATTTCGTTATAGTTGTCCCAGCGATTTTGCAAGAACCCGCTTTCCGGCCTCCATCCGTGCGGCAGAATCGAAGTATCCTCCGACAGCCAGTTCCAATCCACACGGTTGAATATCTCGGATGCCAGCGAGCTGATTTCGGAATGCTGGAAATACTGCCGGCATGTGAGAACTCCGCAGAGCAGGATGGCCATGTCGATGGATGAGACTTCCGAATCCCACAATCTTTCGCCTGTGTTGATGCTGGCCCAATGATAGAAAAACCCGCGATGATGCGGCAGTTTCCTCGATAAGAAGCGCAAGGCATTCAGGGCGCGTCCACGCGCCTCGGCGAAGGAAACGAACCCGCGCTTTACCCCGATACAAAGGGCGGTCAGCCCAAAACCCGTGGCCGCAATACTTCCCAAATCGCTCTTATCGAGAGACCGGACGTTGCATCGGTCTCTGACAATTCCAGTATCCGGATTGGCCTGCTCCCAAAAATAGAGAAAATTCAGAGCTTCCAGCGCCTCCAGGAGGGCGTCATCACTGTCAGAAAAAAGCTTGGGACCGACAAATGTCTGTTCTCCCGGGACGGGCGCCAAAAATAGAGGGTTCACTGTTGCTAAAGGAATACAGGCGGTCGTGCCGGCGATTCGCTTCAATAATTCCCGGCGGGACAAATGAACGTGGCTGCGACTCTCGCCGCGCATGGAACATATTATATGCATTCTCCGGTACAATTGAAGCTTCAGGGTAAGAAATGTATCAGCACCTCGAGCATCGCAAGAAAAAATTAGGGGCAGGCGGCCGAGCAGGTTTTCCCATCCGCGCGTATCCGCATTTGCGGCATCCTGCTCCCTTTCCGCATCAAAGTATCATGGTGATCTGATGCTTGACAGAAGGAAGGCTGTCCAGCTGGCCGCAGTTGTCGTAGGTCTCGCGGGAATCCTGGCCGCATCCTTGGCGGTCGCCGTGTCTCATTACAAAAAGAGGCAACCCATATCGTTAAGAGGCGCGGTCGTCAAGCAGGATAGCGATCCGATGAAGGAATCGCCGATCACTGACGTAGAGATCAGCGTGGCCGGTGGCCTCGCCACAAGCAATGCGAAATCCAACTTCACGGGCTTTTTCACGATTCCCCTGCGCCGCGGAGTCGGTCGAAACCAATCCGTTACGCTCATGTTCAGGCATCCGGATTACCAGCCGCTGGACCTTACGGAACTGGTGGCAGACAGACTGTCCATCGTTCACCTTGCCCCAATTCACAAAGATGCCGGCGTTCCAACCGACCGTCCCATAACTCCAATCTCCAACGTCCTCATAAGATATTCGACAGTGACGACTGACCAGGAAAATATAGGCACGGGGGCAAAAACTTTTCAAATCCCGAACATTGGCAACGTGCCTTGTAAAAACAGCCCCCCGTGTTCACCCGACGGCAAGTGGAAGGCGTCTATCACCTCCGAGTCTCTCGATGCCGAAGAAGGAAGTGTGTTTCGCAACGCCAGGGTTTCATGCATCGCCGGACCCTGCCCCTTTACGAGAATTGACGACGACGGCTTTTCGCGAGGAGGGCGCCACATCAATGTCTCTGTCCGCAATTGGTCCGATACCACCACATTCTTGCTGCAAGCAGAAGTTTTTCACCCCCAGATCAACAACACCGTCCGCATGGCTTATCCCGTCATACTAGGCACGTCGCTGAATTTTACTTTGCCGCCATCCGCGGACGGGCCGAGCATCCAAGCTGAAGTAAACGGCGAGAACATCATATTTCCGCTCGGGCCGAAACCCGTATTGAGCTGGGCCGAATGCAATGTCAGCGTTGACAAGAATCAAGCGAAGATCTACCGGTGCGATCTCAAGAGCGAATACCGGTTTCGAGAATCAAAATGAGGCGATCGCTTCCGTTGAAGTGAGGCTGAATATGTTCCACCCGGCAAGATGCCTTCAGATATTCCTCTCATTGCTGGCTCAGGGGACCCTGCTTATGTCAAACCATCCAATCGTTGCGTACGGCCGTCAGCCAGGGTCTCCGATCTCTCCGGGCGCGACCGCCCCTGGCGATCTGAACGATATCCTGCAGTATATTTCCGACGGCTGGGATACTTTGACGCGCACGATGAATCGGTGTGAGAGCCTGGGGGATAGCAAGACAGACGGGGAACCGGTGTTGTATCTTCCCGCCGAAATGGCGAACCCACCCTCGATAACCGAATTGCAGGATCACTGCCGGATACGCGTGGAACATCTTCCCGCGAGAATCACCGGGGCCAGTGAAATTGACTTGAGCAAGATCCGCACCGGCGGCCTTCTGTATCTCGAGAATCCGTACGTCGTGCCGGGAGGTCAATTCAACGAGATGTACGGGTGGGACAGCTATTTCATCATTCGGGGCTTGCTTCGCGATCATCGCACGGAGCTGGCTAAAGGAATGGTGGAGAATTTCTTTTTCGAGATCAATCACTACGGCGGGATCCTGAATGCCAATCGAACCTATTACTTGACCCGCTCTCAGCCCCCTTTTCTCAGCTCCATGATCATGGCTGTTTATGAAGCAGAAAAAGCTGGGGGAAAACAAAATCTTCCGTGGCTGGAAAAGGCGTACCAATTTGCCGTCCGCGACTACGAGCAGTGGAACCGGCAGCCGCATCTGGCGGGCGACACCGGCCTCTCGCGTTATTTCGATCGTGGAGAAGGCCCGGTCCCGGAAATCATGGGCGATCCTAGCCACTATTACCGCGGGGTCGCTTACTTTTTCTTGATTCACGGCGGCTCGTACGAGTCCTATCTGGTCCGCAATGCGGATGAACGCTCCGCCGCCGCTGCCCCCGGCCCGCGCTTTCCTGTATTTGTCTGCGATCCTGAATCGGCAGGCACGGGGAAGGCCGACTGCGCCCCTGCGGATCGGATGGCCTTGACTGCTGACTTTTATAAGGGCGATAGAAGCATGCGCGAGTCTGGTTTCGACGTGACGTTTCGGTTTGGGCCCTTCGGCGCTGAAACCCATCACTATGCCCCGGTTTGTCTGAATAGCTTGCTGTATAAAACTGAGAAGGATTTCGAAAGGATGAGCATTCTCCTGGGTCATCCGGAGCAAGCCAGGAACTGGAGAGCGAAAGCGGCAGAAAGACAACAGCGCATGGTGAAATACCTTTGGGATGGAAATCGAGGCCTTTTCTTCGACTACAACTTCGTTACCCGCAAACGATCCACTTACGAGTATGCCACGACGTTTTATCCTCTCTGGGCCGGCCTTGCCTCAAGAGTGCAGGCTCGGGCCATCGTCAAAAATCTTCATTTATTTGAGCAGCCGGGAGGGCTGGCCATGAGCCGAACCGAGAGTCAGGCACAGTGGGATTTCCCTTACGGGTGGGCTCCGATCCAGCTCCTGACCGTGGAAGGTTTGCGGCGCTACGAATTTGGCGTCGAAGCCGATCGAATCGCGGGCAAGTTTCTTTCGACCATCCTTGAGAATTTCAAACGCGAGCACAACATTCGGGAAAAATACGATGTGTTGACGCGATCTTCGGAAACAAGCGTCGTGGCGGGATATGCGCAAAATGTAACCGGATTCGGCTGGACTAACGCCGTGTTTCTGGAGCTGTTGCACGAGTCGCCTGGGGCGCTTGCCCTTTTAGACGGAAACTAGAACTTGTCTCATGAATCCGCGCGGTGGTAGCGTGATTCACGCTTTAGGGGCTAAAGCCCAGTATTTATTGGGGTTTTTGATGTCGCGGCTGAAGTCAAAGATCCCGGCTCCGCCGGGGCCGCGACCCACAAAGCCTATTTATGAGATGGCTTGTGGAACCCGAATGCAAGACCCATAAACGAGGGTGAAACGTGAATCGATAGCGCTTGATTGAAAAACCATTCAGAATCCAAAGTAGGGCTCGACGCACCGGGACCCTGTCTGAGGGGAAGGTCGAAGCTATGAGCACAGAAGCAAAATCGCAGACCAGCGTTACTCCTCCGAAGGTATCCGGCCGCCTCTTCGTCTACCTCGCTGCCGCTTTCGCCGCTCTAGGAGGCCTGCTCTTTGGGTACGACACCGGCGTAATTTCTGGCGCCGAGCTGTTCTTCCGAAATGACTTTACGTTGTCGACGTTCGCTTTGGAGGTGATCGTCAGCGGCGTGCTGGCGGGTGCGGCTGTTGGGGCGCTCACGGGCGGGTGGCTGGCGGATCTATTTGGCAGGCGCAAGCTGCTGATCACAACGGCAATCATCTTCGCAGCGGGAGCAATCCTGTGCGCGGCTGCCCAATCGGCCCAGATGCTCGTTGCCGGGCGGATCATCGTCGGCATCGGAATCGGCTTGTCCTCCAGCACGGTCCCTGTATACATCTCCGAGGTTGCACCCGCTGACGCACGAGGCTGGCAGGTCTCTCTATTCCAACTCGCCATCACGGTTGGCATCCTACTGGCCTATCTTGTGGATTACGCGTTTGCACAAGTCCAGGGCTGGCGCTGGATGTTCGGATTGGCGGTGGTCCCGGCCGCGATCTTTGGTTCTGGAATGATTTTCTTGCCGGAGAGCCCGCGCTGGCTGCTTCGGCGCGGGCGCCGGGAGACCGCTCAGGCGATGCTTGCGCGTATTCGAGGGACGCCGGACATCGATGAGGAACTGCTGGAAATTGAGCGAAGCTTGGCGCAGGCCGAGGAGAGTGGGCGCCTTTCGGATTTGCTTGCACCTTCGCTTCGGTCCTCCTTGGTCATAGGCATCGGCCTGGCGATCTTTCAACAAATCACGGGCATCAACACCGTCATTTACTACGCGCCAGTCATTATCCAGTCCGCGGGAATTTCCTCCGCCTCCGGTGCAATCCTTGCGACCGCGGGAATCGGCCTCGTGAACGTGCTTATGACGATCGTCTCCATGCGGTTAATCGATCGTAAGGGGCGCAAACCTTTGCTGCTCGCCGGCATTGCCGGGATGGTTGTCACGTTGGGCCTTCTGGGGCTCGTGTTTCGCATGTCCAACCACTCGGGCGCCCTCGCCTGGCTTGCTGTGCTCGGCATGATGGCGTATGTTGCCTCGTTCGCCATCAGTCTGGGCCCCATATTCTGGCTATTGATATCTGAAATTTACCCCTTGAAGATTCGTAATTCCGCCGAAGGTCTTGCTGCGACATTCAATTGGGGGTCGAACCTCCTGATCACGCTGACGTTCTTGACTCTGGTGGAGCGGCTAGGGCCGAGCTGGACGTTCTGGCTGTATGGATTGTCCGCTGCCGCCGCTTGGATATTCTCCTATTATTTCGTGCCTGAAACGAAAGGGCGCACGCTCGAGGAGATCGAACAATTCTGGCGGACCAGATCTTCAGCCAAACCGAACAATCGTGTCGCACCATCTAGTTCGCGTCTGTCTTGAGCGCATTTTCGAACGAAGTCGCAGAGTTTAAGGCACTTCAACCCGGATCGGACGGCAGGAGCCTATGGCTTTGGCTGAGCAATGTGCTACTCGTGTGAAGGCGAAACGAAAAATCCTTCCGAGTTGCCCAAGGTCTCGATCGCCTTGGTAAGCACGTCAAAGGGTTCAGACTTAAGAACAAATCCCTGCGCTCCCGAGTCTTGTGCCATCCGCGGCAACGAGGCGAATTCATGAAATGTGAGGATAAGAATTCGTGTCGAGGGTGAAAGCGCGTGAATCTTGCGTGTAGCTTCGATGCCATTTAACTTCGGCATATCCAGATCCATGAGAACAATATCGGGATGAAGTTCGGCGGTTCTCACTATTGCCTCAAATCCGTCAGAAGCTTCCCCACATACCTCCCAGTTCGGATGGAGCTCCAGAAAAACGCGAAGCAAATGGCGAAAGGAAGGATGGTCGTCAGCCACCAGAAAACGGGTGTGTACGGGCACTTTGTCCATCTCTCGAATCCAGCAGCCAACTGTTTTTGTCTTCGCAAACTGGCTTTGGGCCAACAATAGTGGGCTTCCAGCCTAGGAAACCAGAGATGGGAAGGGAAAGGAATACACTTCTTACCTCAGATTTGACCCCCACTGGCAGGTAGGAACCTCCTAGGCACGGAACATGTCAGGGCTGTCCGGACGACACTAACTCCTTTGTCTTGAGTCGGTCGGAGTTGGGGGGGCTCGAGGACTCGAGACTGGGGTTACGGCAAGCTCGATGGCCCCTGGCGGGGAATGCGTGGGATACATCAAAAAATTGACAAATTCACCGTGGAATCAATGTATCTGGTAAGGCGCGTCGCCGTGACGCCCCCACCCGTTCATGCTTCGATGATTTGGTTTCGAACTGCATACCGCACGAGTTCGCTTAGGGAGTGGATTTCTAACTTCCGCATGATGTTGGCGCGATGCGTTTCGGCGGTTTTGATGCTGATGCCGAGAACGGATGCCACGTCTTTGCTGCTTCTGCCTTCCGAAAGCAATTGCACGATTTCACGTTCTCTGGCGGTCAGCCGATCGCGAATCATTTCCCCCACCTCGGGACGAGATCCTGAGTGGTTGAAACGCGCCAGCATCATCTCCGCCGCCTTGGATGTGAAGAATGGCATGTGGTTCGCCAGTTGTTCCACCGCGTGGAGGAGGTCGCGATCGGAGTCAGACTTCATTAGGTATCCGCGTACTCCAGCCGCAAGAATTTCTCGAATTAACTGGTCCGAGTTATGTACCGATAGAATCAGGATCTCCGTGCCGGGCGACACCCTTTGTATGCTTTTCGCGGCTTCCAGCCCATTCAGCTCCGGCATGGTAATGTCGAGAATCACGACATCGGGTTTTGTCTGCTCCGCTTTGGCCACGGCTTCACGTCCGGTGTGAGCCTCGTCACAGATTTCCCAACCAGGATGCGATTCGATAAGCGCCTTGACTCCACGGCGCATCAAGTCGTGATCATCTGCGATCAAGATTCGTAGATTCTTCATAATGGCGTCACGGCTTTTGTCCGAGATGCGGAATACGTCCGAGTGCCTCATTCAATCTTGCGATTCGTATTCCCTTGCATTAAGAGGCAGGGAGCCCCCGAGCTTGTCAGCGAGCATTGCACGGAGCTTCCGTAAGGCTCGCTGCAATCGGCTCCTTACCCCCGAACGCGACAATTGAGACTTCCCGGCGATCTCCCATGTTTCTTTCTCTTCTAGTTCGAGCATGCACACGGCCGACTTCGACTTCGTTCCAAAACAATTGATCGCTTCCCAAAACGGTTGTTCCTCACGTCGATGGACACGATTCAATCCAGTGCGCCTAGTGTTTCGGGTCGGGAGTGAATGCGCCGGTCAGGCGCGCGCACCAAGTCATAATCGGGCGCGCCACTCTCCAAATGAGGAATCTATCAAGATCGATGAAAAATAATCCATTCGTGCGATCCTGTAATTCCCATCGGGATAATCCTGTATCGGACTGCCATGGCCGCCCACTCTTCGCCGACCCTCTTTACTAGAGGTGGAATGTAGCCTAAACTGGTCGTACTTCCGCGGTGGTGAGCGTAGCTCAGCTGGTAGAGCATCGGTCTGTGGCACCGAGGGTCGCGGGTTCAAACCCCGTCGCTCACCCCAACCAATCCTGAAAAACGAGTGGCCTTCCCCTGGTTCGCAAGAACAGGGCAAACTGCGCCAATTACGTGCACTGCATGGGAAATAATTTGCACATGTGGGACCCGCCGAAGGGCCTTCTCGTAGAAACCGAAGAACATATTTCCAAGGTGTTTGGCTGGCTGTTTGCACCAGCACACGGCTATCTGTTCTGTCCTTCTGTGGTACCCCCGACCCCGGGTTTTCA
>WNFF01000492.1_pt1 | contig 29480 bp, 30 predicted proteins | sample 5400441 | NCBI WGS metagenome assembly WNFF01 (sample SAMN13153345, study PRJNA577476) | soil metagenome | isolation source: 120 cm saprolite under Douglas fir tree site 2 hole 3 replicate 1 | place: USA:California | collected 2015-04-18
CTGGCTCGCCTCCTTCTTCTTCTTCCTACCGCCACCTACCGCGCCACCGCATTCGTCGAGGCCGCCCGCGCGATCGGGGCGGACCTGACCGTCGCGTCCGAGCGACCCAGCACGTTCGAAGGCGCGGAGCCCGCCAATCTCGTCACACTCGCTCTGGCCACCCCCGATCGGGCCGCCGACCAGGCCCGGGACTTCGCGCGCCAGCACCGACTCGACGGCGTCTTGGGTGTGGACGACGATACCGCAGTCGTGGCGGCCGCGATCGCGACCCGCCTGCAGCTGCGGGGCAACACGGAGCGCGCCGCGCTCGCGGCGCGCGACAAACACCTGCAGCGCGTCACGCTCGCCCAAGCCGGCGTTCCGGTGCCCCGGTTCTCCCTGCACACGCTGAAGGAGCCGGCCCGTGACGTGGCCGCCGCGCTGCGCTATCCCTGCGTGATCAAGCCGCTGCGGCTTGCGGCGAGCCGCGGCGTGATCCGCGCCGACGACGCGCGCGCGTTCGTCACTGCCCAGGCTCGGCTCGCCGCCATTCTCGCGCAGCCGGACATTGCGGGCTGCGGCGAGTGGGCGGAGCAGTATCTCGTCGAGGATTTCATCGGGGGACCCGAGGTAGCCCTCGAAGGCTTGGTCATCGCCGGGCGGCTGCACGTGCTCGCGATCTTCGACAAGCCCGATCCGCTCGATGGTCCCTTCTTCGAAGAGACGATCTACGTCACGCCGTCGCGTTTGCCGGAAACGGCTCAGGCCGCGATCGCCGCATGCGCACAGGCGGCAGTCAGGGCGCTCGATCTGCGCGAGGGGCCGATTCACGCCGAGCTGCGGTGGAATAGTGAGGGCGCGTGGTTGATCGAGCTGGCGGCGCGGCCGATCGGCGGACGGTGCAGCGCGGCGTTGAGATTCGGGGAACGGGGAACGGGGAAGGGACAATGGTCGCTGGAAGAGGTCATCGTGCGGCACGCGCTCTCGATGGATCTTCCGGAGCTCGAGCGCGAGGCGCGGCCGAGCGGTGTGATGATGATCCCCGTACCGCGCTCGGGAACGCTGCGCGCGATTCGTGGTCAGGCCGGCGCCGCGCGCGTCCCGGGCATCGACGCGGTGCAGTTCACGGTCGCGCTGGGACAGACACTGGTCGCGTGGCCGGAGGGCTCGCGTTACGTGGGCTTCATCTTCGCCCACGGTGATGCGCCGGAGCTGGTGGAGGCGGCGCTGCGCGCCGCCCACCAACAAATCGCGCTTGTGATCGAGCCGCTCGGCGACTAGCTTCGCGCTGTGCGCGCCAAACGAATCGCGCTGGCGAGCGGGGCGGTGGTTGCCATGGCGGCGCTGTCGGTCATCTGGGCCGCGCGCCAACGCCCGGGGACCGACTTCTACGCGAAGTGGATTGCGGGCCGCTGGTTCTTCACCGGCCATCCCCTCTACGTCCACGTACCGGGCCTCCGCGACGCCACCTATCCGCCGTTTGCTGCCTTCGCGTTCCAGTTGTTCGCGCTATTCCCCCTCAACGCCGCGGCGGCCTTATTCTACTTCGCAAACCTCGCCTTCATCCCGGTCGCGGTCGTCCTCACACGCCGCGTGGCCGACGCGTATTGGCCGGGCCGCAACCGTGCCACCTGGCCGCTCGTGGCGGCCGTCGTGCTGTCGGCGCAGTTCATTCTCAACAACCTCAACCTCGTGCAGATCGATCTCGGTCTGTTCGTGCTCGTGCTCGCGGGTCTCGTGTGGTACGCGGACGGACGGGACGTGCGGGCCGCGGCGGCCCTGGTGCTGGCGGCGGCGATCAAGCTCATCCCGATCTTCTGGGTCGGCTGGCTCGTCCTGCGCGGGCGCCGCCGAGCGGCGCTCGCGGTCCTGCCGTTGGGTGCGGCTTGCCTGCTCCTGCCCATGGCACAACGGGGGCCGCGCCAGGGGGTGCAGGACCTCAAGGATTTCTACGGCTTCGTGTTGCAAGGATTCCAGCACGGCCGGGTCATCATGACCTACACCAACCAGGATCTCAACGGAGCGGTGTACCGGCTGCTGCGTCCCTCGGCCGACACCACCGACCGCGACTATCGGCTGCTCCGCGCGTCGGAGGCCACGGCGCGGACCGTGTACCGCGTCGGCGCTGGTCTGCTGCTCGTGGGGTTCTTCGGTCTCTTGATCTGGCTGCGGCTGCGGGGTGCGCCGGTGACAATGTTCGAGCTGGCCAGCGTCTTCCTGATCGGACACCTGCTGTCCGCCATGACCTGGAAGTCGCACCTCGTCACGCTGCTGTTCGTGCTGTATCCATTCCTGGCGCTGCCCTTCCGTGAGCTGCCGCGCGCGCTGCGCTGGAGTGTGTACGCAGTCCTCGCGCTCGCCGCAGTCGTGGGGCTGACCGGGCGCGACGTGGTGGGCGACACGCTACATCACGCGATCGGCGGCTACAGCCTCATCGCGTGGATGATGGTCGCACTGTTCGTCTTGTCGCTGGCGCTGGCGGTGCGCTTCGCGCGTCACAGCTCCGCCGGCCCCCTACACCTTGTGAATCCCGATCGCGCTTAAGTGCACGTCGAGGTTGTGGTTCACGCGGTAACCCACGATCCCCGCCACGTCCAGATCGCTCGCCTTTGCGGTGTAGACCGCCTTGCCGTTCACGGAAAACGTGACGGTACCGTCCTTCACGAGGACGCTCAGCTCGTTGGTCGCTTTGCCGGTGGCGCTGTCGGCCTTCACGACCGCGCCGTTTGCCACCCAGCCGCCGCGCTCACCCGTCGTCACCACAGCGGTCGAATCGCCGATGCGGCGCTTCACCAGGAACTTGCCGTCCTGGCGCACCAGGAAATACGTGTAGCGCTGGTTCTTGCCGTCGAGCCCGGAGCCGCCGAGGAACAGGCCGTACGCCTCGGGATGCATCGGGGCCTTGGTCTGCGTAAACGTGGCGACGATGTGGTATTTGCCGTTCGCCACATCCTGGTCGCGCCAGAAAATGGCGGCCGGGCCCATCGTGGCGTGAAAGCCGTCGCCCATCGCCGCGAACTTCACCTCGGTGAGCGGCGGGGCCGCGTTGCTGCGGCGGTCGACGTCGGTGCGGCCGTGCCAACCCGTGGCAACCCCGCCGCCCGCAACTTTGTTATTGGGGTCGTCCATGCCCTGGGCGGCGAGGCGGATTGTGGCGACGACGGCCAGGGCGGCGACGGCCGGAAATAGCTTGCGCATCATGGGAATGGCTCCTGTGGGGGAACAACACTAGCTTCGGAATCTAAGTGACCCAGCCAAAACGTCTTAGTCAAGAGGAAGAACGCCGGCTGCTCGCCCGCCTCAGGGCGCGGGAGGAAGCGGCCCTGACGGAGTTATACGACGAACTCGCGCCGTGGGTCCTTGGCCTCGCGTATCGCATCCTGCAGGACGACGACGAAGCCGAGGAAGTGGTGGGCGACGTGTTCACGCAGGTGTGGCGGCGCGTCGACCGGCACGACGTCCGCCGGGGGCCGCTGGTGCCGTGGATCCTGTCGATCGCGCGCAATCGCGCGCTCGACCTGCTGCGCCGGCGGCGGCGTTGGTGGCGCAAAGCGGAACGCTGGGAGCGCGCTCGCGACATCGACGACGGCGGTGTCACGCCGGCGGCGGGCGCGGCGGAAGCATCGGTGCCGGGCTTCCCGGTGCACCGTGAGGTGCATCAGGCGCTCGCCGGCCTGCCCGAGGAGCAACGGCGAGTGGTGGCGCTCGCGTATTTCGAAGGACTGTCGCACTCGGAGATCGCCGCGCGGCTCAATGTGCCGCTCGGCACGGTGAAGACGCGGATGCGCATCGCGCAAGGCAAGCTGGCGGACGCATTGCAGCACTTGAGGGATTGGTGGACATGAGCGATTGGCTGGGGATGGGCGCTGCATCACGGACCCCGCGCTCCGGAATGAAGGAGCGTGTGTTGGCGCGCGCGCTAACGCGCGCGCACCGATGGTCGCGCCGGGCGCTGGCGCTCGCGGCCGTTATCGTGATCGCCCTCGGCGCGGCCGGCTACTGGACCGTGCAGACCGTGCGGAGCCTGCGCGGCGAAGTGGCGCAGCTCGCGGGCACGCTCGATCGCTACCGCGACACGCTGAACACGTTCCTGCGCAACCCGGCGTCGCACATCCTCTATGCCCCCGTCACCACCAACGGCCGGCTCGGCGCCGTCACAATTTTCACCGACTCGGTGTCGCGGCGCTGGCTGGTGCGGTGCGAAGGGCTCGCGCCCAACGAGACCGACGAAACCTATCAACTGTGGTATTTGACCGACCACGGACCGCGCCCCGCGGGGCTGATGCCGATGATGACGTCGGACCCGATGACCATGACGCTCGAGGTGCCCGCGGACTCGGGCCGGGTCACCGGGGTGGCGATGAGCATCGAGCCGCGCGACGGCTCGGCGAAACCCAACGGCCCGGTGGTGTTTAGGCTGAGCCTCTAGGACTGCTTCCCGCCTGCGATCTCGTGGACAGTCAATAGGTCGAGGATCTTCAGCCGTCGCTTGCCCACGGGCAGGGCGATGGTGACGGCCTCGCCCACTTTGTGGCCCATGAGTGACTTGCCGAGCGGCGACGCCATCGAGATGGACATCTCGTCGCCCGCGTCTTCGCCATCGATGAACTCGCCCAGCGTCAGCGCGTATACTTCCTTCTGTTTCGTATCGAGGTCCTGTACGGTCACCCGCGAGCCGAAGCCGACACTGTCCTTGGGAATGTCCGCCTCGCGCACGTCGGAGAGTTTGGAAAGCCGCAGCCGCAGATGGTGCACCCGCGCCTGGGCGAACCCCTGGCGCTCGAGCGCGGCCTTGTACTCGGAGTTCTCCCGCAGGTCGCCGTGGGCGCGCGCCTTCTCGATCTCCTTCGGCAGAATGAAGTTGATCTCGTAATTGAGGCGCTCGACTTCGGCCTGCAGCCTTTCCTTGAGGGCTTCGATCATGGGGGGAATCTAGACGGCTAGACCGCTAGGCGGTTAGTCGGCCACTCTAGCCGTGTAGCCGCCTAGCCGTCTATCCTTTCTTCCATGCCGCTGCGCATCCGCACGTATCACGAGCTGACCGAGGCCGACCGCTCGGGTCTGGGCGCGCAGGTCGGCGCGCAGCGCCGGCGGGTGGCCGAGCGCCTGGCACCGGTGCAGCGCATCGTCGCCGTGATGAGCGGCAAGGGCGGCGTCGGCAAGAGCTTTGTCACCGCGCACCTGGCGCGGGCCCTGGCGCGCGCTGGCCGCCGCGTGGGGGCGCTCGACGCCGACTTGAACGGCCCCACGCTGGCGCGGCTGCTCGCTGCCGCCGGACCGCTCGCCGTCACCGGCGATGCCGTAGAACCCGTGGCGGGCGCCGACGGCGTGCGCTGCGTGTCGATGGCGCACCTGTTGGAAGACGGCAAGCCGCTGGCATTCAAGGGACCCGAAAACGACGCCTTCATCTGGCGCGGCGCGCTCGAGGCGGCCGCGCTGCGCGAGCTGCTGAGCGACGTGGCGTGGGGCGCGCTCGACGTGCTATTGGTCGATTTGCCCCCAGGCGTGGCCCGGCTGCACGAGCTGCTGGATCTGCTGCCCGCCCCGCCCGACGTGCTCACCGTGACGATTCCCACGGTTGAATCGGCCGACGCGGTGCGCCGCACGTTGCACGCGGCGCGCGAGCGGGGCACACGCCTGCTCGGCGTGATCGAGAACATGGCGGGCCCGCAGTTCCCGGGAGACGCGGGCGACACGCTGGCGCGCGAGTTCGCGATTCCGCTCCTCGCGCGCATCCCCTTCAATCCCGGCGACGCCGTGTGGCAAGCACTCGGGGGGCGGTTATGAAATTCCTCTGCGTCGAGTGCGACCGGCAAATGACGTTCGAGGAGCGCCGCCTCCCGGGCGACGGTACGCTCGCCGCGGCGTTCAAGTGCCCTGCCTGCGGCCGCGTGGTGGGACTGCTGACCAACCCCATGGAGACGCAGCTCGTCGCGTCGCTGGGCGTGAAGATCGGCGGCACCACGATCGCGGCCGAACCCCTCGAGACGATCCGCAGCCAGGTCACGACGGGGCGGGAAGACGCGTTTACGGAGAGCGGCGCCCTAAAGGACACGGAGCGGGGAGCGGGGAGCGGCGGCGGGCCTCACTGGACGGGCGAAGCGGAAGCGCGCCTCGCTCGCGTGCCCACCTTCGTGCGCGGCATGGTCAAGAAGATCTACGCCGACTACGCGAAAGAGCACGGCATCGCCGAGATCACGCCGGCCATGATGGACGCGGCCCGGACGGAACTGGGCTTGGAAGGGATGTGAGCGGCTTTCTCGAACAGACCGTCGGCGCCTTGCGCGTGCGCATCGACCGCGAGTTGTGCGTGGGCTTCGGCGATTGCGTCACCGCAGCGCCGGAGGCGTTTCAACTCGACGCTGAAGGCTTGGCGGTCTTTCACGATCCCGGCCGGGTCGAGCGGGAGCAGCTGCTGCGGGCCTGCGACGCGTGCCCCGTCGATGCCATCACCGTGTGGGACGCGACCGGCGAACAGCTCGTTCCCCCGCCTTCATAGTCGCCTTGACAGTTCTTTAGCCGCGGCCCATACTCGCTCGACCAAAGCAGCACTGACGACCGATTACGCCGGACACACACCCCGCCTCTCGTTGAGATCAGGAGCACCGAACCCGGCGGAAGCCACCGGGCCCGGCGAGAGTAGTGGTGTGTGCCCGTCCTCCCGAACCCGGGGGTAGCGGTGTATCGCGAAATCTTCGTTCCGGTCGACAACTCCCAGCACTCCGACTGGGCCGTCGACCGCGCCATCGAGCTGGCGCGCCGCTCGCAAGGGCGTCTCACCGGCAATCACGTCTACGCCGCCCGCCTCCACGATGTCCGCTTCCGCCAGCTCGAAACCGGCCTCCCCGCGCAGTTCCAGACGCCCGATGAGATCAAGAAACAGCGCAAGATCCACGACAAGCTGATCGAGAAGGGCCTGCAGCTCATCGCCGACAGCTTTCTGGACCAGCTCGGCAAGCGCTGCGACGCCGCCGGCGTGCCGCTCACGCGCCAGCTGCTCGAAGGCATCAACTACGAAGAAATCGTGAACGAAGTGAATCGCGGCGCGGGCCGGCTGCCGGGGCTGATCGGCTTCGATCCCAACCGTGCCGCGGGCTACGATGGCGGGGAGAAGGTCCGCTCCGACGTGCAGGTCGGCGCCAACGGCCGGCTGGTGGCCGAGGACGAGGACCAGGCCGCGCGCCTGGTCGGCTCGTCGGGCCGGCAGTACGACCTGCTCGCCGTCGGTGCGCACGGTCTGGGCCGCCAGACCTTCTCGCAGCTGGGTGGCGTGGTGGCGCGCGTGCTGCGCGGCGTGGAGAAGGACGTCCTGATCGTGCGCGACCAGGCGCCGCTCGCCGGCGGGCGCTTCCTGGTGTGCATCGATGGGTCATCCTACAGCTACAAGGCGATGCGCGAAGCGCTCGAGCTGGCGCAGGCGTTCGGCGCGTCGCTCCATGTGTGCAGCGCCTTCGACGTGGAGTACCACCACGTCGTCTTCCACAACATCAAGGACGTGCTGAGCTATCAGGCGTCCAAGGTCTTCAAGTTCGAAGAGCAGGAAGCGCTGCACAACAACATCATCGACAAAGGACTGCTCAAGCTCTGCCAGGCGAATCTCAAGCGCGCCGAGGTGATGGCCCAGCAGTTCCCCGCCGTCCCGCTCAAGACGCAGATCCTCATCGGCAAGCCGTTCCAGGTGATCATGCAGTGGGCGGAGGAGGTCAAGCCGTCGCTCATGATCCTGGCGCGCCACGGCGCGCACCGCATCGAGGGGACCGAGTTGGGCAGCCAGGCGGAGAACCTGGTGCGGATCGCGCCGTGCAACACGCTGCTCGTGGGCACGACGGGCATCCGGCCCGAGGATATCCCCTGGATCGAGGAAGACGGCCAGGCGGGTCTGCCCTGGGCGCCCGACGCCGAAGTGCGGATCCTGCGCGTGCCGCCGTTCGCGCAGGGCATCGCGCGGCGTGCGGTCGAGGAATACGTCCTCGAGCACACGGCCGATCAGGCCGCGACGGTCACCAACAAGTGGCTGGACGAGGCGATCCAGAAGCTCCTGCCCACGCACATGCAACTGATCATGGGCATCGGCTCGGCCGAAGAGCTGGCGCTCGCCGAAGTGAAGGCGACTGAGCAGCTCAAAGCCACCAAGGTGCAGGGCCACGATGCCGACCCCGAAGGAGCCGTGGCGATGGTCGAGACCCAGTGCCCGGTGACCGGGGCGGTAAGCACGCGCGAGCGCGTGGCCACCGATCCCATCCTGTGGACCGAAGAGGCGTGGTCGCGGCTGCAGCTGGTGCCGCTCATCGCCCGGCCGCTCGCCCGCAATACGGTGGAACGGTTCGCGCGCCATCACGCGATTTGGCGCGTGACCACGCCGGTGATGGATGACAACAAGCAGGCGATGATCGAGGCCGACGAGTTCGACGTCGATACGATGATGGTCATGTTCACCGAGCTGCGCGCCAAACAGATCCGCGCCGAGGCTGAGGGCAAGGATGCGCTCAGCCCCGAGATGCGCGCGTTCATCGAGGAGGCGAAGGCGCAAGGCATTACGCGCTGCCCCATCCGCGACATCGACGAGAAGATGGGCGCGTGTCCGGTCGACTTCAAAGGTGTGAAGCCGGAGGAGGCGAAGCAGGCCGTGGAGAAGCTGCTGCAGGAGCAAGCGGGAGACTGACGTGGATTTCGTCCCGCACGTGGTCGCCTGGAACCTGACGAAGCGCTGCAACCTCGAGTGCGCGCACTGCTACATCTCCGCCGGCCCGCACGAGACCGCGGTCGCCGAGCTGGAGACGGGGGAGTGCCGGCGCATCGTGGACGAGATCCTCGCCGCCAACCCAGCACCGCTCCTCATTCTGTCGGGTGGTGAACCGCTGCTGCGGGCGGACCTCGAGACCATCGCCCGCCAGGCATCGGCGGGCGGCGCCACGGTCGTGGTGGGAACGAACGGCACGCTCCTCACCGATCAGCGCGTCGCGTCGCTCCAGGACGCCGGTGTCACGGGCGTTGCGGTGAGCGTGGACTCGTTGCGGCCGGTCTACCACGACAACTTTCGCCGCGGCAAGGGCGCCCTGACCGAGACCACGGCGGCACTCGAACGGCTGCGCGCGGCGCGGCTCGATTTCATCATCCAGACGACCGTCACCAAAGGCAACCGCGCCGAGCTGCGCGGCCTGCTCGAGTGGGCGACGGAGCAGGGGGCCGTCTCCTTCAACTGTTACTTCCTCGTGGCCACCGGTCGCGGCGCGGGCCTCTCCGATCTGTCACCGGCCGATTACGACGCGGTGCTCGCCGACCTGGCGCGCTGGGAAGGTGAATTCCGCGGCCGCATCTTGGTGCGCGCCAAGTGCGCGCCGCAGTTCATGCGCCACGTGCATGCGGCGGACCCGGCCTCGCCCGTGTTGAACTACGAGACCCGCTGTCCCTGCGGCACGCAGTACTGCCGCATCACGCCCGACGGCAAACTCACGCCGTGCCCCTATCTCCCCGAGACCGCCGGCGATCTGCGCCGCCAATCCTTCGGCGATATCTGGCGCGGCGCGCCGTTGTTCCAGTCGCTCCGGGAAGGGACGCTCGGCGGCAAGTGCGGGCGCTGCGAGTATCGCGAGCTGTGCGGCGGCTGCCGCGCGCGCGCGTTCGCGCTCGCGGGCGACGTGCTCGCCGCGGATCCGTCGTGCGCCTACGAGCCGCCGGCGGGCGCCGCGCTGATCGCGCGGCGCGAAGGCGTCACCTACGGCGCCGAGTTCACGCCGCAGCTCGCCTGGGCGCCCGAGGCGCAAGCGCGGATCGCACGCATTCCGTCGTTCGTGCGGGGCGTGGTGGCGGAGCGCGTCGAGGCCTACGCCCGTCGCACTGGCCGCCGCGAGATCACACTGGAGTTGCTCGCTGAGGTGCGCCAGACGATGCCGGTGGACTTCTCCAAGCGTTTGCCCTTCTTCGCCCGATGATGCCTCTCGCCCTGGTTCAGGCGGCGGCCGATACGGCCCATGCGTACGGGGATTTTCCCTTGATCGGGGCCCGGGCCGCTGTGTGGATCGCGGCCGAGGTCCACCTGATGTTCGCGGCGTTCGTGCTGGGCGTACCGATGTTCGCGGTGGTGGCGGAAGCGATCGGCATCGTGACCAAGGACGCGCGCTACGATCGCCTGTCGAAGGAATTCACGCGGCTCTTGCTGGTCGCGTATTCGGCGACGGCGATCTGGGGGGCGATCCTCGTCTTCATCCTCGCGACCCTGTGGATGAAGCCGTGGGCGTATCTGACCGCGGTGTTCGCGCCGTCGATGTGGCTGTACGCCGCCCTGTTCTTCTTCGAGTCATTCACGCTCTATCTCTATTACTACGGCTGGGAGCGCTGGAAGCAAGGCCGGGCCAAGGTGGTGCACGTGGGCCTGGGCGTGCTGCTCAATGTGTGGGGCACGATCGTGATGCTGATCGCGAATTCGTGGCTCACCTACATGATGACGCCGCCCCGAGACATCACGTCCAGTACCGATCCCACCACGATCAAGCTGTGGCACGCCATCGCCAACGCCACCTGGATGCCAATCAACATCCACCGGCTCATCGCCAACGTGGTGTTCGGCGGTGCGATCGTGGGCGCGTACGCGAGCTACCGCTTCCTCGCCGCCAAGACCGACGAGGAGCGCGCCCACTACGACTGGATGGGCTACGTCGGCAACTTCATCGCGACCTCTGCCCTGATCGTGCTGCCGTTCGCGGGCTACTGGCTGGGCCGCGAGATCTATCAGTACGACCAGTCCATGGGCATCACGATGATGGGCGGCTTCATGAGCTGGCTATGGGTGATCCAGGCCTTCCTGATCGCCGTGCTGTTCCTGGCGAGCAACTACTACCTCTGGATCGGCATGGGCCGCATCCCGGGGGCGGAGCGGTTCCGGCCGTATACCAAGTACCTGTTGATGGTGCTGGTGTTGGGCGCGCTGGTCTGGGGCACACCGCATACGATGATCGCCGACACCAAGGAGCTGGGGGCGATGGGCGGCTCGCACCACCCGCTGCTCGGCGCCCTGGGCGTGATGAGCGCCAAGAACACCGCCGTCAATCTGATGATCCTGACCACGTTCCTGTCCTTCCTCTTGTATCGCCGCGCCAATAACCGGCCGGTCGTGGCGTGGGCGCGCCAGGGGACCATCGTGCAGGGCGTGATGTTCGGAATCGCGGCGGCGGTGGTCCTGTTCTTCGGGATCCGCGGCTATTTCGTCGAGGCCATCGTCCGGATCGGCTACTCGGTGTACCAGGTCGGCGCGGTCCTCGCCTGCATCCTCTTCGTCACGATCATCGACATCCGCATCGGGAAAGGCGCGCAGTCCCTCGGCGCGATCCAATGGGGCAAGATGCCGGCGCGCTCGCAGTACGCGTTGTTCATCCTCGCCGTCACGTTCACGTGGTTGATGGGCCTGATGGGCTTCGCGCGCTCCGGCATCCGCCAGCACTGGCACGTGTGGCAGGTGTTGCAGGACACGAGCAAGTACGCCGCGACGCCGGCGCTCGGCTATGCCGCCAAGATGATCAGCCTGTGTGTGCTGATTTTCTTGTCGCTCGTGGCGTTCGTGTTCTGGCTGGGCGGCCTCGCTGAAAAGTCCACGTTCGTCCCGGAACCGAAGGGGGGCGGCCGTGTGGCGCACTAACCTCAAGGTCATTGCGGTGGTGCTCGGCACGCTCGGTCTGTACACGCTGATCGCCAACAAAATCCCGCAGATTCAGTCGGAGGTGCCGCAGTCGCTGAGCTTCGGCGCCAACGTGACGACTGAGCAGCTGGTGGCGGCGGGCGATAAGCTGTTCAACGGCGCCGGCGGGTGCACCGCCTGTCACGGCCTGGGCACCCGCGCCCCCAACCTGCTCACCGACGAAAAAGGCGCGGGCCCCATCGGCGCGCGCTGCGGCAAGCGCGAGTCCGGCAGGACGTGCAAGCAGTACCTGTTCGAGTCGCTCGACGCGCCGGCCGCCTACGTCGTGTCGGGCTATCAGCCGATCATGCCGCGCATGACGGCGCAGCTCTCGCCGCCGCAGATCTGGTCGCTTATCGCGTTCCTCGAGTCGCAGGGTGGCACCGTGGATGTGACCGGAGCCGATATCCCAGCCGCCACCACCTCCACAACCGCTGGTGGTGGCGGTGGTGGAAGTGGTGGCGGTCTTGCGGGTGGCAGCACCGATCCCAAGACCATCATCCAGGCCGCGGGGTGTCTCGGCTGCCACACGCTCGACGGGCAGGGCGGGCGCATCGCACCCGACCTGACGCACGTCGGCGCGCGCCGGTCCACAGAGTCGATTCGCAAGAAGATCCTGGATCCCATGTCGTCGATCGCCAAGGGCTATGAGAAGCTCGCGGGCGTGATGCCCAAGAGCTTCGGCTCGATGCTGACGGGCGCGCAGTTCGAGGCCCTCGTGCAGTACCTGGGGGCACACAAGTGACCGCCGGCCTGCGCCGCTACACGTCCCATCCGTTCTGGCAGGCCGTGGGGATTCTGGCGCTCGCGTTCGTGGTGATCGAGTGGGGCATCCCCGCGCTCCCCGGCAGCTCGATGGTCCCGCAGAGCGTCGTGCTGCAGTACATGGCAACGGTGTTTGTGGGCGTGCTGATTTACGTAAGCGACTCGGAAGAGCGCTGGACCCGCTTCAAGGAGCCGATCGCCGCCGCGCTGGTCGAGCCCGACTTGAAGCCGGTGCGCGCGGGGCTGCTCGTCGGGGTGCCCCTGCTCGTCGGGTGGATCACCTATGGGCAGGTGCGCACCACCGTCGAGGCGCCGCCCAACCTCCGGTCAATCCATCCCGCGCCGCCGCCGGAGATCACGTTCCGGGGCCAGTCGATCACCCTCAGCGGACTCGACAATCCGCTGCGTCACGAGGGCTCGCTCGACGAGCACTTGGCCACCGGCAAGCGCATCTACTATCAGAACTGCGTGCCGTGCCACGGCGATCATCTCGACGGGCAAGGCCACTTCGCGCCGGGCTTCAATCCGCTGCCCGCGAATTTCCAGGACAACGGCACCATCGCGCAGCTGACGGAGAGTTTCGTCTTCTGGCGCGTCGCCAAGGGCGGGCCCGGCCTGCCGCGCGAGGCGACACCCTGGAACTCGGCGATGCCCAAGTGGGAAGATTTCCTCACGGACAAGGAGATCTGGTCCGTGATCGTCTACCTGTACGGGCAGACGGGGCGGAAGCCGAGGACGTGGGAAGCGGGAGGTGGGAAGTGAGGGCGATGGCTAGATGGTTAGGCGCTTGGACGGTTGGTGCGTCGGTTGCGCTGCTAAGCGTCCATCCGTCTCACCGTCTTCGTGCTCAAGACACCACCGCCGGCAAGGCCGTCTACGTAAAGTGGTGCGCCGGTTGCCACGGCGACGCAGGCAAGGGCGACGGGCCTGCCGCCGCCTACATCCTGCCGCGGCCGCGCGACTTCACCGGCGCCATCTACCAGATCCGCGTCACCGCGTCGGGCCAGCTGCCCACGGACGCGGACTTGATGCGCTCGATCGACGACGGGCTGGGCGGCACCGCGATGCCCGCGTGGAAAGACCGGCTGTCGGAGCGCGAGCGGCGCGACGTGCTGGCGTACCTGAAAACCTTCTCGGCGTTCTTCGCCGACACGTCGCAGCACATCGTGGCGCTCGCCTTCGGTCACGAGCCGTCGGGCGGTGCCCAGGCGCTGAAGATCGGCCGTCAATTCTACGATTCGATCGGCTGCCGCAAGTGTCACGGCGACCAGGGTCGGGGCGACGGGCCGTCGGCCCCCACGCTCAAGGACGACGCCAACCTGCCGATGTTCGCGGCCGACCTGCACCAGAATTGGCGCTTCCACGGCGGCGGCGACGTCGCCGCAATCTATCATCGCCTGCGCACGGGGCTCGACGGCACGCCGATGCCGTCGTTCTCCGACCTGATCGACCAGAAATTCCTCACCGCCGACGAGCTGTGGCACCTGGCGCAGTACGTGCGCAGCCTCTCGCCGGCGAGCACGCCCGAGGTGCGCGACGTGATCCACGCGCCGACGGTCGCGCAGTTGCCGGCGGCGCCCGACGATTCGGCGTGGACGCGGATCGACAGTTACTGGTTCCCGCTCGTGGGCCAGGTGATCCACAAGGCGCGCTGGTTCGACCCGGCGGTGAATTCGGTGTGGGTGCAGGCCGTGCACACGCGCGATTCCGTGGCGCTGCGCGTCGTGTGGGACGACCGGTCCAAGAGCCCGGATTCGTCGTGGCTCGCGTTCGCGGGCAAGGTGCTGGCGGCCATGGCGAGCGATGATTCCACCCCGCCCACAGCCCAGCTGTGGCCCGACCAGGTCGCCGTGCAGTTCCCGGTGACCATCCCGACCGGCATGGAGCGGCCCTACTTCCTGATGGGCGCGGCCACGCAGCCGGTGTATCAATGGCGCTGGACCAGTACGCCTGGAGCAGGCAGGGCCGTGGCCGGCCTCGCGCGCGGAATCGAGCGCTTCGATACCTTGTCAGGGGCTCGGGTAGGCGCGCAGGCGGTTTACGACCACGGCCAGTGGCGCGTGCTGTTCCGCCGCGCGCTCGCGACCGGCGACACGGCGAGCGAGTTACAGTTCGCGACGGCGCGGGCGATTCCCGTCGCCTTTTTCGCCTGGGACGGCGGAAACGGCGAAGCGGGAACGCGGATGGCGGTGAGCACGTGGTATTTCCTCGCGCTCGACACGCCGACGCCGGTCGGGGAATTCGTGAGCCCGATCGTGGCGATCTTGGTTACGCTCGGCCTCGGTCTGATGCTCATCAAGCAGGCGCAGCAACGCTCCGCGGCATAGGCCCGGCGCGCAGGGACCCTCAGGAGGCAATTATGCGGAAGTTCGGTCTTGTATTGGCAGTGGCGGCGGGCATCGCGGGCGTGGTGGTGACAGGACGCGCGAACGCGCCGCAGGACGGTACGGTCACGGGCAAGGTGAAGTTCACGGGCGTCAAGCCTGCGATGCCCAAGATCGACATGAGCGACGAAGCGGTGTGCGCGAAGAAATACACGACGCCGCCTACCGACGAATTGGTGATGGTCGGACCCACCGGCGGACTCGAGAACGTGTTCGTCTACGTGAAAGAGGGGCTCCCGGCCGGCGCGGCGTATCCGGCGCCCGCGACACCGGTCGAGCTCGACCAAGACGGCTGCCGCTATCACCCGCACGTGCTCGGCATCATGGTCGGCCAGACCCTGGCGATCAAGAACGCCGACGGCATCCTCCACAACATCAAGGCGAAGGGCGTGAAGAACCGGCCCTTCAACGTCAGCCAGCCGACCTCCATGACCACGCCGCGCACGTTCACGGCGCCCGAGGTGATGGTGCCGCTCGAGTGCAACGTGCACGGCTGGATGCACGCTTGGCTCGGCGTGCTGTCGCACCCGTTCTACGCCGTCACCGGCGCCGACGGGAGCTTCACGCTCAAGGGCCTGCCGCCCGGCACCTACACGATCGAAGCGTGGCACGAGAAGTACGGCACGCAGACCGCGACGGTCACCGTGACCGCCGGCCCCGCCAAGACGGCGAACTTCACTTTCACCGGCAAGTAGGAGGCCCGACCACATGTCCTGGTGGCTGCCGCTCAAGGCCTCGACCTTCGCGGGGGAGATCGACGGCCTGTTCACGGCCGTGCTGATCATCACCGGCATCGCGTTCGTGGTGGTGGAAATCGGGCTGGTGTGGTTCTCGGTGAAGTACCGCAACCGCCCCGGGCGGACCGCGTACTACACGCACGGGAACAACACGGCGGAGATCATCTGGACCGCCATTCCCGCCGTGACGGTCGTGGCGCTCGGCCTGGTCAGCAACCACTACTGGAAACAGATCAAAGGGCGCGACAGCGTGCCGGCGGACTCCTACCCGATCGGCGTGCACGCCAAGCAGTTTGAGTGGCAGTACACCTACCCGGGACCCGACGGTAAGCTCGGCACCGCCGACGACTACACGATTCGCAACCAGCTCCACGTCCCGGTGAACCGCAACGTGGTGGTGATTCTCACGTCGGAGGACGTGATCCATTCGTTCTTCGTGCCGGTGTTCCGCGTGAAGCAGGACGCGGTCCCGGGGCTCACGATCCGGGCGTGGTTCAACGCCACGGTGCCCGGTGAATACGAGCTCGGCTGCGCCGAGCTGTGCGGCATCGGACACTACAAGATGCGGACGCGGGTGACGGTGCACACGCAGGCCGACTTCGACGCTTGGGTGAAACAACAAGCGCAGGGGGGCAACGAATGAGCAGCCTGGCCGCCGCGGCGCCACGGGCGCCCGCGCACCACGACGACCGGACCTTCATCCGGAAATACATTTTCACGACCGATCACAAGACCATCGGGATCCAGTTCCTCTTCCTGAGTCTGCTGTTCCTGCTGTTGGGCGGCGTGCTGGCGATGCAGATCCGCTGGCAGCTGGGCTATCCCGGCCAGCCGATGCCGGGCGGCGGCATTCTGCCCCAGACGATGGCGCCGGGGGGTGTGATTCTCCCCGAGTACTACCTGCAGCTCGTCACCATGCACGGCACGTTCATGGTGTTTTTCGCCATCATGCCGCTGCTGGTGGGCGTGTTCGCCAACTTCTTGATCCCCCTGAAGATCGGGACGCACGACATGGCGTTCCCGCGCATCAACATGGCGTCGTTCTGGGCGGCGTTCCTGGCCGGGACCGTGATGTTCCTGAGCTTCTTCGTCCCCAACGGCGCGTCGCGCGCGGGCTGGACGAACTACGCCCCGCTGTCGGCGCGGCCCGACCTCTCGGGCGCGGACTACGGCGAGATCTTCTGGTGCATCTCGATCGTCTTGCTCGGGCTCTCCTCGATTCTCGGCTCGCTGAACTACATCACGACCGTGATCAACCTGCGGGCCCCGGGCATGACGTGGTTCCGCATGCCGCTCTCGGTGTGGGCCTTGTTCGTCACGGCGATCCTCGGATTGCTGGCGCTGCCCGTGCTGTCGGGCGCCGCCATCATGCTGCTGTTCGACCAGACCCTCGGCACGCACTTCTTCGATCCCAGCGCGGGTGGCCAAGTGCTGTTGTGGCAACATCTGTTCTGGTTCTTCGGGCATCCCGAGGTCTACATCCTGATCCTGCCCGCGATGGGCATGGTGTCCGACATCATCGCCAACGGCTCCCGCAAGCCGATCTTCGGCTACCACTCGATGGTGTTCGCGATCGTGGGCATCGCGTTTCTGGGATGGCTGGTGTGGGGGCACCACATGTTCATGAGCGGGATGAATCCCACGCTCGGCTCCACCTTCATGGTCACGACGATGATCATTTCGGTGCCGTCGGCCATCAAAGTGTTCAACTGGATGGGCACGATGTGGCGCGGCAATCTGCACTTCCACGTGCCGATGCTGAACGCGGTCGGGTTCGTGGCGATGTTCGTGATCGGCGGGTTGTCGGGCGTGTTCATGGCGGCGACCCCCGTCGATATGCACATCCACGACACCTACTTCATCGTGGCGCACATCCATTATGTGCTCTTCGGCGGCAGCCTGTTCGCGCTGTTCGCCGCCATCACGTACTGGTTCCCCAAGATGTTCGGGAAGATGATGAACGAGCCGATCGGCAAGATCCACTTCTGGCTCACGATGATCTTTTTCAATCTCACGTTCTTCCCGATGCACATCCTCGGCATGGCGGGTCACATGCGCCGGATCTACGATCCGACGCAATACGAATGGCTCAAGGGTTACCAGCCGATGAACCATTTCATCTCGCTGGCGGCGTTCGCGCTGTTCGCGTCGCAGTTCCTGTTCATCGGGAACTTCGTGTGGAGCTTGTTCAAGGGCAAAAAGGCCGAGCAGAATCCGTGGCGCGACAACGGCCTCGAGTGGACGCTCCCCAATCCGGCGCCGCACGGCAACTGGGAAAAGGTGCCCACCGTATACCGCGGGCCCTACGAGTACAGCCTCCCCGGCGCCCCCGGCGACTGGTATCCGCAGTCGTCCAAGCTCCCCAACGACCGTGAGCCGGCGCCTGCGCCGGCCCCGGCGCACTGACGGAGGACCGGATGACACACGCGACCGCGACGCTCGACCAGATGCGGCCCCCGGTTCCCGCCGAGCCGGGCCTGCCGATCTACAACAACAAGCTGGGCATGTGGGTGTTCTTGGCGTCAGAAGTGATGTTCTTCACCGGCCTGATCGGCGCGTATGTGATTCTGCGCTTCGGTGCGCCGGGTGAGTGGGCCAAGCCCAACGTCGTCCTCAATGTGCCGCTCACCGGCCTCAACACGTTCATCCTGATTTGCTCGTCGGTGTCGATGGTCAAGGCGTTCGCCGCTATCTCGGCCGGCGACCGCAAAGGCCTGTCGCGCTGGCTGCTCGCCACCATCCTGCTCGGCGCCACGTTCGTGTCGATCCAAGGCGTCGAATACTGGAAGCTGGTGCACGAGGGCTTCACCCCGGCGGGCTTCACCGCCGGCTCGCACATCACCGAGCTCGTGGCGCAAGGCAAGCTGTCGGACGTCACCGGCGGGCTGTACGGCTCCACGTTCTTCACGATGACGGGATTCCACGGCTTCCACGTCACGTGTGGCGTGATCTGTCTGATCTATGTCTGGCTGAAGTCGCTCCGCGGCGGCTACACCCAGCAGGATTACCGCGGCGTCGAAGTCATCGGGCTGTACTGGCACTTCGTGGACCTGGTCTGGATCATCCTGTTCACGATCGTCTACCTCATCTGAGGACCCATGGCGACCACCGCGCATAAGGCTCCCAACTACATTCTGATCTGGGCCTATCTGTTCGGGCTCACGGTGCTCGAGGTCCTGTTCGCGTTCAAGATGCCGATCTCGCGCGATGTGAAGATCCTGGTGTTGCTCGGGCTCGCCGTGTGGAAGGCGCTGCTCGTGGCGCTGTTCTTCATGCACTTGAAATTCGAGTCGCGCACCCTGCGGCTCATGGTGCTGGTGCCGCTGCCGCTGGCGGCGATTTTCATTCTGGCAGTGATCACGGAGCACATCTGGTAGCCTATCTCGAGCTGACGAAGCCGCGCATCACGCAGCTGGTCCTGCTCACCGCGGCCGCCGGGTTCTACCTCGGCGCCCGTGGCGGGGTGGATCCGTGGTTGTTGTTGCACACCCTGATCGGCACGGCGCTGGTGGCGAGCGGGACCAACGCGTTCAATCAGTTGCGCGAGCGCGACGTCGACGCCCACATGCGCCGCACGCGGGGTCGGCCGCTGCCGTCGGGGCGGTTGTCGCCGCGCGCCGCGGCGCTGTTCGCGGGCACGATTTCCGTTCTGGGCGTGGCCTATCTCGGTTGGCGGGTCAATGCGCTCACCGCGGGGTTGGCCGCGCTCACGCTCGCGAGCTACGTCCTGCTGTACACGCCGCTCAAGCGGCGCACGTCGCTCAACACGCTCGTGGGCGCGGTGCCCGGCGCGCTGCCCATTTTGGGGGGCTGGACGGCCGCGGGCGGCCATATCGGCGTCGGGGCGCTCTCGCTCTTCTGGATTCTTTTTCTCTGGCAGTTGCCGCACTTCCTGGCGCTCGCCTGGATCTACCGCGAGGACTACAAGACCGCGGGCCTCGCCATGCTGTCGGTCGAGGACTTGGACGGCCGTCGCACCGGCTGGATGGTGCTGCTCTACGCGCTGGCGCTTCTGCCCGTGAGCTTGCTGCCGTCGCTCGTGGGCGTCACGGGCCCGTGGTATTTCGTGGGCGCCGCCCTGCTTGGCATCGGCTTCGTGGCGGCCGGCGCGGCGATGCTGGGCCGCGCCACGCCGCGGGGCGCGTGGCGCGTGTTTCTCGCCTCGATCATCTATCTGCCCGCGCTGCTCACCCTGATGGTGTTGGACAAGATCGCGGCGTAGCGTGATCCCCTTTCACAAACTGCTGATTTCCACGGCGATCGTGTTCTGCGCCGGCATGGGCGTGTGGGCGGGTGCGCAGTACCGCGCCGGCGCATCGAGCGGCGCGCTGGTGCTCGCGGTGGCGTGCTTCGCCGCCGCCGCGGCGCTCGGGTACTACCTGCGACACCTCAAGCGCTTCCTCGGTCGATGAACGACACCCGTATGCAGCTGGTTTACTTCCTCAGTGCCGTGCTGCTCGCGCTGCTGCCCGTCGCGGCGTTCGCAGGGCTGGGCGTGTGGCTGTTCAAGAAGTACCGCCAGGAGCGTGCGGCCGCACGCAGTGCGGAACGCGGACCCGAGGGAGCAGCGTAGGTTGCGAGTCGCCTACTTTCCCGGCAGCAGCTGCAAGCGTTCCGTCGCCCACTGTGCCACGACGCTGTCGCGTCGCGCTACGTGCGCCAGAAACGCCCGATACGCCTTGACCGCTGTCGCCGTGTCTCGCCGCATCTCGCAGGCCCGCCCCCAGTCATAGTAGGCCATCGCCAGCAGGGGTTCCCGTTGGACGACCTCGGCCAAGACGCTCGCCGCGCTATCGGGCTGCCGGCCGGCGACGAGTGCGGCACCCAGCCGGTAACGGTACCAGACGTCGCCCGGCACAAGCTCCACCGCCTGCGCGAATTCCTTCACGGCGTCGCCTGGCGCGTCGCCCGCGAGTGCCAACTCGCCGAGCGCCGCGTGCGCCGGAGCGTACGCCAGATTTTCGAGCAGTGATTGCTGGAAGTCGGCGCGCGCCGAATCGTAGGTCCCCTGGCCGATGTGCAGCTGGCCGATGGCGTAGTGTATCGATTCCCGCGACGAGTACCAATGGAGGATCCGGTTCGTGTCGCGCCGCGCCGCTTCGCTCACCAGCGTGCGCAGCTCGGCGACCGCGCTGTCGTATTGCTGCAGCTGCCCCAGCGCGACGGCTCGATTGTACCGCACCCACCACGCGAATTTCGGCTCGGAATGCTCGGCCCGGCCCCACAACACCACGGCTTCCGCGTTGCGGCCGGCAGCCGCCAGCAGCAGGCCACGAGTGAGCGGATCCTCCGCCCACTCGCCCGGGAGTTTATCGTAGATCATCACGTTGAGCGTTTGCGGCATCAGGGGATTGCGCCACACGGCACGCGCCTGCAACGACTCCGCCTGCTCGGCCTCGGGGAAATCCTTCGTGCCATACATGTAGTCTTCGAACACCGAGACGTTGCGCAACCAGAAAGCCACCCAGCGGCCGTAGAGCGGCTCCGCGCGGTTCGGCCCGAGGCGCGCCGCCCAATAGAAGGCCGCGTCGGCCTTGCTCGGCCGCGCCCGCAACTGCGTCATTCCGTACTGGAAATACGCGCGCCAGTCGTTCGTGTCGGCCTGTGCATCGAGCTTGGGGCGGACGGTGGTGTCCGTCTGTTGCGCGCCCGCGGGCGCGGCGACGAGCAGCGCGGCCTGGATGAGCAGCCACAGCGGTGCATGTTTCATCGCCTCAAGCGTGCGGGCCAGACGGCGGAGCCGTCAAGAGGTTAAATTGCCGCATGACCGACAAGCCCGCCGAACGCCGCCAGGTCGTGCGCTACGCGTTCTACAAGCTGGACCCCGCGTGGCGCCGGCTCACGCCGGAGCGCCAGGCGGCCGCGAAAACCGAGTTTGCCGAGACCATCGAGCGCTTCCACGGCCGGCTGCTGCTGCGGCCGTACGGGCTGGTCGGCATCCGCGGTGACTGTGACATCCTGCTGTGGCAAGTCGCTGAAGATCTCGAAGCGCTGGTCGATCTCCAAACGGCGCTGAACCGCACCGACCTGGGCGCGTATCTCGCGGCGCCCTATAGCTATCTCGCGATGACGCGGCGCTCGATTTACCAATTCTCCGACGAGCCGGCGCAGCATTCACGCCTCGTCATCCGGCCGAGCGCGTCGCGCTACCTGTTCGTCTATCCCTTCGTGAAAACGCGCGCCTGGTACAGCCTGCCGTATGCTGAGCGCCAAACGATGATGGACGAGCACGTGAAAATCGGACGGAAGTATCCCACCATCCGCCTCAACACCACCTACTCGTTCGGTCTGGACGACCAGGAGTTCGTGGTCGCCTTCGAGGGCGACAACCCGGGCGAGTTTTTGGACCTGGTGATGGAGCTGCGGGAGAGCGCGGGATCCTCCTACACCCTGCGCGACACGCCGACGTTCACGTGTGTCCAGATGTCCTTGCTCGACCTGCTGGACACGCTGGGTGGCGCCGGCGCGTCGCGCGCGCTCACGCGGCCCGACACCCGGCCCGACGGCTTCCTCGCGGTCGCGACGCTCGCCGAGCTGCCGCCCAGCAAGAGCAAACGGGTCTACGCCGCCGGCGACGCCGTGGCGCTGTTCAACGTGGACGGCGTGGTCCACGCGATCGCCAATCGCTGCACCCACGCGCGCGCCAGCCTGTCGGAGGGCACGCTCGACGCGGCCGCGTGCACGGTGACCTGCCCGTGGCACGAAGGCCGCTTCTCGCTCGAGACGGGCCAGGCGCTGGGTGGACCGGCCACCCTCCCGGTGGCAGTCTACCGCGTGAAGCTCGAGGGTGACCAGATCTTCATCGCTCCGGCCGAGGCGCGCGAGCCGTCGGTTGCCCGACCGATTGCCTGACGACGGCCGCTTCCTGAAAGCGTGCCGCGGCGAGGCGACCGACGCCACGCCCGTGTGGTTCATGCGCCAGGCCGGGCGCTACATGCCAGAATACCGCGCGCTCCGCGCCACACATTCGCTCCTCGACTTGTGTCACGAGCCCGAGCTCGCCGCCGAGGTCACGCTCCAGCCCGTGCAACGGCTCGGCGTCGACGCCGCGATTCTCTTCGCCGACATCCTGCTGCCGTTCGAGCCGCTCGGCCTCGGCCTGTCGTTCGCGACCGGCGAGGGGCCGCACATCGCGCACCCCATCCGCGACGTCGCCGCGGTGAACCAGCTGCCCGAGCCCGAGCCCGAGGAAGCGCTCGCCTACGTGCTCCAGGCGGTCCGGCTCGCGGTCAGCAAGCTCCCCCCGGGGATTCCCCTCATCGGTTTCGCGGGTGCGCCCTTCACGCTCGCGAGTTATGCCATCGAAGGCGGCGCCACCCGCTCCTTCGCGCTCACCAAGCGTTTCATGTACGAGCAGCCCGCGGCGTGGCACCGGTTGCTCGAGAAGCTCGCCGCCTTTGTGGGCCGCTATCTCGCGGCCCAGGCGGACGCTGGCGCGCGCGCGCTGCAGTTGTTCGACAGCTGGGTGGGCTGCCTCGCGCCCGCTGACTACCGCGAGTACGTCCTGCCGCACAGCAGCCGCGCGCTCGACCTCGCGGGGGCCGGCGGCGTGCCGCTGATCCATTTCGGCACCGAGACGGGCGGCTTTCTCGAGGACTTCGCGGCGGCCGGAGGCGACGTCGTCGGGGTGGACTGGCGGGTACCGTTGGACGTGGCCTGGCGTCGCATCGGCGCGCGCGCCATTCAGGGAAACCTCGACCCGGTCGCCTGCCTCGCGCCTCTGCCCGTGCTCGAGGCCAAGGTGCGCGACGTGCTGGCGCGTGCCGACGGGCGTGCGGGGCACATCTTCAACCTGGGCCACGGCGTCCTGCCCGAGACGCCGGTCGAGCATCTGCAACGCGTGGTGGAAATGGTGCACGGCGCGTGAAGATCGTCGTCGTGGGCGCCGGTCTCGCGGGCCTGTCTGCCGCGTACGACTTGGTTCGCGCAGGCGCGAACGTGACGGTACTGGAGAGCGAGCGCCGTGCCGGCGGCATCGTGCTGAGCGATCATCCCGCGCCCGGCTGGGTGGTGGAGGGCGGCCCCGAAAGCTTCGTCGCGACCGAGCCCGAAATCCCCGCGCTGGCGCGCGAGCTGGACATCGCCGACCGGTTGATCCCGCAGCGCGCGCAGGAGTCTTTGCTGTGGGACGGCCGCCAGCTCGATGCCCTGAGCCCCGGAGAGGCCGCCCGCCTGCTCGGCATCGACGCGACGCGCACCGATCTGTCGCGCGGCTTCCAGAGCTTCCAGGCGGGGATGGCGGAAATCACGGACGCGCTCTTCGCGCGGACCGGCGCCGTCACGCGGTTCCGTGTCGGCGTCACCGCGCTGCAGCCACGCGGCGCGAGCTTCCGCTTGAGCGCCACGGGCGGCATGTCGCTCGACTGCGACGCCGTGATCCTGGCGCTGCCCGCGCACGCCGCGGGGCATCTGTTCACGGCCTTCGTGCCCGAGGTGCGCGCGGTGCTGGACGCCGTCCGCTACTATCCCGGCACCAGCGTCTCGCTCGCCTACAAGAGCGACCAAATCCGCGCGCCGCTCGCCGCGTCGGGCTTCGTCGTCGCCGCGGCGGCTGGATCGGACCTGCGGGCCGGCACCTATTCGTCCACCAAGTTCGCGGGCCGCGCGCCGCGGGGATTCGTGCTGCTGCGGGCGTTCCTCGCGCCGGTGAGCGAAGGCGCGCCGGCCGTCGCTCATCGCGAGATGGCGAAGGTGCTGGGGATCGCTGGGGAGCCGCTGTGGCACCGGCTGTTCGAGTGGCCCCGCGGCCTGCCGCGCTACGGTCCGAGCCATGCGGCCGCGTTGGCCGAGGCGCGGGGGCGCCTCACGCGGATCGGGCCGATCTTTCTGGCGGGAGCGGGCTACGACGGCGCGGGTGTGTCTGCCTGCGTGCGCTCGGGCCGCGCGGCGGCCCGGGCGGTCCTCGACCTCACCCCAGCATCTGCTTCGCCTGCCTGATGACGTGCTCCACGGTGAGCCCGAACTCCTGATACAGCCGCTGGTAGGGTGCCGAAGCGCCGAAATGATCGAGGCCGAGAATCGCGCCGCGCTCGCCCACCCAGCGGTACCACGACTGCGGCGCCGCGGCTTCGACGGCCACGCGTAGCGGCACCGCCGGCGGTAGCACGCCATCGCGATATTCCATCGGCTGGCGCGCGAACAGCTCGAGGCTCGGCATGCTCACCGCGCGTGCCGCGATGCCTTCTCCCACCAGCCGCTCGTAGGCCCCCAGCACCAGCTCCATCTCCGAGCCCGTCCCCATGAGAATGACGCGGGGCGCGCCATGCGGTGCGTCGGCCAGGATGTAGCCGCCGCGGTGTAGCCCGGCGGCCGCCGCGTACTTCGTCCGATCGACCACGGCGACTTTCTGTCGCGTCAACACGAGGGCCACCGGCCCGCCGGTGTGGCGGATCGCGGCACGCCACGCCTCCGTCACTTCATTGGGGTCGGCGGGACGGATCACCGTCATGTTGGGGATGGCGCGCAGCGCCGCGAGCTGCTCGATCGGCTGGTGCGTGGGACCGTCTTCGCCCAGGCCGATCGAGTCGTGCGTGAACACGTAGATCGGCCGCAGGTGGCTCAGCGCCGCGAGTCGGATCGACGGGCGCATATAGTCGGAGAAAATCAGGAAGGTACCGCCGAACGGGACGAACCCACCGTGGTAGCACAGCCCGTTCAGCGCGGCGCCCATGCCGTGCTCGCGCACGCCAAAATGGAAATAGCGGCCAGCACGCTCGGCCGCCGTAAAGGCGGCCGACCCTTTTAACGCGGTGTTGTTCGAACCCGTCAAGTCGGCCGAGCCGCCGACCAGCTCGGGCAACCGCGGCGCCATGGCGTTCAGCACTTTGCCGGATGCCGCGCGGGTGGCCTGGGCGTCCTTCGGCCCGAACACCGGCAGGTCGGCATCCCAGCCATCGGGCAGGCGGCCCAGGAGCCGCCGCTCCAGCTCGTGCGCGAGGTCGGGGAATGCCGCGCGGTAGGCGTCCCAGCGCCGCCGCCAATCGGCGTCGAAGTTGGTGCCGCGCGCCTGGGCGCGACGCCATTCGGTCAATGCTTCGTCGGGCACGTGGAAGGGCTCGAGTGACGGCCAGCCGAGGTTCTGTTTGGTCAGCTTGATCTCGTCCACGCCCAGGGGCGCGCCGTGGGCGTCGGCGGTGTCCTGCTTGTGCGGGCTGCCGAAGCCGATGTGCGTCCGCACGATCACCAAGGACGGGCGGTCGGTGGTGCGCTTGGCCTCTTCCAGCGCGCGATCGAGCGCCGCGAGATCGTTGCCGTCGGCGACCTTCGTCACGTGCCAGCCGTAGCCCTCGAAGCGCCGCGCCGTATCGTCGGAGAACGCGAGGTCGGTGGTACCGTCGATGGTGATGCGATTGTCGTCGTAGATCCCGATCAGCTTGCCGAGACGCAGGTGGCCCGCGAGGGAGCACGCTTCGTGCGAAACCCCCTCCATCAGGTCGCCGTCGGAGCAGACGAAGTACGTATGATGATCGACGATCGCGTGGCCCGGCCGGTTGAACAGCGCCGCCAGCTGCGCCTCGGCGATCGCCATGCCCACCGCATTGCCCACGCCCTGGCCCAGCGGTCCCGTCGTCGCCTCGACGCCGGGCGTCAGCCCGAACTCGGAATGCCCGGGCGTGCGGCTGCCCCACTGCCGGAATTGCTTGATCTCATCCAGCGTCAGGTCGTACCCGGTGAGGTACAGCACCGCGTAGAGCAGCATGCAGGCGTGGCCGCACGACAGCACGAAGCGGTCGCGGTCGGGCCAGTCGGGGTGGGCGGGATCGAAGCGCAAATGCCGCTGCCACAAGACCCAGGCGAGCGGGGCCAGCGCCATAGCCGTGCCGGGATGGCCGGAGTCGGCTTGCTGCACTGCATCCATCGCGAGCGTGCGCACCGTGTTGATGCACAGCCGCTCGAGCGCGGTGTCGTGCGCGGTGGCGACCGTGGTCAGCTGCGGACTCACAGTCCGGATTTCGCGGCCTGCCACAGCTTGATGAGCCGGTCGAAGCCGCCGACGAGGAGATCGACCTGCTGGGGCGACGGGCTCGCCTTGGCGGCCGTCAGGAGATCGGTCACGTCGCGCCCCATTTCCTTGCGGTTTTGCTTCTGGGCCTCGACTGCGATCTGATTCAGGATGGTCACGATCTTGGCGCGGGCGTCGGGATCGTCCGGCACCTGCCACAGGTACTGCGCTGTGGCCTTGCCGTCGGTGCACAGTTTGCCGAGCGCGTCCGGCAGGGGCGGACGGCTCGAGCGGTGGCGCGGCAGGTTGTCGGCGTCGGTCATCGAGCTAATCTAACCTCACCAGGCGATCCCGTGGTCCTCGCGCCCGTTGCCTGCTCCACCGCCAGCGTCTAGCTTGCGACGGTCATGATCCCCGCACTGCCACTCGCCTTCGCGCTGCTCCAGGCCGTGCCCCTCCCGGCGGACTCGGGCGAGATGCACCTGCGAAATATCCGTCAACTCACCTTCGGCGGGCAGAACGCCGAGGCGTATTTCTCCGCCTCGGGACGGAAGCTCATCTTTCAGCGTGAAGACTCGGTGCCGGGCGGGATCTGTGACCAGGAATACGTCATGAACCTGGACGGCACCGGGGTGCGGCGCGTCTCCCCCGGCGTGGGCCGTACCACCTGCGGCTGGTTCTTCGCGCACGATACGCGGATCTTCTACGCCTCCACCGACCGGGCCAGCCCGATCTGCCCGCCACGCCCCGATTACTCGCACGGTTACGTCTGGGCGCTCTACGACTACGACATTTTCGCCGCGGACTCCGACGGCACCCACCGTGTGCAGCTCACCGACAACCGCGGCTATGACGCCGAGGGCACGCTGTCACCCGACGGTACCACGATCGTGTTCACGTCGGAGCGCGACGGCGACCTCGACATCTACACCATGAAGACCGATGGGTCGGGCCTGCGCCGCCTCACGCACACCCTGGGGTACGACGGCGGGCCGGCCTATTCGCCAGACGGCAAGCTGATCGTGTACCGCGCGTTCCATCCGCAAACCGCGGCCGATTCGACCGAGTATCGCGGCCTCCTCGCGCAGCACTTGGTGCAGCCGACCAGGATGGACCTGTGGGTCATGAACGCCGACGGGACGAACCAGCATCAGATCACCCATCTCGCAGGGGCGAGCTTCGCGCCCGCCTTCGCGTTCGACGGCCGCCGCCTGATCTTCGCGTCGAACACCCGGCAGCCGACCACCGACAACTTCGATCTCTATCTCGTCACCTTGGATGGGACCGGCCTGGCGCAGGTGAGCACCAGTCCCGGGTTCAACGCGTTTCCCATGTTCTCGCCTGACGGGAAGCTCCTCGTGTGGGAATCGAGCCGCGGCGCGAAGGTCCGGCACGAGACCAACATTTTCATCGCCGCCTGGGTCGAGCGTCCGTGACGGGCCGCGCGCCGCCCGCCCCGCGGCCGCCCGCCCCGGCCCCCGTGCCGCCCAAGAACTGGCGTGACGAGGTGCGGAGCTGGAGCAAGTCGCTGGCGATCGCGCTGGTCATCTGGTTGTTCCTGCGGTCCTACGTCGTCGAGGCGTTCCGCATTCCGTCGGCGAGCATGGAAAACACGCTGCTCGTGGGCGACTTCCTGTTCGTCGACAAACTGTCCTACGGCGGCGAGTTCCAGATCCCGCTCGTGGGCGTGCGCTTTCTGCGGATGAAGCGCTTCACCGATCCCAAGGCGAACAGCATCGTGGTGTTCCGCTCGGTCGAGGACTCGACGCCCAACCTCGATATCGTGAAACGGGTGATCGGCGTGCCCGGCGACACGCTGCAGATGGTGCACGACACCGTGTACCGCAACGGCAAGGCGCTGGACGAGTCCTACGCCCTGCACCTGGCGCCCACGCCGATCCCCGACGATCCGGCTCTGACCGCCAAGATGCGCGCCCTCCAGTTGCCCCGCTACATCGGCAAGAACCCCGAGACCTATCGCCCCACGGTGCACACTTGGGGGCCCATCGTGGTGCCGCCCGCGAGCTATTGGGTGATGGGCGACAATCGCGACGAGTCCTACGACTCGCGGTACTGGGGCTTTCTGCCGCGCTCGCATGTCGAAGGCCGGCCGCTGTTCATTTACGTCAGCGTCGCGAGCGATCCGTTCCGCATTCGCTGGAACCGCGAGTTCAAGCACCCCTCATAATCCGAGGTCATGCAGCGAGTTGGCTTCCACCGCGTATGCTTGACGACCCTCGCGCGCCGGGTTAAAACCATGGCAGCTTGGGGCGAGCACTGGAGGGGTGACCGCATGGTGCGAGCGCGCCTGGGGTGGGGGGGACTGGGGTTGGCAGTAGGCAGGTGCCTGCTGGCGGGACGGGTGTGCAGCCAACAACCGGTCGACTCCGCGAAAGTCTACCACCTCCCGCCCGTCACCGTCTCGGTCACTCGCGCCGACCTGCCGTTCACCAAAACGCCACTCGCCGTTCAGCTCCTCGACAAGCCGCAGATCAGTCGCGCCCGCCCCACCTGGGGGCTCGATGAATCGCTCGCCGCCGTTCCCGGCATCTACGTCGCCAACCGCTACAACTTCTCGCTCGACCAGCGCATTTCGATCCGCGGCTTCGGCAGCCGCTCGGCGTTTGCCGTGCGCGGCATCAAGGTCTTGCTGGACGGCATCCCGCAGACCCTGCCGGACGGCCAGGGCCAGCTGACCAACGTCGAGTTGGGCGCCGCCGACCGGGTGGAAGTGCTGCGCGGCTCGGCGTCGGCGCTGTTCGGGAACGCAGCGGGCGGCGTCATCAGCATCTGGACCGATCCGGCCGCGCCGCACCCGTCGTCCGACGTCCAACTGACCGCCGGGCGCTTCGACCGCAACGGTCGCACCTGGTCGAAGTGGCTGGCAAGCGCCAGCGACCGCGTCGCGGGCGGCAGCGCGTTAGTCACGGTGTCGCGGCTGTCCTTCGACGGCGAGCGGAACCATAGCGCCGCCGACTTCCGCAATCTCAACGCGCGGATGG